>JAABUK010010855.1_pt1 | contig 12034 bp, 13 predicted proteins | sample 5559141 | NCBI WGS metagenome assembly JAABUK01 (sample SAMN10711869, study PRJNA513367) | rock metagenome | isolation source: Antarctica rocks | place: Antarctica: Victoria Land, Pudding Butte nord | collected 2016-01-03 | reverse complement strand
AACGCCAGGCTGCCCTGCGTCTTCAGTGGCCGTTCAGATTGTTGGGAGCTTTCGTGACTCTGCAGCAGTAAAGCAGATTGCCCAGCTAGTAAGGTTTTGCCAGCACACCTCTAGCATGTTGATGATTTCCAATGTCGGCTGCCAACCAGCAGACATTTGCAATCTGCTGGTCAGCAGATTGCAAACGTCAGCAACTTGTCATGTTGTATGATCTCAGACTTGATGTTCATCCATGGTTATGGCTGTGCAATGCAAGATCCACATGTTGATGTAGCTTTATGCTTTGAAAGCAATGTGCCAGCAATACAATGCAGGCTGCATCTTGCATTTGCATACCTCTCTCAAGCCTGACATCACTTGCAGCCTTGCCTCAGGGCACATCCCGCCATCACATACTGCACTCTTTGGCTGTTCAATGCAACCAAGCGTCAAAAAGGCTGCTCAGTTAAGCAACAATTCACCCAGCAATGCCTCATACAGCAGCCCTCAGCTCAGGTATGTGCTGTCTTGTCTTAGGTAGATGTTCTGACAGTGGAGATTGAGCATGTGGACGTGGATGCACTGGAGTCAGCAGCATCGCAGTTCAATGTGGATGTTGAGCCCACACCGCAAACCCTCAGACTCATCCAGGTATAGCTACTGCACGTCGATGGCATAAGTCTAAGGATTTGTTCACTGACCATGTTAGTTGATGATGCAATGGTCAGCAACTAAGCCCTCAAGATTCATGCAGGTAAGGCGACTGCATGTTCATTAGTTTTCTACTGCTGGCAAACACACCCTGAAGACTCATTCAGAAGTAAAAGTGTTGTATGCTCATGAACATGGTAACTGTGAGCAAACTGCTGTGCAGGAAAGCATTCACATGAAGCAAACATCACAGACTGTGCTCCAAAGCTGCATGCTTTTCTGCACAATTGACCGCCATATTTGTTTGCTCATTTTGTGCAGTCTGACATTGTCAAAAAGCACACAAAAAGAATTCAGCTTTCCAACAAATCTGTGGAAAATGTTTTCTTTGCTCTCAATTTTGCAAGAGTAATGCATGCCTGAGCTCCTGGTGAGTCTTCAAATACAATCATGCAGGACAAATATGTGCAAAAGCAGCATTTCAAACAAGCCAAAGTGCCCGTTGGAGACTTCCTGGAGGTTTCAAACGCAGAGCAGGCCCAGCACGCAGGAGACACATTTGGGTACCCTCTGATGCTCAAATCTCGGCGCTTTGCATATGACGGCAAGGGTAACGCTGTTGTACAGTCTGTAGAAAAGCTGGAGAATGCTGTACAGCAGCTGGGCGGCTATAAGCATGGCTTGTATGCTGAGAAATGGACTCCATTTGTCAAGGTGGGTGGATCAGCTGCTTGGTGTGTTGCATGCTTTCATCCTGAGATGTCAAATAGTCAGGAAGCATATTGCTTTTTGCACAAACATGGGCGCACTCCTTGAGGCTTTTGAGTCTTGTCACGTGGACAGACCGTTTGTGAGAGACACAGCTATTGTACCTGAGTTATTAAAGTAGCATGAAGAGTCTGTTCACTCCAGATGTCAGATGTGTTGCAGCTTGCAAAAGTGAGCAACATTGAAGACAACATCATGCACGGAATCATGTACATTTTGTGGATACCACGTGCAAGTCCTGAATCCCAAACCGTATGTACAGATTGTGGACACCATGCAGGTTTAGTACAAAGAGTATCACTCAAAATCCAAGTTTGCTATCCAGAATTAGTACCTGCAAAGCAGCTGCTCTGGAGTTTAGCATGTCCTTGTGATCTCTTTTGCCGCAAATCACAGCCCTCTCTGATAGTACCATGAAGGCAGCTGCTCTGGAAATTGGGCATTCCTATGTCACCTCTTCTTCTGTGAGTCACAGCCATCTGTGACAGTGTGCAGGAGCTAGCAGTGATGGTGGCACGGTCACGTAATGGAGAAACAAAAGCCTTCCCTGTTGTCGAGACCATTCACAAGGACAACATCTGCCATACCACCGAAGCGCCTGCCCGAGTGCCTCATGAGACCCTACTCAAGGCTCAGCAAGTGGCTCAGCAAGCCGTTGAGTGCCTTGAAGGTGCGATCAGACTGTCTGGATGTGATTTCATGAGACGTTTAGTCTGTGGCTTATCTTGAAAACCTCTGCTATGCTGTGTGACTGACATATAAGAATGTGCCTCTGCCCTTGACAACAGCTGCTTACAGCTGCAGCCGCATGTCACCAACAAGGCTTCAGAGCACTTTTGGGTTTTGTAATCAACAAACACCTGTTGATGCACAACACACTGCAGCATGAGCATATGTATGTTTTAGTCATTCAAAGGCATGCATTACATATACACCCACAGGCATACAACACCAGTAGCCCTGTGTTTATAGGAGCTGTTGTGGCCTTGATGGGCTACCTCTTACATGGTCCATGGTTTATGGACACGACTCACACAGGACCTGGATTCAACTTCTAGTATGCACAAAAAGGTGTTATTATTTATGCCGTTGGACTTTTCCACCTTTGTTTTCACAGCAGCTGGTGTCTTTGGAGTGGAGATGTCCCTGTTATTATTTCCCCTTTGGAAATTTTTACCTTTGTTTTCACAGGAGCTGGTGTCTTCGGAGTGGAGATGTTCCTGTTAAGATTTCCCCTTTGGAATTTTTCACCTTTGTTTTCACAGGAGCTGGTGTCTTTGGGGTGGAGATGTTCCTGTTAAAATTTCCCCTTTGGACTTTTTCACCTGTATTTTCACAGGAGCTGGTGTTTTTGGAGTGGAGATGTTTCTGTTGGCTGATGGCTCCCTGTTGCTGAATGAGATTGCACCCAGGCCGCATAACTCTGGGCACTACACCATAGAGGCGTGTGCCACGAGTCAGTATGAGCAGCACCTGAGGGCAATTCTGGGGTGGCCCTTGGGAGATACCAGCCTAGTTGTTGGGTCCAGGTGAGTGTTGATGTACATGACTTCAGTCATTTGGCCACTATTGAGTATGTCTGTATCCCTTAGACCAGCTTTTTAGAGTGTTGAAAAGCTCCCTGTTTGAGGTCTCTGGCCTGGTAGTGAGTGGTCTCATGACTCAAGAATTCTTTGCGACAATGGATTATAAGACGCTTACTTGGTGCATATGACCAACATGCCGACAGCCAGTGTGTGTGTCTGCTGCAGTATCATGCTGAACATCTTGGGGGAGGGGTCAGGCCCCCAGGGCAAGCGCAAGGCAGAAGAGCTTATGGCACGAGCAATGCAGGCAAGCCCATCACCGGCCCCACCTCCTCCTTGTCCGTCTGGATACTCATGCATTTGTTTGTATGTCTGTCCGTCTGTTTGTCTGTCTGTCTGTCTGTATGTCTGCCTGACTACTCTTATATCCATCCAGACAGTTGTCATTTCCTGTCTTCCTTCCTTTGTTCACTCGCTCGCTCGTCGCTCGCTCCCTCACTCACTCACAGGTCCCTCCCTGCCTCACACTATTCCTCCCTCTCTCCCTCCCTTCCTTCAACTGTTCATTCACTCAATGATTCATTCATTCATTCATTCATTGAGCATATGTCTTGCCTGAGTGTCAGACCCGGGCATTTGCGAGTAGCTTTCTCTGGGGTGTATAATTGTCCCACCAAATGTCAGACCATAAGCTGCATGTTGCTCCTCATGCCTTGCAAAATTTGCTCTCTATAGGTTTCCTGCAGACACTCTCCCCATTGAGATTTATCCAGTACAATTTGCCGAACAACACTTGATGCATGCCTATCGCCCATTGCAACCTGCCTGGTGCAAATGGGCAATTGGAAATTGTGCCTAATACATATGGGCAGTTGCCCACTGGGGTTCAACAGTCCACACCCCCCCCCCTCCCCCTTGCCCCCTCACACCCACTTGCTGTGTCTTCTGTGCACCATTTGCTTGTTGACTGTACCCTTCAAGTCTGAAGGCTTCAAGGGTTGAAGCCTTCGAACCTCTCAAAAACAGGCTGATTACATTTGCCCTGTGTGATACAGGCCCCTGGCACATCTGTGCACTGGTACGGTAAGGAAGTGCAAAACAAGCGCAAGCTTGGGCACATCACAATTGTGGGACCTGACAACGAGACTGCTCAGCAGAGGCTGCGCTTCATTGATGCTGCTGCTGCTGACGCCATGGATGCAGCTTCTCAAGCCTATGCAGAAGCTACTTCTGAAGAGTCTCAGTCAGGTAAGGTTGCAGGCCAGCCTTATTGTGCATGAGCTGGTGAAAAGTGACCAATCAGGTAGCAGGCCAGCGTCACTGTGCATGCCCTTTGGCTCTTCTCAATCCCAAAATGTCTATTTTAATTCAGAAACCTCTGGGGACAGTAAAAACGTGTTTCTACCTTGTGGAGATATTTCAGCTCTACACAACGCCAGGACTGTCTCAGCCATGAGGCCGCATATCTGTGTTTTGCGTTTCTGCGCAAGCTCTCAGATGTTATCCTGGCCAATTGAAAATGTTGTGTTGTCGCAGGTCAGCACAGTGAGGCAGCAACAGCAGCTGGCAGCACTGAGCGTGTTCCTGATGATGAACCACAGCCGCCTGCTTCTTCTTCAGGTCGACCGGAATCAGAGGCTCTATCTGGCCCTCCGCAGATTGGGATCATCATGGGGTCAGACAGTGATCTGAAGACCATGGTGGCAGCAGAAGAGGTGACTCATTGTAGCTGCACTGCAGCTTCTGAGGCATTTGCAGATCAAGCATGAATTCTATGCTTACATGTACATCGACACTGTGTACATGTCATGCACACTGTATATGACATATGATGTGTTGTGCACGCCATGCAAGCAATGTCACAATATCCCATAGCATGTTGCAGCAAAGCACACTGCACCCTGAGTATGTTGCATCAGATTGTGCTTTACCAGCAGAGCAGGTTTAGTCTCAAGTATGATTGCAGGACTCTGCCCTCCTGACTGCATACTTGCTTGCCAACATGCATCATTGCTTCCTCTTGCTTTGCAGGTGATCCACAGTTTTGGCGTGCCAAGTGAACTGACAATCGTATCAGCACATAGGACACCAGACCGAATGCTAGACTATGCAAGAAATGCTCACAAGAGGGGCATTAAAGTGATTATAGCTGGGGCAGGGGGGGCGGCGCATCTGCCAGGCATGGTTGCTGCCTTGACCCCCCTCCCAACAGTAGGGGTGCCGGTGACCCCTGCTGGGGCGCATCTTGACGGCTTAGATGCCCTGTTGTCCATTGTGCAGGTATGAGCTATAGTCCAGATGTTGAAATTGCTGAATTCACAGTTGTGACACCTGCTATGATATTGTGTGAAGACTGCTGCAATATGCAGTTGATGCCACGGTGCGTTGCATGTCAAGGCTTGCTGAACATCTGTCATGCTCAAGCTGCTTGTGACAGGACAGTGCACATTTCACATAGCCTGCACCTTGAGAACATGAGTCAGCAAAAGAAGGGATTGCTGCCTGCCGCAAGGCATGTGCATTGTGTATGTGGTGTGGGCAGGACGGGCTCATTGGAAGCAGGGGCCCTGATGAGAAAATTGCTACCCCTCCTATAACTTTTGTTGACAGAAGCAGGGGCAGCTCTCAACTTGTTGGGACTGCTTCCAATTTGCCCTCTTTGATCACACCACACACACACTGTACATGCCCCATGGGTAGTGATGGCTTCCTTCTCCTCAGGGGGGCTAAGCTGCACATAGGCGTAGACATAGGGTGTGGGTCATTACTGTTGATGGACATACCAATGGAACCAGAAATCAGGTACACAGCAGTAATGAAGGAGTGTGCCATGCTGCTGCAGATGCCAAAGGGTGTTCCAGTGGCCACAGTTGCAATAGGCAATGCAGCAAATGCAGGCCTGCTGGCCCTCAGAATCCTGGCTGCCTCGAATGCATCACTTCAGCAGAAGATGTTGGAGTACCAGGTGAACACTTGTGCAAGTCAGATCCATGGGAGTCGCATTTGGACAGATTGCATAGCATGACTGAACGGACTGTGTTATGTTTTGCTGCGTAAGGTGTTGAGGATGTACACTCAGTATCATTCTTCGGCTACACTGTGGGTCCCACAGGAGTCATGCCTGCGACGCATAGCAGGCATACAGCTGCAAGGCGCTGCAATGCTCATGCGCATATCAAAGTGTTAACTGCCATGCTGGCTTCCACTTGCACATAAGGCACTGTGAAAGCATGCTACACCTTGCACCACCAGCTCATTGTGTGAAAGCATGCTACACCTTGCATCACCAGCTCATTGTGTGAAGATGGGTCCATTGTGTATTTCACACAGTACTGCTTTGGCATCTTGATAGCTGTCATGTTGTGTGCTGAGGATGCCTCAATGAAGCAAGAGCTTTAGTGTTGACTGACATTTGCCATGTGGCTGCATGCACTGTGATGGGAAAGTCTCAAAGTTCCCAACATCAATGTGTCTGCAGTACGGTATGAGGGATACTGTGCTTGAGAAGGCCAGGAAAGTGGAGTCTGATCGGCTGTAGCCTTTTTCCTCAATGCTCATTACAAAAGCACTGTTGTCTCAAGGGAGGAAGTCACTCTATCATGCCCCTCGACTTGTGCATGGCTATCATCTGCTTCTTATGGTCATTTAAGCTCAGCAGAGATGCTTTTTTAAACAAAAAGGCTTTAGAATAGGGATTTGTGTCAGCTAAAGCATGTTTATAAATTGTAGATAGGAGTGGTGTCAGTACCTAGAACTTGGTGTGTAACTTCTATGTGTAACAGGAAACGGGGCATCGCAGACAGTCTGAGCTGGAAAGGTACACTTGGTACACTGAAATACATAATGACAGTGCTGGCACAACTGAACGTATACTGCTGTTGCAAGCAGCCCAAAATGGATGGAAGAGGTAGGACAACAGCTTAATGTACAGAATCAAGTGCATGCTTGACAGTGACATGTGTCAGCTGTCCAAACTTCTTTGCGATATTCTTCGCACAGTCCTGTTGTACTCTTTGCGCTTGTGCTGGTATGCCTGAGCTGCGTCTGGATTTGCTGGGCTAGCACAGTTGGGGTCTGTTAACAAGCTCTGAATGGAAGTCAATATAGTGCACACATTGTGGCAAGGAGACCATGCTTCTTGGATGATATCCAGGCATAAGGTCCCGTCACTATAGACATTGGGGTGAAACCTGTTTTGCAGTAAACAATGAGATTAGTACATGCTGCATCACAAACCAGCAAGCCACAAGAAGGCAAGCAAGACAGAAAAATCTGTAGCCTTACATCTCTGAGGTGAATCTGACTCTAGGAGGCTTTTCAGGATAGTTCTGCAAGGCACCATCAAATATTTAGCAGGTGTTTGCAAATTGGCATGATACAGACAGTTCACGGCCAAATTGGATTCAATACCTCGCCAAAGGTTATCCTCAGGCTGAAAATTCCACCCTCCCAAGGTGTGTCATCTGGACCAAATATGCTGGCGCTCCACACGAACCTAGTGGAAGCGTATGAACTACATACTCAATCTGTGAAGGCGTCCAGCAAAACATAGGCGTCAGACTTACAAGTTGTCTTCGCTACTTGGTGATGCACTCACACCCTCTGGAGGACTTTGAGAGATCGCCTTGAGATCCGATTGCAACCGCAATGACGCGGCAGACCCGTGCATTTCTTGATAAGACACACACCGTCTGTGCGGCAAGGGGTTTTGCCAAGGTCAAGACGATTTCTGTGTTGTGCAAGAAGCTGTTGAACGAACTCGCGTCAGGAGTCGAGTCATCGTTCCAGCTGGGATGCAGTCAAGTTGTCAATCATATGGTCTTAAAATTATTGGAAACTGACACTTGCGCGTACTCTGCCTTCACAGGAGCAGCTTCGATTAAGGTTGTACTCGGCAGAGGCTGGGACCTCCGTAATGATGCAGATAGGTGCTCGACCAAGCGTCGTGGTGGGCAACTGCATACACAACGCGCGTTTGCACAAAGTCAACGGACGCAGCACTGTTACATCGGGTAAGTGCGACAAGGGCCAGGCTCCTGATTGGCTGCGTGGATGTGCAAAGCAGTACGGCGTATTTCAGCTCCCAATTTTGTTGCCTGCCTGGCCCCGCTTCGACGGCAAGTCCATTTCGATGGTTCACGATCAACCACTTCATATTGTTGTCACAGACCGCATCAGACCGATCTTCAAGCCGCGGCAGCTAAGTAAGCACAGTTGCCGACGTTCTGTAAGACAGGTAGGCGAACTTCGAATGATTTGCGGGACCACAGTCATAACAAGGAGCCAACACTGACAATCTTATGGGCTGTGTAGCAAAAACACCAGACAGTCAGTGCAATTCCAGTAGCTCAGAGTGAGTTTGACATCCCTGCTGCGCCCATACTCCTTCCAAAGGGACCGTGGAAAGCAATAGAAGGTTCTGTGAATGCTCCTAAAGGTTTCAAAGCCCAAGGTCAGTTTGGCTGCACACAAGTCACACTTCATTATGCTGCATCCTAATACAGATGCAAGCCTGGTCCGATGTTCTTTTGCAATGTGACACGGCTACTGCACTGTCATGAGGGCTACGCTGTGTTTTAACTTTATGGCTGCATGTGGGTTGCAGGCATGGCTGGGGGGCTCAGGGCATCTGGCCCAAAGGCAGACCTAGCTCTGATTGTAGCAGATGCTGACGCTGTAGCTGCCGGTGTCTTCACCACCAATGTCATGTGCGCAGCACCAGTGCTATACTGTAAAAAGGTGTTGGCAAAGAACAAACCTGCCAGGGCGGTAAGACATCTTTCCTCAATACACAGGTCCACATTGCATCATTGCAGCTGGCAATTTGCAACCACTTGTCACCTGTTGATATTTGCTAACACCAGAGAACAACCAACCTCGCAATGCTCTCTGTCTATTACATAAGCAAGCTGAGGCTCATTGCCATACGGCACTACAGACACAGCACTCATATTATGCTGTTGTATTATTAAGGTTCTTCATCTGTACATTGTCATTGTAGGTGTTGATCAATGCCGGGCAAGCCAATGCAGCCACTGGTGATGCTGGCTATGAAGACTCTGTCAAGTCAGCAGAAGCTGTAGCACAAGCACTTGGCATTGACAGTGATCAGGTGCTGATCGAGAGCACAGGTATCAGTCTTCATGCTACATGCTGCAACATCTGGTCTTAAGTCTGGGGAGTAAGTGTACCCGATCAACCAGTGAATGCTTCATGACGCACAATTCCATCTGGACAAGCTCCTGTGAGCTTACATCTGCTCTTTGCTTGCCTGTCTTTGTGTGAGGAAACATCCCTTTTACCAACCATCATGTACCAACCATCTTGACAAGAGACAGTTGCTGTACATGTATGCAGAAGCAGCGCGCAAGCACAGCAGCACAACACGCCTTGTATGCAGGCCACACATTACAAACAGCCAATTGTATAGCGCAGGTGTCATTGGGCGGCGCATCAAGCTGCAAGCTCTCTTGGACTCTGTGCCACAGCTGGTGTCCAACCTGGGGCCTAGTGCAGAAGATGCACACCATGCTGCAGTGGGTATCACCACCACTGACCTGGTCAGTAAGAGTGCTGCCATAGAGGTGAATGTCTCAAATTCCCCAGTACTGCCAAAAATTGCCTAGCCTGCATTGCATCTATAACATGTCCGAGCAAGGTGAACCAGGCGACCACTTTTTTGCTGCTGATCTGCAGAGCAATGCTCGGGTGTCACTGCTTCTTGTGAATCTGTAAGAGTATTATACAGCAGCGACAGTGTCCTGCTCAGCTTCTTGCTCTATGTCACGTTCAATGACTAACTGAAAGCTGCAGCTTTTAGCCCTCAATCACAGCAAAACAAAGCAGACCATGCAGTGTCAAGCTGAACTGCACCTTTGGTTTGTGGGGCGACCTTTCTTCTTGGTCTTAAGATGATTCACACAGCTTGCAGAAAATTTGCACTAGCTAATAGCAACAGCATGCTCAGCACTCTGCATTTCTTGTGCTGTGAGGGAGTGAAGCTGACAACCTGACTGCTTTACACAGACAGAGATTCTGGGCAAGAAGGTGAGAGTGGGAGGCATTGCCAAGGGCAGTGGCATGATTCACCCCAACATGGCCACACTGCTCAGTGTCATCACCACAGACGCAAATGTGGAACCTAGTCTTTGGCACACAATACTGCTGCATGGAGTCCAAAAGAGCTTCAATCAGGTGAGAGCAAGTTGTGTCAGTTCTTGAGCAGAGCATCTACAGACCCAAACTTGATTTGACAACAGGCTGAGATGGTGCAATCGCTCATGACATCCAATAAGTGTATCTGGAAATGCTAATGGTGTCAGGCTCCTTGACATGAGCTGCAATGCATGATTCACTACCTTTGACAGAAGATCTCACAGTCTATGCTGCCATTGACAAAGCTTTGCTTGATGCCTGCTGTCTGACAGATCACATTTGATTCAGAGCCCAACACAGATGCCACAATCGCAAATGTGAGCCTGCCAAGCAGATAAGTAATATAAGGCGCTGCATGACAAATGCATGCATCAGCACTGCTCAAGCCAGAGCTGCCCCTTTCAGCTCAGCTTCATGAAGAAGAAAAAGAAGACACATCACATCACATCGCATCACATCACATCGCATCACATCACATCACATCACAAGCATGCACTGTTGCAGATCACAGTAGACGGGGACACCAGCACCAATGACACATGCATAGGCCTCGCCAGCGGGGCAGCTGGCAATGACCTCATCAAGCACTCCACCTCTGAAGCTGCTCAGAAGCTAGAAGCTGCAGTTACAGCTCTCCTACAGGTACAGCAGTTACCTGCACATGGATGTGTCATGTGATCTAGAATGCTACTCCTGTGATTACTCATGCAGACGTTGCCATATCTACACGAGGAATGTCACACAAGCAGGCTGCTGCTGGGTCATCTGTGTGATCTGTAGTGCTTCAAACCATGCTGATACGAGACACTTGCACCTCTCAGTAAGGACACCCTGTCTTGTTTTTCAGCATTGGTCTCATGTGTTGAGACGATAGGTCAAGCGTCAGGGCAGTTGTTATGTTGCGACCCCAAACGCCTGAGCTTGCACGTTTGCTGACATTGTATCGTGGTTTTGTCTTACCTGCATCAATGAAGTCATCTGTGGCACGTCAGTAAACACCTGATGTGATGACATCCCAGGTCTTTGCTCACACGCCACAGATGAGTTTATTGATGCAGGTAAGACAAAACCTCGATACAAGGTCAGCAAATATGCAAGCTCAGGCGTTTGGGGTCGCAATATGACAGCTGCCCTGACGCTTGACCCGGCAAAAGCAAGCCACAAACAGGGCTTCCAAGCAATGTGCAGATCAAGTCTAAACTCCTTGCGCAGCACTGTCTGATCTGATGCCAACTGTAGCATGACTTGTCCATAGCATCAGGCTAGCAATCATGCACAGTTGTCAGTTGCCAGTTCACTGCAAGCAGCAGCCTATCCAGTGACATCACGCAAAAAGCAGAGGTCCCAGCTAATGGGGTGACTTGCAGGGGCTGGCCAAGTCAATAGCCTGGGATGGAGAAGGGGCCACTTGCTTGTTGGAGGTGACAGCTCTGGGTGCACCCGATGACAGATCAGCTGCAAAGATAGCAAAGTCCATAGCTGCGTCATCACTCACCAAGGCAGCCATCTTTGGGCATGATCCCAACTGGGGCAGAATAGCTTGTGCTGCTGGGTGAGGCACTGTTCTGCTTCTCCTTGTCCGCATATGCATATCTAGATGCATCTGTTCGAGACTGGCTCTCAAAGACACCGATTGAGCATACTTGGCTGCATCTGACCAACAAAACAATTGCTGCATGTGTCAAGTTGTACGCAAACAGCTGCGTTGGTGTTGTTTAGGTACTCTGGCGTCAAATTCAACCAGAACAACCTGCGTGTCAAGCTTGGAGACATTGCACTCATGGAGAGGGGACAGCCTTTGGAGTTTGATGCTAAGGCAGCTAGCAAGTACTTGACAGATGTCGCTTCTGAGCATGGCACATGCAAAATTGAGGTGTCAGTAGGCAATGACCATGGCCATGCGCAAGCGTGGGGTTGTGATCTGAGCTACAAGTACGTTGAAATCAATGCAGAGT
>JAABUK010010854.1_pt1 | contig 12035 bp, 8 predicted proteins | sample 5559141 | NCBI WGS metagenome assembly JAABUK01 (sample SAMN10711869, study PRJNA513367) | rock metagenome | isolation source: Antarctica rocks | place: Antarctica: Victoria Land, Pudding Butte nord | collected 2016-01-03 | reverse complement strand
ATGCTTGCAACTCACTATTTTATCAATGATCTCGTCTATCAACGATAGAGAATATCTATTTCTTTTGAAAATGACATTTAGCTTTCAATAGTTCACGCAGAATCAAAGATCTTCATTTGCTTTGAGAACGAATAGAATAGAAAAGAAATAAAGAGTCTGACTAGAAGTGATGAATTTCTTCAACAGATTCTCGTTTAAGTACTTCTTTACTTTCAGAAGTTTGACAGAAAACATTCAATAAACTCAGCAGCAAGAGAGCGTTGAATCACTAATGAGCTCGATTTCATGATCGTAGAAGCGATGAGAGAATAGTTTATTCAATTGAGCTCGATTAAAAACATCTAGAAATTCATGATATTTTGATGACAGCTTCACTTTAATATCTTTCAAATTCTGAGTCGTTTCATTGATTGAAGAGATGTTTAGAAAGTTCAAATTGCACTGAGTATTGTACGCGATTTCTTTATTGATGTTCATCATGAATAGAGCAAAGACTTTGATCTTGTTCTTCTTTAAATGATTCAACAATGTTTTGAACAAAGCTGCGTCTATGCTTTGAATCGAGAATGACTCTTCTTGAACGATGATTGAAACAAATCATTTGAGCATCATAAAGATCTTAGTCTGAATGATTGAAGAGAGCGAAGATGATCGCGATCAACTTGAGTGCTTTGAATTGAGAGAAATTGAAAAAACCGAAATAGAAGTATTCAATTGATTTGAAAAAACAATGACGTCGTTTTGCATATTCAGTAATATTTCGTTTTTGTTCATTCAGAGCTTACTCAATATGACTTCATGATGATTTATATCAGCTATCAACATTGATACAGTCAATTTCTTATGACTTTCAATGATGAGATTGAGTAGAATTTTATGAGTGATGATCTTCTTAGATATCTTTTCATCATAATCTCTTATTAGCTTCTCTTTTGTCAGTGATATAGATTGAATTCTCAGTTTCTTGCATACTTTATTGACTAGATTAGAATGTATGATCGTGTAAACGACTGAATCACTGTCTATTAGAGAACAAAGACTGAAAGATCGATTCTGAGAAATGAGATGAGCATCAATTAGAAACGACTTTTCAAAGTAATTTTCTTTCGATAGAATTTCGTCTAGTTTGCACAAAGATATAATCTTTATCTCTTTAATGACTTTTAAAGAGATGACTAGTTTTTTGAATTGAAATTCGAATCAAAATCAAAGCGATCATATTCATTGTTCACTGCATTGATTCTAGTAGATCAATCAAAGCACTCTTTAAAGCTATGATCTGATTTATGACATATGAAACAGCTTTCGACTAGAATGTCTGCTTCTTTGACGCTAGTTAAAATCGCGTCATGCGACTTTAGATGATTGAGCTTCAAATGATTAAATGACTGCTGAGTGACAACAGTTGCTTTATGAAAGATAGTCTTTGAAACGTCGTTGACGCGTTTGATCTTGTTCTTGATCTCTTGAATAACTTGCTGATTATTATTCAAATGAATCAGATAAGAACGAATTTCTTTTAGAAAATCAGATTGAACTAGTTAATTTACTCAAATGAATTGAAGACGAGAGTGTATTTTATCTTTCAGATCAGCGATCAGTTACTTCTCATGATAGTCTAAATAGAAAGATAGACGTTGAAACTGAGTATAAAATTCATTGAATTTCTTGAATTCTTGAATTAAGTTGTAGTATTCTTTACGAAAGTTGACTTTCTTATTTGAATCATTGAACAACTGAGCTAGCTCTTTCAAAAGATCGTCGATGATCTTATAAAGACTGACACAGTCACGTTCACGTCTAGCTTGAGTAATCTCAGCTGCGTCATCGAATAATCTAGAATGTATATAGCTCAATTTGACTCGTTCATTAGAAAAGAGATCGACGTTGATCTCTAGTTTATTCTGAATTTTTCCGTATCAGTTTTTCCAAATAGAGTTCTTTTCATCAGTAAACAGCGAAGAATCAGGTATTTTTTGAGATCTAGAACGCTCAGAGTAGATGAAATCAGAAGAAGTGTTTTCTTTAGCTTGAAGTTTAGTCTTCAACTCTTTGATTTCATCTTCTTGTTGTTTATTTAACTTGTAGAGTTGATCTGTTTCTTCATCAAGAACTAGACTTCGAGTCTTTCAGATTTCGTAGAACACAAGAAGTATTATTGTTTCAATGAATGATTCATCATCTTCATGAATAAATGATGCAGCACTTGATGATTTCGTTCGTGATTTCGATGAATCAGCATCAGAGATTTGAGAGAAATGATTTTGAAATTCTTCAGAACGCTCTTCAGTAAATGAACGACTAGACATGATGAGGTTTGTTTGAAAGAAAGTTGAACGAATGACGATGCTTGACGATTTGAAAAAAGAAAGACGTATGAGATGATGTTTAATCTTCAACAAAGAAAATGAGATTTGTTTGTTGATTGATTTGATTGATTCTTTAGCAAACAACGAAGATTCTTTATCATTGAATCTATTGATCGATTTGATTCTTGAGCGATTCACGAAGATTCTTTATCATGATTCTCGTAATTGAATGAACTTTACGTACTTAATGAGTGATAAGTAGTCTAGCAATTCAAACAGTCTTGTTGTTGATTCTATTCAACTCTTTAGTGTTGTTCTATCTTTTGATTGTCGTTGATCATCAGATAAATGAATTTCTTTAGACTCGTTCTGTCTAAACGAGTATGTTGAATGAGTAATGAGATCAGTATTGTGTGATTAATGAATTCTTAATATAATGTCAGAATCGTGCCTAAATGATACAATCAATGAAGATCAGAATTGATAGTGCTTGATCTTTAGAAATAGCTATAACTGAATATTAAGAATACAGAAGAAGATTGATACAAAAGCTTCTATTTATGTAATGTTTAAAGACTGCGTTAGACTCAAAAGAAATGTGTTTGTGACACAAGAAGAATGTGATGTAGATGAACAAGATGTTGATGAAAGAAAAGAGTGTTGAGAAAGAAAAAGATATTGAATCATATCTTGACTAGTCAGTCTTGTTCAGCCTTATCAGTCTTGGTACGCTCGTAACAAAAAGTAAGATTGATCAATGACATCTCATTGTATATTATAGTTATAAGTTCAAAGAAGTTGAAGTATGATGAGACATGCATGATAAAAAGCTGTATGTTATAGTTCTTGATTTTAAGAATTAATAACACTATCTTCAAAGTAACAAGTGATTCATATGTGTGATAATAAATTATAATAATTTTCATTACTTTATAATGATGAAGAAGCTCAATGCATGACAGATGCGCTGAGCTGAGAAATTAACTGCGTTTGACTTTCATATAAAATATCACAGAGACAAATTAAACTTTGCAAATGCATCATCAAGAAGACTCAACATCATGAAATCAAATGATAGTAAAAAGAATAATAATTATTTTTTATCTACTTTGCAAAACAAACTTCACAATCAGAAATATTAATCTGAGCTGCTAAAAAATGAAGAAGTTTTGACAGCAATCAAACTTGCAGCATTGATGATGTAACTGAATGACATAATCATTGCAGATACTTAAGTCATGTGTTTAAATGAGAAAATACTCATTAAATCTTGCAAAATTCTAAACATTGCATCATTTCAACTTTTGATTCATCAAATTATGAAGTTGAAGAGATTTTATTTGAAGATGAGTGAATCAATGATTGCATGATTATTGAAGTTACAACAAAGAAACATCTTTGTTGCAAATGAGAATTGATGTCAACGATTTGCATTTAGAAAGAATGAGCTTTCAAAATAAAGTATGAAAGATGATAAACTGTTACATCATGATTTCACAGTTGATGTACTCAATGACTTTGCTACAAGATATGAGATTCTGCATATGAATCATGACAATCTTAAAGCAGATCATTTTGCATATGCTCATATCAAGACTGTGATAAGAAGAAAATATTACTGATTAAAAATGCTCAAAGAGATGATGAAATATGTTTGCATCTGTTCAAATGATCAATGAGTGCAAGTGCATCATCATAAGCTCTATGAGAAGCTGACGTTTATATCTTCAAAGAATGTGAATTTATTTTACATGATGATCATAAATTTTATAACAGACATGCTCTCTGTAAAGAATTCATACATCAAAAAAACAAGCAATGCTATATTAATAATAATAAATAAGTTGATCAAGCATGCAATTTATATTTTGATGATCAAAGATTTGAATATCAAGAAACTTGCAAATTTGCTATGATGAGAATTTGTATCTCAGCATGAAATGATGCAAAGCATTATATCAAATCAAGACTCACTATTTATCAATCATTTTTAAATCACTTTATGTTGACATTTTGAAACAAAGCAAAAACTAAGCATTGCATTTCATTTGCAAATCAATAATCAAACAGAAAAACAGAATTAAATGCTTGAGCATTATCTGCGAATATATTTCAATTACAAGATGAATAACTGATCAGAGCTTTTATTAATGATAACGTTTGCATATAACAACAACGTACACGCTAGTATTAAAAAAACTTCACATGAACTTTTAAAAAGATACATTGTGAGCTTTGCAAAAATATTTGAGAACAAAGCTTTAAAGAGAAAAACACTTTTGATTATGAAGTGAGCAGAATGATTATGAAGTATCAGAAAACATTTAATGAGACTATAAAAGTGAGTAGCAGAGCAGCAAGCAAAGTATTATAATGCTCATCATAAAGCTGCAAGCTTTCAAATGAAAGACAAAGTGCTTTTGCAAAGTATAAACATTCATATGCTTTGATCAAAAAAGAAGATTGATCATAAATAATTGAGATCATTCAGAATATTGAAGAAGATCAACATGCAAGCATATAAGCTTGAACTATCTGAGAAATATGATGCAATTTACTTAATTTTTCATGTCTTTTTATTGAAACTTTGACACTTGCGTGATGAGAATTCAAAGTTGCAAATCATTCTCATAAAAGAAAAAAAGAAATGAAAGATAAAGAAGATACTTGATCAGTGAATCAAGAAAGAAAAAATTGAGTATTTAGTTTAATGAGCTGATTCATTTCTTTATGAAAACTTCTGAAAATCAATGAAAAATCTTAGCAATGCAAAGAAAATCATTGAGAACTATAAGATAAAAAGACAAGTACATCAGTTGATTGCAAAGAAGTCAAAGAAGAAAAAGAAAGATAAATTATGTAAAAGTCATGATTGAAAGAATATCAAAAGCACAAAGATGTAAGTTTAAAAAGTTGATATTAAACTACAATTATAAAATCTCATGCAATATATGTTTTCTAAAAAAAAGATGATGAACGTTGCAAAAAAGTGAAGAAAAGAAGCAATCAATGATTATAAGCAAGAACATCAAAGTGAAGAAAAAAGCTATTTATTCATCAATGAATCTCATCATGCATTGCTTACTTCAGTCAATACTTACAAGATAAAGATGAAATGATGTAATGATAACAAAAAGTGACAAGAATGAAAAAAATGAGAATTTTTATTCAACTGTTAAATACAATTTTACATGCTGAGAAAGAAAACTACTCACTTTCTCATTGTCAAAAATAAAAAGTAAAATGATCTTGAACATAAGTGATGAGATGTTGAATTATCACTCATGCAGCATGATGCATCATCAGCTGAAGAGAATACAAAACTAGATTCATTATGTAATTGTGCTTCTTTTTGAAGCAATGCTTGCATTTGCAAGCACACTTAATGAGAGCACAACATATGTGAATCATCACTACACTCAAATGATGAACGCAGCGATAACATCAGATTTTCTGATCATGATGATTTAATATACATCAGCATTTATTGAAACATGCAAAGATAAATATGTTTATCAGAAATCATGAGTTCAATCATTAATGCAGCAAATGCAAAGAAAGCAGAAGAAGCAAACGTGACAAACGTTGCAATGATGATGACGTGAAAAAGAATGAACATCTCAAGAAAATGAGCAGACTTTGCAAGCATGTTAGCATGATCTCAATGAGCATGAATGCTGTTACTTATCATGATAGTGATGATGATGATGATGATGTTGATACTGCTATGTCATTCATGTTAATTCATAAGCTGACTTGCATCACAACAACGCTGCAATAAAAGAAGCTTATATCATGAGTTGCAAGCTATGCAAGATATGCATAGCAGATTTCATGCTTTGTCAATTCAAAAGAACAATACTCATGAAAGAATATGCTGAGACGAAGCAAGAAGAAAGAAAAGAAAGAAAGAAAGAAAGCAAAGCTGAAGAGTTGATATCAACAATCTTGCATTAACTTTGTTTATGCTTGTTAGCATGATCAACTCATGAAACTTTTATACAGATGCTAAAGCGCTGAAGAAGTCATGATTATGCTATCAGCTACAAGAAGACAATACGATGCTATGAAGACTCAGAGATCAAGTTTTTAAGAAGAGATGCAGTTGTGAGAATGCATCTCATCGACTATAAATGATGCATGTCTGCGAGACTAGCTCGCAAGATTAGATCGAAGAAACTAACGAGTGAATAAAGATAGCGACTTGACAGAAGATGAAAACTTTACAAGCTTTCGCTTTCGTTTCTTAGCAATTAGTTCTATCATCAATAGAGTGCTACCTTATTATCTTCTACTACGCAGTTTCACGTAAAGAGATCTCGTCACCTCACAACTGCATTTCTCGCTAGCTTGAAACTTTCTCTCAAAACAATCATCTTTCGTATCGTTGTTCATCTGTGTCATTGCAAGTGTGATATCTATGAGACTCTGTCTGCTGACTTCTTTATGTCTCAGCTCTTTATCACACGATCTAGCATTCTTCTTGCCGCTTGATCTTCGTCTCTGATTCGTTGATTGTTCATATTCGATGTATATAGAGAATCAAGGTTTACGTAGTCATCTGAAGTTGAATGAGATGATGTATTTTTTTCGCTATGAGTCATCATCGTCTCTTCAGTCTTTACTGCTTGATCAACAACTTGACAAGACGTTGAGTTCTTGATTTCTGTCACAGCAGTTTTGTTAATGTAAATCACAATTCTTGAAAAGATATTACTCACGATTGATTAGTCAAGCAATACTGAAAACGAGACTTTCTGATCAATACTGAATCTTGCGAAGCTTCTGTCAGAAGTATTGAAGCAGACTAGATACTTGCATGAATTTCACATGAACAGTAGGTTTGATAGAACATGAAGTAGCTGCTAAATTCGTCACGAGCTCGAAGTTAAGAGATCAGGCGAAAGTGATCTACTAGTGACTATGACTCATGGTGAGCTGTGTCAATAAGCTGCCGTCGACAAGATGAGATATAGCTGATTCCTAAATTAGCATCTTGCATCTTGTCAAGACTTTCACGCCTTCATCACATCATCTTTTGTCGAGTTCTTCGACAGCTATTGATCTTGTTTCAAGCCAGCGACAATATAAAGACATTCTCTGCTCTCTTCTTTCAGTCGACATGACTCGCAGTCAAGCAAGATCAGACATCAAGAACAATGAGCAACAACTCTCAGTACTAAAGCATCAAGATGAAGTACTCGAAGTTCACACTGCATGTTTGAGCTGACCGTCTGTAGGGAAGCAGCCTCAAGGCATCAAAAAACAAGTCGTTCGCAAAAGTGCATGTCTACAAGCGATAGAAAACCTTCGCAAGCAATTCACATTCAAAAGTAATTACATTCAGAAAGTACAGACATCTTTCTTCCCTTTAGCAAGCAACATTCTCAAGAGCAGAAAAGTATGTGCCTTCATTGCTTCTCTTGTCATGCCGCAGCTCTGATCTAGTCAAGGCACAACAGAGTTCGCAGATTCTTTCAAAATCATTCGCGTTCTTTTGAAAACGAAAACGAGAGCAAGAAGAACAAGAAGCTGAAAATCTTTCTTCTTGAATTTGAGATCAGTCTTCTTCGAAGAGATCACGAATCTCGCCTTCAAGCTGCATTGCTGAGATAGAACTGAAAGAGAAGAAGAAGAAAAAGGCGAGCAACATCAACGATAAGAACGTCGACATGCTCGAATATTGAACTCTGATGAAAAGATGATCTGAGAAATACTTTGAACAAGACAGTTAGATCAGGAAAGATCTTGAACAGAACAGCTGATTGAAAGAACAAATAGAAAATTTCACTCAGATTGTCAAGTACGTGAAGATGAACGGTTGAAGATTATCATGTCTCATCAGGAAAGTTTCGATCGCACTTCATCGAAAACAGTCGAACTCAAGCTTGAATGACTCTAGCGATCAAAAGAATTGAAAGAGCAAAAGTGCTTCATATCAAAACACACGTTATATCACATTACTTGAGAGCAAAGAAAGCTATATGCGTAAATCGAAATTAGATATTACGAATGCAAGCAGAATTCTCTATCAAATCTTACTGAATTCGAAGCAGACTGTATCTCAGAACTCGTTATTTCGTGATGATCTTTTCAATGAGACTTGCGAGAGTGTGTTAGATAGAAACGAAGCTATGATTGTTCAAAACATATCTTCGTTAATATGTTCATCTGCTCAAGTTCTAAGAATCTACGATGTCAAACATCTCAAAAATCTTATTGAAAGTGTCAACGAAGGCTGAACAGACAGCATAGCGATGAAGAATTCACTGACAAAATCGAACTACTCTGTTGAATTCAGACGATCTGCCTTTATCGACGAGCAGCTCAAGAAGCTCGATTCGCTCATTGACAGCGTCTTCGATAACTTCTTTTTCGTCGCAATCTATTGAATGTACTTTTCTTTTCTTACTTGCAAGGTGAAGTGTGACGTCATGACTCTCGACATTGTCGATCGTCAGAACGCGCACAGCATAATCGTTGTCGTAAGAGCTCTTGTTCAGCTCTACAAAGCTGTGAAGCGCGAAAAAGAGCTTCATCAGAAGATTCTTGCCTTTTCGATCTTGTACAATTATAGCTCGATGAGAATTTACAATCACTACGCTATCATCAAGAGAAATAAAACAACCTTCTATCATCATTTCATTCACAAATTCAACTTCATCGTTCTGAATGAAAGAAACAAATGAACAATGTATAAGTTCACAAAGAACGTCTACGACAAAAGAATCTGCTCAACTATCAATGATTTGTCGCCTGATATAGATTTCAGTCTCTCACAGTCAGCTTCTTTCTCACAATCAAAATCTCAGAGTTCTCAGCAATCAAACATCAAGTTCACATTAATGAATGAAGATGATAGTCAATCAAGCGCTGTGAGCTCGCAAGAAGTTACATCAATCACCTTCTTTACTTAAACAATCGAGTGAGCATTTAAGAAGTCAAGAAATCAGCAAGCTGCAAAGCAGCAATGCTGAAGTGTCAGAAGCAGAAGAGTCTTATCTAGTTAAGCAGTTTAGAAAAACATTCTCGAAGCGAACAGTTACGTTTTAGTTGACTGTCATCAGATAGTCTCAATCACACTATTAGACTCACTCATTATTCTAACTCGTAAATTACTATCGTTGAAACCTTGCATTCACTTCACACTTCATTTCTACATATGTTTTACATCTTTTTACTTGACATTCTTTATTCATGTCTCTCACTAAGCTCATTCTTCACTTAATGCTCAACAGTCATGCAACAGTTTCAGTCATGCAATAATAAATCTTCATATTTTTGATTCATCATCTTCAAAAATTCATCAAATTTCAATCACATGACTGCTACTTACGCTATCATCGAGAATTGCATTCAGAAGACTATTGACGTCATAAACATGCGCGAAAATTCTAATCGAGTCGAAATTACGCGCGAATTTCGTGTTTCATATGAAAGACTTCAATCTAGACTAAAGAGTTATCAGTTCAAAACAGCAGTACAAGAACTGCATAACAGAGCTTTAAAATCTGATCAAAAGTCAGCTTTATGATAATATTTAATCACACTGAATCAGTTAAACTTGTCAGCTAGACTACACATGATGCAATCGATGATAAACGCTCTTCATGCTCAGAATTCTTCTTGTTGAAATTCTTCATCTCTACTGAATGCTCAATGAGTTAAGTGCTGATTAAATCATCAGTCAGATCTCTTCAAAGCTAAACGAAAGTTTATAGCAGCTGACAGAAAGAACATGCATGATTCAAAAGTACTACAGACTTATTTTGATGAATTTAACAAAATGATCATCAAATATGATATAACAAAGAATAATACATGAAATTTTGACGAAATTGACTATCATATGAGCATTGCACGCTTTAATTGAATTGTTACTGTAAATTCAAATAGAAGAATCTACTTCAAGAATTTGAATAATAAAGAGTCATTAATGAGCATTGAATGCATCAGTGAAGAGAGCAAGAATATATCATCAATGTTAATTATGACTGAAATTCAACTTTTGACATCTCATTTTAACAATGATCTTGATGATGACGTGCTGATCACTATTTCTGATACAAACTATTCAAATGACTGAATTTCTCTTCAATGATTGAAGCACTTCGATCGCTTTAGTCAAAAGCATCAAAAGAAAGCTTGAAGAATGCTTATGATGAATGATTATGAATCTCATCATACACGCGAATTTCTATTCTACTGTGAAGATCACAAGATCATATTCTTCAACTTATCTTTGCATACTACTCATCTGCTTCAGTCGCTTAGACTGATCATGACGAGTCGAGTCATCAAGATCAAGTTGAGTTCTCGACTCATTAAGACTTGATTCAAGTCAGAATTCTTGACTTAAGTATTTGAGTTGAGTTGAAATGTTTAACTCAAGTATTTAAGTTGAGTCGAAGAATTGAAATCGAGTATCGACTCAAAATTCTCGACTCGACTCGTCAAGACATGAAGATAGATAGATAGATATTCTATTATGACTCTCTATTATAACTTTCTATCATAGCTTTTTACTATCATAGTTTTCTATCATAGCTCTCTACAATAGCTCTTTATCAAAGCTCTTTATCAAATGATCTTCATGTTCTTCTTCATGTTCTTCTTCATGTTTCTCTTCATGTTTCTCTTCATGTTTTTCTTTATGACTTTCTATCAAAAAGATAATGCAAAAAGATAATGCAAAGGCGAAAAACCGGAAAAATTTCTATATTTAACTCTCTTGACGTCATATTCAATTGCTTGACGAGTTGAGTTGAATCAACGAGTTCTGACTCAACTCAAGATTGATATCGAGTTGAATCATGAGATTGATATCGAGTATTCAAGTCAAGTCACGACATTGATATCGAGTACTTGAGCGAGTCAGAAAGTAGGTATGAAAACTCGACTTGACGATCAGTTTACAGTCACTGAATGTATGTGTTTTTCAGTCTCTGAAACATTGACATTCAAAGATGATTAATTGAGCTGTTCAAATGAGTGATAAAATCTTTTCAAAAGTTGAATTTTTGACTGCATTCAACAAGTTTTGAATCAAAGTCTTCAAAGAATCTATCATTTGATCTGCATGAAAGCATACTGATTTAATTTCTTTTGATTCAAAAATAATACTGAATAAAGTTCAAACTATTGAACATATGAATCAATTTATTACATCATCATTTATTATAAATGATTCAGTCATTTGAATCACTTCTACTAGTTAAGCAGCACTTGAAAATCAGCTGCTTGAGCTAACTAAAGAATCGACAGCAGAAAATCTTGATAGAAAGCTTGAAACGTTCTGAAAAGACGCTAGCGTGATGACTTGTAAAATGAAGTTGCTGCAGAATCAATTAAGTCAAATAGAAGTCGCTGAAAATGCTTGCAAAGCACGCAAAAAGCAGTCGAATAAGGTTCTCAAAATCGAAGACATCTTGTACATCAAAGATGCTTGAAGTATGATTCAAGATAGACAGAAATTGAAGAACGAGAGACAGAAGAAGCGCGAAGCGGTCTGGGAAAAGCGTTATTTAAATGCACTAAAGAAGTGCTACAGGGCTACTAAGCCTCATAGAGCTGCTCGCATTAAGTTCGTTCAGGCTTATCAGAAGAAATGGCGGGTTATTTTGAAGGAATTGGTTAAATATTATCATGTATATGATGGGTAGTTGAATTCAGCTGTTGCATGGCTGAAACTGTTGCATGGCTGCCGAGCACTAAGTGAAGAATGAG
>JAABUK010010853.1_pt1 | contig 12035 bp, 14 predicted proteins | sample 5559141 | NCBI WGS metagenome assembly JAABUK01 (sample SAMN10711869, study PRJNA513367) | rock metagenome | isolation source: Antarctica rocks | place: Antarctica: Victoria Land, Pudding Butte nord | collected 2016-01-03 | reverse complement strand
CATGCTGGACCACTATGACACAGTGATTGTGGTGCAAAGTCTGGCAGTGCACGCCCGTGAGCTGTACGTCTGCACGGAGCGCGGCGTGTTTCACATGCCAGAATTTCTTTGTCAACAGCTTCGTACGCGGGTTCAGTCAGCGTCTAGAAGTCAAACTTGCTGTTGCCGCGTTCGGGTCAGCTCCCCTTGACCCTGTTCACCTTTGAGCTGGACGCACGGACTATGGGAATGAGACGCACTAAGTGTCTGCGGGTACCCAAGGCTGGTGTGCGGACTGTTCTTCTGTTGTGGCTATGGCCGAGTCGCTGGCCTGGTCTGAAAAGCACATGGGTACACGACAGGATAGTTTGCAAGCCTGTGGGCAACTTGACACCCTCTAGCGGAGGCCTCCATTGCAGCTTGCATTTTTGAAGCTTCAGCTGATGATTGGGCTACTTGTTGCGACGGAGGGCTACGCAGCTGCAGCTGCAGATTTTGGCAAGCTGACACACGCGATCGGACGCGACCAGTTGTAAGCTGCAGCATCTGTTGCGCAAAGGTTGCCACTGTGAGCTGTTGACTGCTTGCAGCTCAAACATGGGCTAGGTGTGACCAGGTCCACTGCGGCTCGAGCGGAGACGCTCGTAAGTACGGTATTGGGCCAATGCCCCCGCGCGGCACGGAATAACTAAAGCACAGGCGAGTCGCATCATACTGCTGATGTAGTCACCTTACCACCAGCACAAAGTCGCAACTTTTCGTCTCGACGTATCTCCTAGCGTCAGATATACGATCGACTGTTGCACGCAAGGCAACTAACGGCCCCATGCCAGGAACGTGAGGGCATTGCTTGACTTGTCCTGCTGTTCATAGGAGCATTTAGCTGATGTCCTTTTCCGCTCATTTACACACACACAGTGTGTTGGCTTTCAATCCTCAAGCAAAGGTGGGGTAATGAAGGGTTGAATGTAAAGCTTTTTGCAAAAGCTCAGTTGAGTGCAAAGAGCATGCGTAATGTGTGCTGCAATTATTGTGGCATGCCCGCAAAGCGAGTGACTGCTCTTTCAAACGCTGCAAACAGGCCACATGCGTGTCCCTCACAAGAAAGTTGTGACTGGAAGGACGTGAACTTATACCTTATTAAGTCCAAGCTTGCTTTGTTTCTGACCACGGACATACATGCATTGGCAAAATGTCATACCACCAAGTTTAACAAGCTGTACAGAAGCTGATGTGCATTCTGATCATGATGGTCGCCCATTGCGCAGCATGGAAGGAAATACTTAGGGACAGTGTCACAAACAACAATCTTGCAAGAGCATGATGTCAAGTTTGAGGTCCTACAGCACTATAGCAAGGGCTGCTTTTTCGTGAGGCATGCATACACGCACGGTCTGCCCAGCTGGCCTGCCTATATAGGCCTAGCTAGGCACATGTGCCATATATGGCTATTGTGCACATGTTGACATGCCATTCACGTTTAAGTTAATCAACATTTTGAGGACTGCAGTTTGAAACTGCTTGTGTCGCACACATCGATAGCATTGCCATACCAGGTTTGCAGATATACGCAGCCCCAGCCTGTCAGATCTGATGCCGCGATGAGAAAGGTTTTTGATATTCCGCTGGATGACGGAAGCCAAAACCCTAAGAGCTCTGCTGACCGGAAGGGGTTTTGTGTACACGAAACGAAACGAGTCTCAAACCTCCACAACTTATTCAGGGAGTATAGAGCTGAGTTCCGGTCAGCCCTGCGTGTAAGTCACGAAGCGACGTCGCTGCTTCGTCTGCGGTGCGCAGTCACCTTGCAGGCTGCGAGCACTGCTGTTGGCCTCGTCCAAGGTTCTCACCTGCCAAAACGTATACAGCAGCGCAGCAAAATACAATAGCTCCTTAACGAGACCAACGCTAACCTGAGGACAACGACATGGCTGGCCGTTCTAGCAAGGGCAAGATGCGGGGGGTCTTGTCTGACAAGGTAATACTCCTTGCGCAAAGCAACGGTCATAGCAGAGGGCCTGCTCACTCAGTAAGCCAACTACAGTGACATCAGCTTCAAAACCCACCTATACGAAGCGCCTGCAGGTGAGGGTATGGTGGCCTCCCACCCAGGACAAGAAGAAAACAGATTACAGCGGAATGTACTGGCCTGCCAAGGTCGTTAAGCAGACAAGCGAAGGCTACGAAGTTCAGTATGATAACGGAGACAAGGAGATGGTCCTCAGCGAGCACGTCTCGCCGTTCAACCCTCCATTTAAATTTGGAGAAGAAGGATGTTCTCTGCAAGTAAGCTACACTTTCCTCGGCGGTACATCTTGCTAGACCGCTGCCCGACACGACGTCAGCTCGAGCACCTGCTGGTCAAACTGCCTCGTTGACTTGGTCGGTCAGTCGCTGGATGACTGCGCAGCACGCGCTTTAGATGATTGCGCAAAGCCTCGCTCTCTGTTTCATAGGTCGGAGAGTTCTGTGAGGTGTTCAACGGCAGCAAGTCCGATCCTGCCGCTTGGGTTGGCAAAATCAAGAAAGTTAATAAAAAGACCACCACAGTGAGGCTTGCTGCTCAAAACTTTCCTCCCCTATCTTTGCTGAGGCCGTTGCACTTGCAGTGCTAGACACAACATCTGCTCACTTGCATGTTATCTGTTGCAGGTCAGCTATCCTTTCCATGACGCCCCTGATGAGCAAGTCAAGGTAACAGTGAAAAGCAGAGCACCTGTCAACAGGACTCACCTTCACCTTGCAACACATTGACTTAAGCTGATATGTTGTTTTGTAGCCTGAATTGCTACGGCGAGCAAGAGTGTATGATGCCCAGACCCGCCAGTGGAGCCTGGTCACCCCCAACCAGGAGTGGAAGGACGGGGAGGTATGCATCAGCGTACATTTAGTGTTCTTGGAGTGTATTGCTCGTGATGCCATCAAGCAGTAGTATTGCCTGTCAAGTTTGCTGCTCAGCTGCAATGCTGTTTCCAAACTCAAGACCGTTTGTCCACCACACTATCTCATGCACACAACCAAGCGCAAACCTAGAGATGATGCTCAGAGCAGCTTCACAACATGTGTTATGTGATCACTCCCTGCAAAGCATTGCACTTGATCATCCTGAGTCTGATGACACATTGCCTATCAAATCAAAGTTGGATCCAAACTTAGAGCCCCAATGCCAGACACCCATTGTCTTTGCATGGCTCAGTGTCATTTGTCTCAGTGTCATGCTCAGCCTGCACTTTCAAGCAAGTTGCTGCTTGCACACAGGTGTCATCACCTGTGGAACTGGAGCAGTGTGATGAAGAGACTCTTGCTGCTATCCTGGGGACTCATGCCAAGGTTTCAATATCTGTCTACCTAGCTCCACTGGCATTGCCACTTCACAACACCCTCTTTCATGACATGCCCTCTTCAGCAGCAAAAACTGTCATATGCAAGCATGTGTGCATGACACAGCACCACTGCACAGCGTCTGTTGAAAAGGGCAAGCGTTGATTGCTGGACTGGAAGTGTGTGTGTGTGTGTGCGGGAGCTGGTTCCAGTAGCTTTCTAAGTGTTGTTAGCATTTCAGATGCTGTTCTAAGCATGGCATATCATTGCTGCTCAGCCTGAAACACTTAGACATCAATAGTATCTTGTTGGCAGGCCCTGCAGACAAACCTATAGGAACAATGATGGTTTGATTAACACATCTGAAGCGTGTCTGCATGCTGACTTCAAGCCGCATTGTCGCTATCATGTAGTGCTGTTTGACTAACACATCTAGTGGGTGCCTGCATGCTGACTTCAAGCCGCATTGTCACTATGATGTAGTGCTGTTTGACCGACACATCTAGTGGGTGTCTGCATGCTGTCTTCAATCCGCATTGTCACCATCATGCAGTGCTGCAGGTGCTGGTGAACAAGAGAGCTAACGTCTCCAGCCCAGTTGGTGGCAGAGTGAGCTCAATGAAGCAGCAGGCTGAAGCTGCTGGCTCCTCCAAAAAAGAGGCCTCTGCATCTGCTGCAGCCACCACTCGAGTGAGCCTGACTTCCTAAACCTGCTGACACCAATACAGATCTTCCATTGTGTGTTGCAACATGCAATCCGGCTTCCCTGTCTGCTTGTGCATGGGCACTGCATTGTAACAACATGCTGATTCTCGTTGACTACTGCAAAAAAGCACTGTGTGGCTGTGGCTAAGGAAAAGAAGCGTGTTGCGATCCAGTGCCTGTGCACCAGCAGACAGGATTAATCATACGTGTGACAGCTGTATGTGTACTCCATGTGGTCAACTGTTACAGCTAGGCCTGATGAACTTTAGCAGGTTACATGCTTGACCAGCATTTCTGGTCCACAAAGCACTTCATACTGGTGCTAGGCACTGGATTCTGGTACCCAATAGTTGTTGCTACTCTCCAAGCAGAGGTGTCGCATTGCAGCTGTCAATCAGTGTCTGTCTGGTGTGTGAGCATGGCTTACATGTTTCCGGGTTCATGCAGAGGACACGTAAGGCAGTGTCAGATGAGCAGACTGGTGACAGCACCAGGAGTGCCAAGAAGGCCAAGAAACTGCAGGTGTGTGCGTGCATGTGTGTGCGCATGTGTGTGTGTGTGTGAGAGTGTGTGTGTGTGTGTGTGTGTGTGCACAAAGGGGGCGTGCATCTAGCCTACCGACTCTGTGTCAGTCACATGAATATGGCATGCCATGTCTCTCGGTAAAGTTTGAAGTGTTGAAGAGTGCACCCACATACAGTACAGTAACGTCTAGTCCATCCAAACAACGATTCGGCAATGTTTGTCTACTATAATAATAATAATAATAATAATTTACAGGCGTTCCAGCTAATCGTTCTTGCCAGGTACCTACTAGGTGTGCCTAAACCCTAGTCCTGTGAGCCAACATGCACTAACATGAGACACTAATTGCACCCAAGGGGTGTGCGCTGACAGGGCGAGTGCCATAGACGCATTTGCGAGGCAGAAAAACCTCTGCCCACTACCCGACACTATGTCTACTATACTATAGTGTAATGTTTGAAAAGCTTGCACATAGAAGTTGTGCAAACCCGACAGGTCAGTATGCAGGCAGCTAGATGTATCGCAATCCTGACACGTGCTTGGGAAATACATCAAGCATGCTGTGTGCGCCGGCAGGCACAGATGTTGGCTTGTTCACATTGCATATGCCTTTGTTAAGTCTGTGTACGACTCCTGCGATTTTGGTGCAGAGTGCAGTCCCAGGGTTTCCAACAGGGCTGCCCATGGGATTGCCTGCATCCCCAGGAGGCACCCCTGTCAGCGGCTACATCACTCATCACGTGGAAGGTTCTGCCCTGTTCACTTGTGTGTCATGTCAAGAGTCTTGTCATTGCAGTCATTCCCATCATGTAGCTGCTCTGTTAGGCACAGTCATTGTTCAGCAACGTGCACCATGTGTTCTTGCTTGCACAGTACTGCGTTGACTTGCATCATCAATTGCTCTCAGGGTCATAATCTCAAAGCCCGTGCTCTGAGAAACTGCCCAGAACAACTGCTAGGGTGCGAGCCTGCTGTGTACTAGGCTATAACCCTGCAATGGTAGCGTGTGAATCTGACTGACCAAGGGGAAAAAGGGTTGCATGTATCAGGCTAGCTGCCATGGCTAGGCCATAGATCCGGATCAGGCCTACATGACAAACATCCCAAAGCCTGCCCATTGCCCAAACCTAAACCTAACCCCAACATGCAGGTCTTGGGCCTGTGCTGGTCCCCCTGAGCAGTGTCCTAGCAGGCGCCACATCTCACCTGCCCCCTCACATCACAGCTGCCCTCCAGTCCCTGGCCCCCGGGGGGTCTGCCCCCCCTCAACAGGCAGACCCTCCCATGCCGCCCATCTCAACCGGCCCAACAGCCAGTCAGCTCTTCCAGCAGGCGGCCGTCAGTCAGCTACTCCAGCAGGCCACAGCTGCGGCGGCAGCACAGCCGCAGCCCAACCAGGCAAGTGGCAGTCACATGCTGCAGACGGCCACCTCCCCATGGCCTGCCACAGCTGTGGCGAGGCCTGCTGCTAGTGTTGCCCCAGCTGGAGCATCTCTGGCAGCATTGGTGCCTCATGTGCCTCAGGTGGTGCCACATGTGCACCCCGCGGTGGCTGCTGCTATTGCTGCAGCTGCTGCTGCCCCCAAGTCTGAGGCAGCAGCCCCTTCAGCAGGTGACTGGCTGTTTCCCTTGTCTGACATACAACTTAGATGCAGCTGCGCAGTACCATCCCGATACTCTTTGTATACATCGTCATCGTCATCATCATCAGCTGGAATGTACATGATCAGCATGACAACCAAGTGGATTCAGCTGCTTGAAGCACAGAAGCTTGGCATCAGTTGCACACATGCTGCATATATAGTGGTCATTCAACAAGCACACTTGTGATAAGCAAATTTTTATGTGTGGTGGTGGCATTGCTGTGTATTTCCAAATGTCAGGGCACAGGTAGCAGCTTCTTGTGTAGAGTGTGGCACACCAGCACCAACATGACAACCCGCGCACCGTTGCCGTATCCAACGTATCTACCTGACTCCGCAAGACATATCCAACACCCAAAAAGCATGCCTAACCCCCTCAAGAATTCTGCAACTTCCACTGACTCTAACAAGGTGTCATTGACAGTCAAGACAAGCATGTATCATGCAAGTTGCAAGCAGCCTGCTGACGCAATGCTGACACTCTGCTGCAGTGGCAGGACCCTCTAGTCCCCAGACTAAGGCACAGGCCGCAGCTTCTTGTGTAGAGTGTGGCACATCAGCACCAAAGCAGCCCTAAAACCCAAGACCTGCAAGTTGCAAGCAGCCTTAACAACCAAGATCTGCAAGTTGCAAGCAGCCTGCTGACGCAATGCTTACACCCTGCTGCAGTGGCGGCCCCACCTAGTCCTCAGACTAAGGCACAGGCCTCAGCTTCTTGTGTAGAGTGTGGCACATCAGCACAGAACAGCCCTAACAATCAAGACCTGCAAGTTGCAAGCAGCCCTATCATCAAGACCTGCTACTTGCAAGCAGCCCGCTGATACAATGCTGACACCGTGCTGCAGTGGCGGCTCCATCTAGTCCTCAGACCAAGGCACAGGCCGCAGCTTCTCTGATTGAAGCTGGCACATCAGGGGATGGGCAAGAAGAGCTGGGCCCAGGCGGTGACAAGAAGAAGAGGATGAGGAAGAAGAAGGATCCGGCGGCCCCCAAGAAGGCCCTGACGGCGTACCTGGTGTTCATCAACGGCAAGAGGGACCAGGTCGTGAAGGAGCACCCTGAAGCAGACCTCAAGGACCAGGTGGGCCTCCAACTAGAACAGAAATCGACAAAGGCTTTTTTCTGGGATGGATCCTGATCAATCAAAAGGCTACGTATTTCGGCGTCAATTGAGTGAGAAAGTGACCCGTTTGCTCCAGGTTGCTGCCTTAGGAGGCTCCCGTTATGATCGCTGGAAAGCGTAAACTTTTCTGTTTCTTTTCTTTTCTTTCTATTGAGAAGCTAAGTATTATACTGGGCTGTCCAGAACGGGCTCCAGCTACTGTTGTGTGCTTTTCCCTCTTGCTTATCTCCTTGGCAAATGATGTGAGGACAGCAACCATGTAGGCACAGGTCAAACAGCAGCATCTGCAGAGCTTTACACACTCACTATCCGTTTACTGCACTGTCAGCAGTCACATGTCAGCATGAGTAAGCATAAGTAAGCACTGTCGTTGTGATGCAGGTGCGGCTGTTGGCTGCGCTTTGGCGCCAGATCAGTCCAGCTGACAGGGAGGCCTGTGTGGCCATTGCCTCTGCAGACAGGGACAGGTGATTGTCTGCTCTTTTCAACCCCACAATGTCTAATGTGATTCAGAAATGTCATACCCACACTGGATATCTTAACACTGCAGACAGGGACCAGTAAACTATCTGCTCTTCTCAATTCCAAAATCTAATGTGATTCAAAAATGTCATACCCACATTGGATATATCAACTCTGCAGACAGGGGCAGGTGACTATCTGCTCTTTCCAATCCCAACATGTCTAATGTGATTCAGAGAAGTCATACCCACACCGGGTATCTTAACTCTGCAGACAGGGACAGGTGAGCTATCTGCTCCTTTTAATCCCAAAACGTCGATTCAGAAACATCATACCTACACTGGGTATTGAAACTCAGAGACGCCTGGGGATAGTAAAAAACGGATTTCTACATTGTGGAGATGTTTTAGGTCATCAGCAGCTCTGCATTGTCTGTTCAAGCTGCTCTGATGAGGCTGCATGCATATTGAAGCTACTCGGCAGTTCTGGACAAGCATTCTGTCTGTTTGAGGAATCAGGAAACATGTGCAATGCTAGGGTATGCACATGTGAAGGTAATTCTGCTGACAACCATCGTTATCCCCAAGACAAGGCTTGAGCATTACTGGCTGTTGGCAGAAAGCAAGCATAGCTGTGCTGCCAATTTTGGATGGCAAGGCAGCAGTGATATGAATTAGGTGCATGGCAAGTATTGCAGCATATGCATCATCTTGATTCCACATGGTAGTCCCTCAGACTACGTTGGGATAAGTTCAGTCATAATTGAGGGGATTCCAGGTTTCTGTTGTAAACTAATGCTGAGGGATTGCATGCCTTTGTTTTACTGCTGTAAATCCTATAAGACAGCTGGAATGGACTTTTGCTTAGCTTAGCTTGCCTTGCACACAGATATGCACCGGAAAAGGCTTGACTTGCGTTGCGTACAGACATGCACTAGAAAAGGCTTGACTTGCATTGCATACAGATATGCACTGGAAAAGGCTCAACTTGCGTGCGTGCAGATATGCACTGGAAAAGGCCAAGTATGAGGAGACCCTGAAGCAAGAAGCGCCCACATCCCCACCCCCAGTGGCATCCCCCCAGGACCCCACCACAGCAGCCACCCTGGCAGAGGGGGTCACCTCCCCCAATGGCAAGAAGAGGAAGGACCATGATGCGCCCAAGAGGCCCAGGACAGCATACATCCTCTTCTCCATGGAGTTCAGGAAGACTCTGGACTCCAACATCAACTTCAATGACGGCACCAAGCTGGTCAGTATTACCTTGTACTGACATTTTGCCAAATAGGCAGCACTGCATGTAGATTTCAATATCCTGTATTGCGTAATACACTGTACCTGGGCGCAGCAAGTGCATCTCATGCAGGTCAACCTATCATTGCAAGAGTATGCTTCTTTGACTTTGTGCGGACACACAGTGGTCACCCGATTCCTCAGTCACAGTTGGCATCAGCCTTGGTAGCATGTTGCAATTGCACTGCTGTGCTCTGGTCTCCACCACATCTGCATCCTGTTGCAGGTTCATGTGTAGTGCTGTGAAGTTGTCAGCCAGAGGTCAATTGCCTGCATGTCAATGAGTGTCAAGCAGCTTGTGATGGCATTTGAGCGTCTGTCTGTGCAGGCAGCTGAAGCCTGGAAGAAGGCAACAGAAGAGGAGAGGGCACCTCATGTGGCTGCTGCTGAGCAGGAGAAGGAGGTGTACGAGAAGCTGTCTGCTGAGTACACAAGCAAGAAGGATGCTGATGTAGCAGCAGCTGAGGCTGAGGTTCTTGCTAGGCAACCTCTGACCTCTGAGGTAAAAAGCACCACCCCCTGCACAAGTGTGCTGTTTGCCATATGTGGTTACTCATCATCGCCAGCTGCTGTGAACTATCCGTCAGTACTGCAAAACAGAGGCAGCCATTTGAGGCCCATTCTGAAATGAGTGATTTCAGTGATTTTGAGTTCAGTGATAGTGTGCAGAACAGGCAGAAACTGCCCCTTGTCAGTGCTGTCCATTGGCCTGCTTGGTTTTAAAGCAGTCAGTGTGACCTTGTGATGCTGCAGCCGGCATGTGACTAAACCCCCAGGTCTGCTTCTGGCTTCTGGTGAAACCACATGGATTGTTGATTTTGCTCTGCAATGTGTAGGCAGTCCAGTCAGAAATGGCAGAGCCCAGCAGCATGGCAGAAGAGCCCTCCATGCCAGCTGCCCCAGTCCCCGCCCCCGCCCCTGCTGCAGCAGGTGCCCCTGAGACAGTGTACTACACGATGGGGCCAGATGAGGGAGTCTTGCAGGAGCTGAACCTCGCCAAAGCCAAGTCCTGTCTCACCAGGGTAATATCCCATGTGCCCTTGTTGGACTTTGTGATTGTTATACTGTTAGTCTGATCCTGTTGGTGAGAACTGATGCATGCACAGATTTGCGCATGGGATGGAATCTAGTACGTGTAGTGGCATGGTGCATGCCAGTACATGTGTTCGCAGAGTGGTGTCCACTACATTCAGTAGCATTTGAAGACAAAAGTGACATGCACAGTGTGACAGCTGGCATTGACTTCAAATGCCATGCATCATCACAAAGCATGTATCCTGTTTATACTTATGTTGGGCGTACACTACTGTCTTGTTCATCTTTAGCTTGCCTGATCTTAGCTTGAGAATCCGATGGGCGTGTGACAGCTTGCAATGCTTGCAGCTGGGCGTGTCTGTATCAGAAGCTATCACCCTGAGCAATGTTCCTTGGCAGCCCAGTATAATACTTGGCTTTTCATTCAATGGACGCCGAAAGGCGTAGTCATTTTTCTTCTTTTTCTTCTGTCATACTGAGCAATGTTGCAAATGTGCCACAGGCAGGCTTTCAGAGCCCAGTGTACTATATGCTGGTGGATGTGTGGCGCTCTGGCTCAGAAAAGCTGCCGGATGCAATCAGGTCCTATAAGACCCATGTGGCCAGCCGCAAGGCCAAGCCTGACTGGAAAGGCTTTGTCATCGGTATCTTTGGCCTAGACATCATCACGCCCTTGCTCAGCAAGAGTTCAGGTGCAGCAGAGGCCTCAGCGCTGCCAGCAGAAGCTGCAGCGCTGCTGGCAGAAGCAGAAACTGCAGTGCCTGCTGCAGCAGATGCAGATGATGTCACAGACTGAGTGGACAAGTCGGTTTTGGCTTGTGCGCAAATCATGAACGAAAGGAGCACCTCGCTGTTCTTTGCATCTTCCCTGTGCGCGTGCATATGTCACCAAATTTGTGTCACACAGTGTAGTCTCAGTTGCTGCTGGCTGTCTTTTTTTTCATGACAGCCTTGAGGACAAAATTTATTGCTTTGAATCAGTGGCTGTCAGCTGCACTTACAGCTCAGGCACAAAGTGGCCTTGCTGTATCATATGGCACCACCGCATTCAAGCTTTGTGTAAAGGTTTGTCATGTCGTCCAATCAAATTAGCAGCACATGCTCATCGTCAACGAGCTGTGAGGAAATTGTCACAGCCCTAGTCTGGACGTCTCTTGATGCTTTGCATGGAGTCAACCGAGTTGATACAGCGGGACCCGAGGGAGTGGCAAGTGATTAAATGCTTCCAGCTTTTGCACTTCAACCATTCCAGGGTAACGCGAATTCCCCTCAAATCAGTCAAAATCGTATGATAGGTCACATAGCAATTGGGGAGACTGAGCTCCGGCATTCTAGCGTCGAAAGTGCAGTGTTACTCCGCAAGATCAGCGAGATCATGCAATACTATACCAAGCAGCAGCTCCAAGGCGCTGGAGGCTACAGTCCAGGTGTACGGGTCGGCAACTGGAATGAAGAGGCCAACATGCAGGAGACAAAGCTCAAGGAGTTGCTGCTCAAGCAGCAAGAAGGGTCTTTGAAGCTCAACATGTATGCACGCCATAAGCGGCTTGGGATTGACTTGGCCTCGACATCGATCCACCTGAACGGATCTGACCAAAGTCACTATTTCTGCAGATTTCAGCAACGCGTGGCCATTGCCCTGCAGCCGGTCAACTGCTCCACAGTCAGGAACAACGGTCTGGTACATTTTGGAGACGTTTTGCAGCTGGCCAATGTGGGAGCAGCAGCTTTCCTGACCAGCGACATTGAGGACAGAGTATGTTGGCCCTGGTCAAATATCTTTGTTAGTATATTCAAGCAGACCTTTCAGCGCCTGAGCTACTGTGCAGGACACTCGAGTGGGAGACTTCTCGTGCGCAGTGTCAGCCACAGTCAGCAATGGCTCAGTGGCCTGCAACACCTTCCTCATTGGCAAATACAGTCCTGCCCAGCCAAGCATATATGACAGGG
>JAABUK010010851.1_pt1 | contig 12036 bp, 4 predicted proteins | sample 5559141 | NCBI WGS metagenome assembly JAABUK01 (sample SAMN10711869, study PRJNA513367) | rock metagenome | isolation source: Antarctica rocks | place: Antarctica: Victoria Land, Pudding Butte nord | collected 2016-01-03 | reverse complement strand
GTATTAAAGATAGCTATTTAATCCTATCTATACTAGCGTCTTAATATTATAAAGAATACCTTATAATTTCTACTTTATATTATCTTACCTCCTTAGAGTATTAAGTATATAATTATAATAATAGTATATACTACTTATTAAACCTAGCAATTTTTATTGGAACCACGTTCTTTATTAAATCTATCACGAATATATTATCAATGGCTGATCCTACTCTGATGCAATCGGCAACGGAGATGAATGACAAATTTCTTGAAGACACCGCAGGCCCGTATGAGCTATATATCGCTGATTCGAAGATGCCTGGAGCCGGCTTCGGGCTGTTTGTTCGCGAAGAGGTTCCTGCGGGGAAGGAGGTATTCCGGGCAACTGTGCCGGTTGTTTCGGCTGCGTGAGCGTTCTGCTCTATTGGTGACTGCGTGCACTCAATTTGATGGCAGTGAGTCCGCTGTAGATGTGTGCGACAGTTTTTTTGCCTGGGTAGGCTCGAACGACCCATTCAGAGCATCCATCGAGCTTTCGGCCTGTGGCTCTTGCAAGGCTGTGAAATATTGCTCAAAAGCAAGTACTTGGCTCTCGTGGGAAGGTGTAAAGAGCTAGACCCTAATCATTGCCAGGGCTGCCAACGAACTGCATGGAGGAGGTATCATAACGAGGAGTGCAAGATGTACGTATTCCTACTTTCTCATGTTCGTTGTCCTAGCTGTCTGTAGCTTGACCTCCCAACCTTGTTGAAAGAAAAGAGGTTCCAATTCTGTGTTGTGGCAGGTACCGCGAAATCAACGCCCACGCTCGAGAAGCCAAAGAGCTCAGTTCAGCAATTCGTATGCTCGTTCGCCTTGCGGTACTACGTCAACATGGGCGACTTACGGACAACCAATGGCAGGCGATACTAACGCTTCAATCTCACAAAGCGATAATCGAACAGTCTAAGGCATTGGATTGGGCGGCCATCAATGCAGATATCAAACTAGTGAAAGAGGTGACCGAGGATGATATGTCAGAAACAGACCTGGAAGATCTGTATTGGCGTGTGAATATAATATTTCCTAGACGTTGAATTGTATCTGTTTGGCAAACCAATTCTCTAACATTCTGACAGATCAAGATCAACCAGCACAGCGTGGATTCCCCGATGCAGCCCCGATTAGGAAGCTGCCTCGTTCCTGGTGCAGCATTGATCAACCATTCCTGCTGGCCAAATGCTCATCACCTCTCAGAAGGACCAGAGTCCGTGGTCCGATCATGCCGTAGCATCGCGAAGAACGAAGAGATTACCATCTCTTATATAGACCCTACCCAGAGTTTCGAAGAGCGGCAGAATGCATTGCTCACTGCTTACGCTTTCGCTTGCAAATGCTGCAGATGTACAGAAGGATCTGAAGAGCAAGGGAAGATGCTGACCGGCGATCCCATTCTCGATACACCGACCCATCGCGCACGGTCTCAATTACATGCTTTACTAAGTGCATTAGTGGACGATGACCAGGAATTAGGTAGCGTCGAGACAAAAATGCGAGAAATCTGTAACGACCTATCTTCCGAAAAGCCTTGGCCGATCTACATTTCTCCGATCCCAAATATATACGTCACGCTCGCTAGAAGATTCGAAGAGAAGCAACAATGGGAAAAAGCACTTCATCATTGGTTGCGAATCGTATACGTTATTGATCCGTTGCGCTACCCTGATCGCCTAAATGTACATCGTGTGGAGAATCTGATGTCACTTACTCAATCGGAAGCGTACGGCCCATCCATTGAACACCCCGTGCTTGAGATGGGGGAATCACTCTTAAAACCCGTCAACCATAGAAGCTAACTTCCACGTGACATCTAGTCGAATTTCGCAAATGAGTGAGAGAGATAGTACAACCAAATCCAATTTTCGCGCGATCGAGGCAGCAATGTCAACGGTACGTAACGCGGAAACCACGTCTCTCATATCCAAAATCCTCATCCTTCTTCAGGTGCAATACGGTCACAACAGGCGACTCAAAGACGACGCAGCGGCTAGCCTCGGTGTCATATGCAAAACTGCAGCACACTTTGTCGAAGCCATGGATAAGCAAATGATGACCGGTATAGGTGTCACACCGAGCGTCTGGCAAAGTTGGCCAGTCAAGGAGATGAGAGAGGAAAGGCTCAAGATGAGAGAATATGAATTGCTGAAATGGGCTGGTGTTGATCTTACCGCTGAGATCAGATGATTCATGGTCCCTCGGCCATTATTATCGTCAAAAAATCTCTTCATATCAACAAATTTGTGGCTTTACGTCATCCCAACAATGTCCCTTCCCGTGTTGTTGTCGTAAGAGAGGACTCTCAGCTTCCAATCTGCATCCTGCTAATCATATTGGCCCCATTGCCGCTCATCCCCCGTCTCAATCATGTCATGCCAGAAATGAACCCTGCTGCCAAAGTATTCCTTCGCAACCTCGTACACGATTCTGGCAACGGTTCTCCGGGCGTTGTCAGGCGCCCGCTGATTTTGGAACTGAAGCGGAGAAAGTAGAACTAGTCTCAGCTGTCGCGATTGCTAGGCATATATGGGCACTCGCCGACCTTGAACCAAATATAAAATCTTTTCGGGGTGGTCGTTCCTTGCCGTAAAAGTTCTCATAGATAGGCGCGAAGCCACACGAAACTTTGCTCGTACCTCATTGGTCAAAGCTCCTTATGTAACAAGGGCCTTGGCAGGCTAACATCCAGAAAAAGGGATCTGTCAATAGTCTATAGAAGCACTATTCAGAAAAGATATTTATATACTTTAGATCACTATTTATATCTACTTTATAGGTAGATAAATCGTATATTAATAATACTAGAATAGTTCTATAAACTCTTATATAGAGAAGTACTACGCTAAGGCCCTAATTATCTAAGTATATTAATAGCGTTAAGATATATATCCCCTTATTAGCTTTAGAGAATATATACGAAGCGCCTCTATGAAGTAGTATACTTACCTTATAATAGTAGCTAATATTTATATATTATAAGAGATCTTATAAATATAATCTTATATTATAGAATTTAATATCTATTTCTTACTAACCTATTAATATATTATCTATTAGGAATACCTAATATTATATTATAATAATACCTTCCTTTAATATATTATATTATCCTTTTAATTAATTAAAGTATCTATTACCTTAAAATATTATTAGAAGAGATAGTAGTTAAGGGGTACTTTATTAAATATAATTTCTTATCTTATTAATTAATATACTTACTATCCTTAAAAGGTATCTAATTATATAGCTATTTATAGGCTAGTTATTAGGTATAATTATATCCTACTTTATTAAATATAAGTTAGTAAGTACTATTTTATAGTACCTTAATTTATATATTATCTTAATTATAATACTTTATAATATTCTATAATTACTTAAGTAGAATCTACTCTATTAAATATAAATTAATATATTATCTAATAGCTATCTAATTCTTATTTATCTATTTCCTAGCTTCTTAAGTCTTTTCCTAGCTATTTATAATCTAATCTTTTAAAGATACGAAAGGATTTTACTAGCTAGTTATAATTACTTATTTTAATTCCTTATAATTTAGGGGTACTCTTTATATATTATATTATTTAATTAGCTTATTTATTAAGCTTAATAAGTAAGGTAGTATTATTATAATCCTATTTTTATAACTTATTCTTATTTTACTTATTCCTAGAGGACTTTAATTTAAGATATTTATGAATTAGTAGACTTCTCCTATTTATTACTTAAAGTAATTATCTTTATAATACCTCTTCTTATATACTATTTCCTAGTATTTAATAACTACCTTTATATACTTTTTAGCTAATTCCTATTGAATTCTAATTACTTACTTCCTTTGTTATTTATTTAACTTTTAATTATTTTATATAAGGTCTCTAAAGTAATTAATAGTTAATTTTAAGGTTAAAGTATTTTATAATTAATTTACTTTACTATTCCCTAAGACTCTCTATACTTAATAACTACTTATTAGAATAACTACCTATTAGACTTTAATATAAGTATCTTAAATAGGAGTATTATTATTAATATAAGCTAATTAAGATCTATTTATAAGAGTAATATACCTTATTATTATAGTCTTTATATAGCTATTATAAGGTATTTTAATTATATAATAACTAAGTATTCTTATTATCCTCTAGTAAATTTAAGTATAATTATATTACCTTTATTTAAGTATATTACCTAGAGTTAATAAATAGGATAAAGTAATATAATAATTCCTTCCTAATTCTTAAAGTATAAATTTATAGACCTTTTTATCTCTTCTTCCTCTTTTCCTTTAATAAATATCTATTATATTTATATAATTTAATAGGTAATCTTAATAGGTTCTTAATATTATATACTATTAATTATAATTTAGTAAACTATATTATTAATATTATTACTATAAATATTAACAATATAAATAGATCTTATTCATCTTTTAAAGAAGTATATTTCTCTTTCCTAATCTCTAAGTCCTTTTATCTTAGGAATTATTATATAGTTATATTAACTTTTATATAATTCTTTAATATATCTAGGTATAATAGATTAGACTTACTAGTCTAAGACTCTATATCTATATATTTATAAGATAATATATTACTCCCTAGTTAACTTATTAGCCTTTATTTCTAGGAGTTAAGGGTACTTTATACCTAAGTATATATATTTTTATAATTATACTATTTATTAGCTAATCCTTTTTAGATAATTAGATAGAATTATACTTCTCCCTATTCTCGCTACGTATTAGTAGAAAGTAGTTAAAGGACTAGTATATTCCTATATTATAAGATAAGCTTAGGTAACCTATCTTATAGGAATTACCTATAATAGTATTAATCCTCTAACTATTTATTAAATCTAATACGTGTATCTACTCCTCCTTCCCCTATCTTACTACCTCCGCTAACTCCTAGTAGTTATAATAGGATACGTACTTACGCTTATTAATTTAATTTAGCCCCCCTAGATAGTATACTTTATAAATATCTTATAAATTATCTTCCCTAGGTTTATAATAGTTATAATAGTCCTATTCTTATCTCTTACTTTATTACTACTATCTCTAGTCCTTTAGTTTATCCTAGCTCTGCTTCTACCTCTAGTATTATTACGGCTACTTTAGGTCCTCTAGTCTCTTCTTATTCTATTCCTACCTCTTATATTTTAGTTTCTCCTAGTCTAGTATTTATATTAGAAAACCTAATTAATTAAGTAGATAATAATACCTTTAGGCTTTTTATTAGTAATAGTTCTCTAGCTAATTTACCTTCCTCTATTACTTTACCTCCTCCTATCCTACTATTACCTATTAAGTAGTCTCCTTTAATAGTAGTTTCTTATTCTCCCCTATTTTCTCTATTTATCTCTCCTCGCCCTTAATTTACTAGATTTAGCTATCTAGCGCTTATAATAACCTCTTCTTTTATAGCTCCTTCCCTTATTCCTCTTTATATACTATTAGCTTAGCCGCCTACCTCTAGGGCCCCTACTAAGGCTACTAGGTAGCGTACTTAACTAATAATATAGATTTAGAATCCTTCTATTACTCCTCTTTTTTCTCCTATTCTACTAGCCTCTCTTCGCGCTTTATTAAAGGTTCTTCCCTTAGCTTTACTACTTCCCTCTCCTATTAATTCTATTATAATAGGGGGTACTTATTTAGATATTACTTTCTCTCTCTCCTCCCCTTTTATTATTAGGTTCTATCTAGGGCTTTTAAGGCTATCTAATAAGTTCTATTATCCTAATCTTATTATTTACTATTAAATTCTCAAATATAGTACGCCCTTAGGCGCCTATTATTAAGCCTCCTTTAAAGAAGGAGATTTAATTAGCTAGTACTAGCTAGTATAACTATTAACCTTATAATCCTATAGCGGCTACTATCCTTTAAAAAGGTAGAGAGGCCTATTATAATATAATAATAGATAAATATTATAAGGTATATAAGGAGTTATTAGCCTCTTCTTAAGGCTATTATATATATCTTTAGATATTTTTATAGGTTAATAGATAACTAAGTATTCCTAGTATAAATATCCCTATTATTTATCCCCTATTATATTAATACTTAAGCCTTTAAGGACTTCTCCTATTATTACGCTAATAGTATTAATCTACTATCGTGATAGTACTAACGGTGGTAATATAATACGCGCCGATTATTATAGGTATATATATACCTATAATATTTAGGACTTTTTATTAAAAGTCTTCTCTATATATAGGAATAGCTTTAATAATTTAATAGCTAAAATATAGTAATAGTAAGGTATTATTACCTTATTTATATAACTCTTATAATTAATACTCTTATATACTTCCTAAGATTAAATATATATATTCTTAAATAATTTATCTTACCTACCTCCTTACCTTTTAACCTTAGGTAAGAAAGTACTTCTCCTAACTTAAATACTTCTAAAATCTACATTAACCTTTAAGAATATATTAGGACTTAGCCTTAATATAATAGGCTTAATTATATACTTTTAATTTATTACTTTACTAACTCCTACCTTCTTAAATTAGCTTAGGTAGGAGTAATAGTAGCTATTATATAACCTTCTTTAATTTCTTCTTCCTTAATAGGTAGAGAGTAGATAAAATTATTAATAGCTTTTCTCCTTTTTATATTAAATAGCCTTCCCTTAGCTTATAACTTCTTAAGTAGTCTTTATAATATATATACTTTAAGGTCTTCCTATTCTTTAAAACTAGCTTATATACTATTCCTTATTTATTAATAAAGTCTACTACTATAAATAGTCTAGTCTATTTAGAGTCTAATTTTAGATAATTTATCTTAATATTATTCTTTATAATTTAGTTACTATATTCTAGGAATTAAGTTAGGATTATACCTTTATTATATTAATTTTTTATTATATCTTTAGTATAAATTAATTAATATAATATAAGCTCCCTAATTATTAATCTCTTTACTATAAACTCTTATATTATTAGTAGTATTTCTTCGGGATCTAATATTTTAAGCTTATCTAGGAATATACTAGATTATAGATCCCGCTTAAAGGTACTAATAGCCTTAACTCTATATAAGATTTCTAGTAGTAAATACCTAAGGTAGTTAATTAACCTTAAATTAATATCTATTAAGGCTATTTAAATTAATAGATCTTAGGACTTATTAATTATATCTTCTCTCCTCTTATAGAAGTATTTACTTAGGATATTATTTAACTTCTTAACTATTTGAATTAAGTATTTTACTTTATTAAGTACTTCTAATATAATAATACTAACGCTTTTAAGATATATTAATAATTCCTTACTTAGGAAGTATAATCTATTATTAAAGTATATAGTATTTAATATTAATTTATATATAAGATAAGCTATAATACCTTAAATAGTATACTTTAAATTAGTAATATCTATTACTTCTAGGAATATTACTCTTAAGAAGTAGTTAATAATATTTAAGATATATTCAAGCTCTCCTTCTAGGTTTAGGAATAATCTAATGAAATCTACTCCTAATAGCTAGAATAATTTTATAGTTTAAATTAGGGATAATAGTACTATCCTTACTATATTTACTTATTTAATATAGGGGTAGTATCCTTTAATATATTATATAATATCCTTTACTATATCTAGCTAGTATACTATATTTTAGATGTTATCTATTACTATTTTAATAGAGAAGTATCTACTTCTATTATAAATATCTTATAATAGCGTACTAATCTCTCCCTTTACTAGATATATATAGTATTAATCTTTAAATTAATTTATTAATTAATTTATATAATTATTAAATATAAATCTTAAGGCCTTCTAATTAAAGATATCTATTTATTAGGTATTTAAGCCTTATAACTTCTCCTATTATATATAATAATAATATATATTAGTATACTAATTATTATTCTTTTAATCTACCTTATATAGTTCTATTACACTCTGATAGTATAGTTATATAAATCCTAGGGGCGCTAGTTTAGTTAATTTACTATTTATTATAATAGGATATACTAGTACTAATAGTCTAGTCTTACTACTAGGGACTATAAATAATACCTAGCTAATAGTAGTAATAAATACCTTATTACCTTATCTTATAATTCTCTTTATATAATCCTTATTAGTAAGTTCTTTAAATATATAGGCGTAGCTATCTTTTCCTAACTTCTAATATTATCCCTTATTATTACTATACTTCTCTACTTCCTTAATTAGATTTATAACTAATTTATCTAGCTTATAATCTAGATTATTAAATATTACCTAAGAAAGTCTATTAATAATAATATTATTCTTCACTTCTATATACTTTAGCTTAATATAGAGCTGTCTAAGCTTTAATACCTATTAGGTAAAGATATCCTTATAGAATTTAGTATTTATAAAGCCTATAAGTAGTTTATAATTAATCTATATAATTAAAATATAATTATATCTTATTATATATATAAACTTCTAGCTAAAATATATAATTACTCTTAGCTCCCTTTAATATATATTATAATTCCTTTCTACTTTATTAAAGATAAATAAATTATATACTATTAATCTCTATTTACTATCCTATAATTAATATATATAATATCCGCTACTATATCCTAATATATTACTAAATATTTTAATTATAAACTTTAGATTTTATAAGAATAGAGTTATATTAATAGTATATAACTTTTTTATTAGCTAGAATAAGAGTTCTTTCAATATATCCTAGATCTAATTAACTTTACTTATTAGCTAGAAAGAGGTCTTATTATATTTATATATCCCTTAATTTACTTTCTAGTTAACTAGTATATTCCTAAGAATCTATAAACTTTACTAGGTTTCTAAGGTCTTAGCTAGTTCTTAATCTTCTTAATTATTATTAGCTTAATTTATATATACCTACTAATCTTATATATCTTCCTAAGAGCCTTTACTTTTATTATACTAATAAATAGCTTAAAGAATAAAACCTTTAATATTAACTATAATATTTATAAGAAGAAATAGTTATATAAGAACGCGTACTATTTCTCCTATAAATTATAAGTATTAAATATATTATTAATATAAAATATAATATCTAATTATTTATAAAGACTAGTATTATTAAGTAATAACAGCTTAGGATTTAATACTAGGATTAGCCTAAGGATAATATTTATTAATTTAATAAATATAAATAATAATATCTTTATTCCCTAGGATATATAAGTCGGCTATAACTAGCTAATACCTAGGATATTAAATACTAGGAAGTATCTGTCTACTAGGTATACTAGGATAGCCTAGTATCTATACTTAATATCTACCTAGAAGATTATCTTATATAATAGGAGTCTTAATAAGTTATATATCTTTATAGCTAGCTTTATATACAAGCCTATTAGGTCTTTATATATAAAGTAGTAGTTAACTATTAGTCTTAGCTCATCCTTTCCTTCCTTCTTAACTATTATTAATATTATATTCTATTAGGAAACTCTACTATTCACTATTATATACCTCTTATAATACCTAGTATCTATGCCTTTCTTAATAATCTTCTAGAACTATTACTCCTTATTATTAACAAAGCGCTTCTAAATTACTTTATATAACTTTAGCCTATCTCTTAGGATAATATAATAAATTATAAGATTAGTTATTAGAATATCTTTTACCTCCTTAGTATTAATATCTTTATATATCTAAATAAATTATAATAATTAGAGCTTTATTATATTATCTAAGATAGCTTCTCTAAGTATAAGTCCTTTATCCTTTACTTATATAACTAGTATATTAAAGCTTTATAAATAATCTATTTATTAGTAAGTTATTTATTATTTAATTAAGAAGCTTAAGTCTTTCCCTTCCTTCTCTTATTTAATTATATTATTATAGGCTATTAGGATAACTTTATACCTTTCTTTATACTTATCTTTATTCTAATAGAGTAGGTATATATATTCTAGATTCTTAAATCTTAGATCCTAGGGAATATACCTATATTTTAATATTTTATTAAAAGTTATTTAAATCTTAATATAGGTATAATAGATTATAAAACCTTTCTATCCTTTATTAGGACCCTTTATATATTACTTAAAAGGCCGCTCTTAAGGTTTAGATTATTAAGAATATAAGGGAATTTAACTTTTAATTCCTTCCTACCTTAAGCTTTTAATATTATCCTAAAGATATTCTAGTTTTCTAAATCTTTATTTATATTAGACTTAAACTTAGATTCTTCCTCTTTACTCTTATTATTAGACTCTTTTAATAAACTTTCTTTATTTAAGGTATATAACCTTTTACTTATAACTTCCTCTAATATATCCTCTATTATAGCCTTTAGGGGGTATAGTTTAAATAGAGATATTACCTCTATTATTATTAATATTAGCTTAATTTTAAAAGGATAGATCCTTTTTATAGTCTTATTCTTTATAATATTATTAAGGATTAGTTTACCTTTTATAATTAATAGCTTTATATTTATAAACTATAATTATAGGAGTTTAAGGAGGATAGTAACTCCTAGGTTATCTCTTAAGGTTATAAATACCTATTATTCTCTTTTAATCCCTATTATATTAACCTAGAATTATATTTAATATTTTAGCTTACTATCCTTTCTATTAGCTACTATTATTATAATATATTTTATTTTAAATTTATTAATTAAGTATTTTAATAGCTTTATAACTTTTATTAATAAAGGATTTACTATTATTATATTTAATCCTTAATCTACCTTTACTTATTTTATTAGAATAAGTATTCTCTTTCCTTCCTTTTTCTAAATAATTATATCTATAGCCTAGGCTATAATATTAATATTTATAATATTATAGAACTACTCTGATAGAGATTTTAATAGAGTATAGTATATCTTAAGCTTAGCTTAGATAATAGCTATACTCTAGGTATTAATTAGCTAGACTATTATTATAGGACTCCTATCTATAAGGGTATTTATATTGATATCTATTATTACTTTATTAGCTATCTTCTTCCTATCCTTCTTCTTTAGTACCTAGCTAAGTCGTTAGATTTCCTTCCTAATAAAGGGGGAGATTTAAAGGATATAAAGTATTAATATTATTATTATTATCTTAGTTAGTAGCTTATTTATATCTATCTTAGGCTTTCTAATTATTCCTTAGATTATTAATAGTTCTTTCTTAATACCTATCTTCTTAATACCTATCTTCTTTTTCCTACTATTCTCTAGTATTAATTATAGTAATATTTAGGTCTCCTTAACTTTATAATTAGTCTTCTTCCTTTTACTACTTATATAAGTATTATATACTCTAAGTACTTCTTTATTAAATTCCTTAAGTGTTAGGATATTTAATCTAATAAATAGCCTAGTTTTAATATTAATTCTATTATATATTATATTATATTAAAGGGTTTAATAATTATAATCCTCCTCTAGTATTTTAATAATCCTTAGTATTAGTACGTTTAATATATTACCTTAATATAGTATTTAATTTAGAATATATACTTAATAAGTAGTAATAGTATTATTAGGGGCTAGAGTCTATCTAGCTACTTTTAAATATAATTTATTATTAATTTTATAGCTTTATTATAGGTTTTATTATATTAGTATAAGAGGGAGTTTAAAGGCTTCTTTCTCTCTCTCTTTAACTTCTCTATAAGCCTTCTACTTAGCCTATATATTCCTATGTTCTTATATTATCTAATATTACTCCTCCTTAGATAAGGGAGTAATAGAGGTATAATTTATAACTTTATATCTAATCTTATTATATACTTTATATAGTAGTTAGTAATTATACCTCTAGGTTTCCTACTATTTAGAGCTATTTATATATAGATTCTTTAATATCTTATAATTATATAACGGGTTTAGTATAAATTATAGGTAGATACTATTTATATTAAGTAGGCGCTTATTCCTCTATATATTTATAAGATAATAATTTCTATCCCCTTAATCCTATTAGAAGTTAGGATTTCGTAAGTCTTATAAGCTATATTTACTCTTAGTCTTATATTACTATCTTAGCTATTAGTT
>JAABUK010010850.1_pt1 | contig 12038 bp, 20 predicted proteins | sample 5559141 | NCBI WGS metagenome assembly JAABUK01 (sample SAMN10711869, study PRJNA513367) | rock metagenome | isolation source: Antarctica rocks | place: Antarctica: Victoria Land, Pudding Butte nord | collected 2016-01-03 | reverse complement strand
TGCCTGCCTTCTCATCCCACCGTGCACCCTCTAGAGTCAAACCATGAATGAAAGCACCATCTCTTGAGGGGGCGTCAATCTGATCTGGCTGCTTCTTGGTCACCTCAGTCAGTACCACTGTCTTGTCAAGCGGCCAGTCATTGCGCCTTGCTGTTGTCTGCATGACAGCTGTCAGGAAGGACTGAGGGTTGAACAGCCCAGACAGCCAGACGCTCTTAGGCACACCCAAGTCTGCTGTCCACTCAACAAGCTGGGAGACCCGCTGAAGAAGATTGACCAGCCATGACCCCAAGGGTCGCAATGAAGGGTAAGCCATGTTAGCCCAGCTGGCAGGCACACCATCATTGGCCAAGGCAAGCATGAGCTTCTCCATGGGCTCACTCATAGTGAGGTCTCCCTTCAGTCCTAGATCCAACTCAGCAAGGCTGCGCTTCATGGTGGACAGCAGTCCGTTCATGCGGTCAGACTCCTGCAACATTATTCAGGGGAGGTCATTGCTTGGAGGCAGACAAATGTGTATGACAGCTTGATGCACCTTTTAATTTGTGCAATGTTCCGCCATAATAGTGTACAGGGTGCGCAACCTGTTATGCCGGTAGCATATGATGTGCATGCTTTGATTTGAACATGCAATGTGCTTTTATACAATAGACCATGTGCATGTGAGAATAGGGCCATATTTTGGCAGGCAGGAGCCTTTGTTTGCTGGTGGTGGAGGTGAAGGAGAGAAGTTAGAAGCTGTGTTGGGCAAAAGTTGCCATCTTTTGTGTAGCATGGCCAAACATGCAACACTATGACAGACAAACTGGCTGGGTCAGGAGCACAGAAAAAGAAGCCAGATGGCCACATCAGAAGAAGAGGCTAGACTGCACACCTGGATGGCAACCATGACATAAGGAGTGAACTCATCCACACGCCCTCTGATGTCCTCCATGTCAAATTGCTCCGGCAGGCGCTCAACCAGATCATCAAGCACCTATGAGGCAAACACACCTTGAGCTGGACATCATATCATGCACTGATTGTACATTGGACAGCATGGCATCTTTACGGTGTGAATGCTGCATCTGCATGTGCAATGTAGCTTGCATCGCATAACAAAGCGCACTCATGCCACCAAAAGCTAGACACTGTGATGACTGATGCAGAGGCACAGGGTACCAGGATATGCTCAGGCATGAAGACAAGAACTGTTTGGGTGGCTGTAAGCGAGCAAGACGCACCATCTTGGCTTTCTCCTCTACACTCATGCCACCTTCCCCACCAGCTTCCCTGGGCTGTAGGCACAACACATTGGCACAGAAGCGCTCTGCCTCTCTGAGCTTGAAACCAATTTCAGCATTGGGGTGCAGGCCAAAGGCCAAGGGGGTTTCAGGAGGCATGGCCTCATCAATGTACTCCAACACCTGCAGTCAAGGCACCTTGTTTAGGCAACAGCTTCTCGGTGACAGCTATGTCATGCAGCTCTCCTCAAATGAAAGGGGAAAAGTGCTCTCAGCTTATCGATAGTGTTATGATCTGCTGCAGCCTGTGCACCACAAGACCACCAACCATGCAATTGGAATGGAAGGCAGGAACACTGTGCTGCAAGGTCACACCTTCAACACAAAGTTGTCAGCTATGACACACATCTGTTTTGTGTGATGACTGACCACTGACCTGCTTGTGAGTCATGGTGTTGGCAGGAGTGAAGAAGGCAGGGAACATCTCCATGCCCTCCAGCAGCGTCTCATTAAAGTACTTGAAGAGGTAGGCATTGGCCAGGCGCCTGTCCCAATCCTCTACAATGTGGCCCCCATACATGATCTCTCCAAAGATGTACCTGAGGTCGTCCCATGGCACCTGCAGACATCACCACTCATGAGACAACAGCATGGAAGGAGTCGTTTGAACAGCATTACAGGAGTCGCTTGTTAAGGCAGCATCTGTGCAAGTGCAAGCGTGGAAGGCTAGAAACAAAGATCAGTGTGCTCTGTCTGACTATGGGTGGCATCAGATGTGGCATGAAAGGTGGCAATTGCTAAGCAGGTGATGACACAGGATTGTGACAGTAATAGCAGTAGACAAGATGTGGCTTGCCTTGACATTGTTCTCCAGGTAGTTGCTGGCACACTGGCCACAGCAGAGCAAGTCTCCAGTGTTGAACGGGTAGTTCATGTTCCAGCCAATGCCACTGGTTGCTGCAGGCAAGTTGCCTACCCCAAACTTCTTCCTCTCCAGTAAGGCAGCATGGAAGTAGCACAGGGCAAAGATGATGGAACGGTACTCAGCCTGCAGCATCACAGCAGTGGTCGAGGACATCCAGGCATTGCATCTGGCTCTGACATGCCACCTCAGAAACAAGTGAAAAAGCAGTGAGCATCTGAGACTACCCAGATCTACAGGAGATCACCAGCAAGCAACCCAGATCTCAAACATGATCTCTCAAAGAAGGTATGCAGGTGTGAGCAGGGATGGGGCATGAGCCATTGGCAGATGGGAGGCTAACCTGCTTGGCACAGCCCTCCAGCATCTCCTCATTGTACTGGCCATATGCCCTCCGCAGGTTGGCGCGCAAGCCCTCAGGGGGCTCGTTGGTCAGCTTGATGCTATTCTGCAGCAGACTGATGGGCAGTGCCCGCTCCAGCAATGGAGGAGGCTCTGCTGACAGGAACAACCTGCAAGCCCAAGGTGTTTCAGTTCAAAAAAGGCTGTTTGTGTCCTGTGCAACGAGTCAGAAACGCATTCTGGGCAGTGCGGTGTGGATAAATGTCAATGATGCTTTCAAGTCAGAGCAGGTATCAGGAACTGATCAGATGCAAAGGCCATCACATGTCCACCATGGTTCAATAATACCAGCAGGGCTGCAGTCGAGCATAAGACAGCATGTGTGTTTACCTGAAGTCCTTGTGTGCGCCCTCAGCCAGCTTGTCCACCTTCTTCTCAAGGGGACCGCTGGTCCAGTCAATAGTGAGATGGATGTTCTGGAGCAGCACCCAGCCGCCGTTCTTGTGGGCGTTGGTGAGGTTGTTCATGGCAATGGGCTCCTGGCCTTGGCCCAGGGAGACCGCGGTGTAATGACCGGTGTCAGCTGTGAAGCCCAGCTTCTTACCCAGGCCTTCCACACTGGCTGCCACATCCACACCAGGCGACAGGAAGACGAAGATGGGTGTGCCAGGAGAGGAGTCCTGCAGAAAAATGCAGGCCCAGGTGAGCATGCCTTGCTAGCAGACAAACTGACTGATCTCAACGACTGATCCTCCAGGTCTACAACTGGGCTGGTCTTGGGAGTGAGTGAGGAGAGGCTTGAACGCTCTAAACATCTGTACATGAGCGCTGAACTCATCAAGCTCCTCTGGCAACGATGCTATGAGATGACTGTCCAGCAATGAATGCCTACCGCAAATGATCTTTCCAGGTCAAACTGCTGGGAGGATGTGAACTCCTTGCCAATGGTTTTGGCCACAAAGCGCTGCATGGCAGCTGTGAGCCGGTCTGGGCGCAGGGTGCGGAAGATGAGCAGGCGCTCAAACTCTGGCATGCGCTTCCAGTCCCCAGGCAGGGGCTCGTCCTCAGGCCTTTCCAGCTCCATCCATTCCTGCCACCTCTTGGCACTGCCCACCAAGTCATCAGGCAGAGCAGCATAGTCCTCCAGCTCCTGTTGTTGCAGCGTCAGCTGTTAGAAAGCTTATTCAGGCACTATCATTTGTGCTCGCAGCAGCGTGTCTTACTTGGCCACTCAAGGTGACATGCTCCATACAATGTGCCACTGCTGCAAGGCTGTAAAAAGAAGCATACTATTGCAGCATATGGGTTGCTGACAGGCTGATAGCAATGCACAAAGGTCTGTCTCAGTTGCAAAGCAAGGCATTGTGCCAAAAGGCTTGTGGGGAGGCGCTTGCCTTGAGAGCTTGCACTGAGCCCCAGACAGAGTCCAGGACCCACTCCTTGAGGGGGTTCTCCATGCCCATGACCTTGGGGCCACGCAACAGGAAGTCAAACTTCTGCTGCTGCAACTCCCCATTCTTCTTCAAGATGGCCATGCACAGCTGAGTGGCTACAATCAGCTTGTGGCGTTCAAACAGACCCTGCAGTCACACATGCAGCTGTCAGTGGCTAGTCCTGCTGTGCCAACTCTTGGCGTGCAAGCAAGTCAAACCAGGAGCAGTATGGACAGCAATGCATGACAACTCTGGGAGCAACAGAACAGCCTTGACTACTGCCAATTCAGCTGACAAGGTTGTGCACAAACACGGAATGAGACGTGACAGTGTCAGGACCATACCTGGGCAACGTAGCCAAAGACCACTTGGGTAGTGAAGCTGATGAGCAGCTGCACTCTGCGCTCCACATCCACCTCCTCACCCAGCCTCTGTGCCTCAGCCACTGCACTCTCATCTTTGCCTCCAGGAGTCTGGTCCATACCTGTACAGCAACGGTTGCAAGGTAAGTGTAAAGTGGTCTGTTGCAAGGACACTCATAACCGCAATTTCATCAGTACAGGCCAGCAGCAGCTCAGTTACGAGTGCAGACAGATACATACTATATTGTACTATAGTGTACAGACACAGATCAAGACTTAGTGTCCTGATGTGGTATTGCTGTGCTGATTTTGAGTCAGCATTGTACTGACACTACCCTATACTGATCCTGGATTTTACAGACTTTGAACAAAAGTGTGTTGATGCTGCACTGATGCATTCTCAACTGCAACAACAGCCATGTCAGGACCAGAAACAGCACACAGTCACGAGCCTGCTGCTCACCCTTTCTGAGGATGTAGACAAAATTGGCCATGGAGTAGTGGTAGCAGCGGTCCAGGGCATTGAGGGTGTCAATGAGGAAGTAGACCAGGGAGCCTCTGGTGGCGACAGTGCGGTACACCTCCCTGGCCTTGCCAATGGACAGCTCAGTCTCCTTGGCCTGCTTCACCTTCTCTGCAATGTCCACTGCCGTGCGCTTGGTCTCCTCCAGGTTCTCAATCAGAGCAATGTCCTCCAGAATGTCACCCTGTGCACAGCAACACCATGAGCAACAACACTTCTTTTGAGATGGTGCCTACAATGCGCTATGACACACATCTGAGCCAACTCCTCAAAAGGTTAATAAGATGTTGAGTCAACACTAAAAAGCACCTGTGTCATGCTGTACCCTTCATGCCAAGCGCAATCTGATGTGCAATGCACGACCATGTTGTTCTGAGACACCGAGGGCAGACAGCAGGAGGATGCAATGCAACAGCAGGCACCTATGTATCCATGCCGGCAACCATCAGAGTATGCCATGTACAACAGGCCTAGCACAACTATAAAAAAAACTTGTGTGATGGCCTATCACAACTAAACAAAAAACTTGTGCGATGCAACAGGAGGCACCTGTGAGTTGGCAAGGCGCTGCAGCAGGTTGTCCTCCAGCTCCTTGAGGGTGATGGTGTACTCTCCCAGCTGGCGCACCAGGCTGCGGGCCTGCTCCTGCAGGTCAGGCCTCTCATGGTCCACCACCTGGGCAAGCAGCTGCTCCTCCAGACCCACCTCCGTCACACAGAAGTTCACCAGAGTCGTCTGAGCAGCAATCTCTGGCTTGTAGTGGGGGTTGGCCAGCTTGGTCTGCAGGTACAGCCTGCAAGGACAACTTATTGCTTCAGTGTGCAGCAGCATTTATTGCATGTTTGCTTGACAGGAGTAGATGTGGCTTAAGGCTGTGAATTTGTTCAACTATGAACACAACAAGACTGTGGCGAGCTTGTGGAGCTGCATATAGGGTCACCAGCATGCAGCTGCCAGGCATGTACAGCATTCATCACAGCTTTGCATCATGCTACCAAATTGTGATTTGTTGATGAGCATTTGCAGCAGGTGTTGTCTGCCTGAGACTCACCTGAAGTTCTGGTCATACTCCACTTCAGCGTCTCCAATCTTCAGGATGAGGTTGCGACCACGCTTGATGGTCTGCTTGCCAATAACTGGATCCAGCACAGCATCAATGTCCTCTGGCAAGTTCTCCATCAGCAAAGGAGTTCCTGTCTCGATGCAAGAGATGACAGTGTCAATGTATTTGGCCTGAGACTGCTGGATGATCTTGAGGCCGTTTGGCAGCTCTCTGTTCATGATCCACTTGATGCCTTGCAGCTGAGGGTCGATCATGAGACTCCAGCGGGAGGCGTTGCTCATGATGGCGCCATTCTCAATGGATAAGGGGTCAGTCATCAGGCCTTCATTGGCCCACTTAGCCTGCAGGCAGAACAGAATGTTGTGAGCCATCGGGTATCTTGATGCGCCCTGGCACAAGATGCCACTGCATGTCCTTCACTGTGGTACTGCAGTTTGCAATAGAGAAACTGTGAGAACTATTTACATGTTGCTGTGCCGCCGGGGTACATACAGATTCATTGACTTTGGCCATTTGTGATTGAATCACAAAAGTACTGGGCCACAGCCCAATGAGTACTATCAAAAGAAGGTCATACCTTGGCAGACTCATCAGCCAGCATGTCCAGAGGCATGAAGCCTGAGGTGAGAGGGATCTGGCGCTCTGTGATGTCTGGAAGCCACTTCTCAGTGACCAGACGCTTGCGGAATTCCATGTTGAAGGGTCCAGCATAGCTGACAAAGGCAGCAGCCAGCAGAACATCACCCACCAGCTTGCCTGCAGAGAACATGAAGTAAGTGACAACTAGTAGCCTGTGAGCCGTGACAGCCAGCGACCTGCATTTCAGCCAAGTATGTTTGCTGATAAGACATATGACAGGTTTAGTGCACACAGTGTTGTGATGTTTTGCTTTGACGTACGTGTCTTCAGATCATGCTCAGCCTCTTAACTTCATTTAGCACAGACTTGATAAATTAAACAGCACAATTTTCTACCTTCTGCAACGCCAAACTTGGCAATGGTCTCATTCCACCGCTTGTTCTCGCCTGACAGCCCATTGATGAGGCGGTCTGCCAGCTTGGCCTTGGTGGCAGTCTTCTCAGCCTGAGCTATGGCGTTGTTCTTGTCCTCTGTAGCCTGCAAGCGCAATAGATCATGAGCTATTAGCAAAGTCAGCAGAGGTTCAGTCCAAGCGCGTATGCAGGTGGGCACACACAGACAGTGCTATTGTGAAGGCAAACTTGAGTAGTATGCAGACTAGAAGCGCATCTTGCTGCTCAGGATCTTGCACACAGTGGTCAGGATTTGATGGTCTGTAAGGGAGAAGAGGCTGCAGGGCACAAAAATTGCACAAGGCCTTGGTGGCTCACCTTCATGAGAGAGTCCTCCAGAGACGCCACACGGTCTTTCAGCTCCTTGACCTTGGCCCTGATGCCTGTCAGCTTCTTGTTGGCTCCGTCCAGGCGCTTGTTGGCTTCTGCCAGAGCTGCACGCTTGGGTGCCACCACCTGAATTGAACGACTGCATTGGAACCTGACACAGAAACACGCAGTGCAGAAGGTTTGGTTTTGCCTTATGAGCAAACAATCTACACGGTGTCAGCTGACAGATGCGCCAAATATTCAAAGACGTGTCAGCAAAGCTCACTGGTTGGCTGACAGGCACAAAAGAGTATCAGAGAAAAACGCACCTGGTAGATACGGAAGTACTTGCAGATGTTGACCACCCATCCACAAAGGCCAGCAGCAGCACCAGATTTGTTGCGGATGTAGTCAGCATTGAAGTTGGGGTTGCTGAGGTAGTCTTTCTCGCACTTCTCCACACATTGAACCGGCACATTGTCCTTGTCAAAGGCCAGCAAAGACTTCAGGAACGCATCTACATTACCCATCATCTTCTTGCCAGCATTCCAGCTCAGATCCTGCAGGCATTGAGCAATGGCCTCGGTATCATTGGAAACTGACTTGCAGCACACAGCATTGTAGGTAGACACACAGCTTGAACGATGAGCAGAAGCTGTCCAACGCAAATGCACATGTCTTGATGCTGGGCAGCTGCAAATGCCAGAGCCCTGTAAGCAGCAAGTACAACCAGCAGGCTGCAAGAGCTGATTTCCAGCTGTTTTTTTTATGTCATTTGGACCTAGAGGTCCATCAAATGGTCATCAACTAGGGGGGAACTTGGCAATGTCACACTAGAGCACAACAGCAGGAGACAAAAAGCTTGTCTGATGACTTTTCAGGTCTGAAAGGAAAGGGGCACAAATTGATGCTAAACGCAAATGGAGCTGACCTTGGGGATCTTGCCGCCGGGGGCTGTGAGGACAATACAGGCGCTGACGACCTGCACCACCTCAGCAGCAGGGCTGCCAAAGGACTTGAGCTCTCCCAGAGAGCCCTTGTCCAGGGAGTTCAGGGCAGCCTCTGCCTCCTTGATGACAGGCTCAGCAGCAGCCAGGTCCCTGGTGCACTCCTCAGCAAAGGCTGTGACTTCAGCCTGTGCAAGGATGTGCGCTTCAGCTATGCTGAGTCAAGCACTCATGTGGCTTATGCTTTGCAAGTCAGCTGCACTTGCTTGACAAAAGAGATGTTGACACACAATGGGGTATGTTGTGCACCAGTGATTGGCAGATGACAGTGCAGACAAAGATTGTCTTGGCAACAGGAGGTTTAAGGAGGAGGCAGCAGGCCAGATCAACAGGGGTACCAACAGTTGCTCACGCTGTTTGAAAGAGTACAGTCCCAGACAGATTTTGAGCGCTAAGCAGGAAGCTGCGGATGCACAGAAAGGTGGCAAGCGTCTCACCTGCAGCTTGGCAGCTGCTTCCTCATCTTCCCTGCCAGCTTCCACAGCCTCATCCACAACTGCCTTCTCCTGGCCAATGGTTTCAATCAGAGCGCCGGTCTTGGCCTTCTTCTCCTCCACAATGATCTGCTCTTGCTTCAAGTTCACTTGCAGATCTGCCACCTGTTGAGGCAGCATCAAAGCAGGGGTTGTCTTGATGTCTTCCTGTCTGCTGACTATGCACAGCAGTGACAAATAGGGTGCTCAGCCTATGACAAAGCATCATGCTGCTTCAAGGTCCTAATCCATAATGAGATGCAAGTATGATTCACAGCCTGGATGTGCACTAATGTATACATTGGCAACCGCAGACGTAATGATGACTGACCTGAGCACTAGCTTGTGCAATCTTGGTGACACCATTCTCCAAGCGTTCTTTGTCCAGCCGCAGCTCTTCACGTTTGCGCGCCAGCAAGTCCTTGTACAGGCTGATGAGCTCAAGGTAGCTCTGCATGCATTACACACACACATTTTGTAACACACATATTGTACATATTCAATGATGACTTCAAGGTAACTCTGCATGCATCAGCTTGTACATGTTCAGTGACTGACTGCTGGACAAATAAGGATGCCCCTAGAAGCAAGTCAAGCAACCGCCCACTGAGGCACTACAGCAGTCATGTCTGCTGCTGCTTGGCAGAGAGACACGCACGCTGGAAGGCAAACCAAGCAAGCCTGTGCACCATCATGCCAGCCAGCTCACCTTGGGCGTGGTGTAGTTGTAGCGACGCACGCTCTCAAGGTACATGCGTGAGGCTTCAGCCACAGACTGGTGAGCAAAGGCCATGTGGTAGGCAATGTTCTCCCGAGTGTCTGCCTCAATGGCAGGGATGTCCACCAGGAAGCGAGTGGCCACGCTGACCAGGGCCTCGGCTGGCCAGGTGTGGAACCAGTCAAAGGCTGTGCAGTTGACCAGGGCAGGGAACTGGCGCGCCCGGATACGGAACTTGTCCCCCACAGGGCTGAAACACAGCACCACGTGCAGGAACTTGCGCACCTGGGCACACACAGCAGCAGGCTTGCAAACACATCATGACATACATGCAGATGCTGAGCTTTCCAAGGTGCTCAATCCTGTTTGACAGCACAGCTCATTTGGAAGACAGACAATGCTGGCCGAATGCAAGATATGTTCTGAATCCCTGTTGAAACAGCGTCAAGGACCCTACAGGGTGAGCTGCTTACCTTGTCAATGAAGAAGTCCCAGCAGTTATCTGCTGAGTCCACCATGCCAGCCTGCTTGACCTCACCCCTGACGCTGTTGCAGAAGGTGTCCTTGTCCTCTTGGGTGCACAGATCAGCAATGTAGCCAGTGGACAGCAGATCATTGATGTACACCAGGAACTTCTCATTCACAATCTGGTTGTCTGTCATGAGGAAGGTAATGGCAGTGCCCTTCACTCCAGCCTGAAAGCAGTACAACACCCTTCAGAGGCTAAACTAACGGTATGACAGGCAGTGCAGGCAAGGCAAGTTAGTCGGCAAGAAAAAGCAACAGCATCTGGGAGCAGTGAGCTGTAACCAAGGCATCCATTGAGTGCACATGAGGGAGGATGACACAAGAAACAGAGACCAGACTTTCACAACAACAGTCAACAGGGGAGCTACCGACCTTGGTGTAAAGAGCTAGCAGATTCTCCTTGAAGTCAGCAACGCCGTAAGACGAGCTGACAGCAATCTGGAACACCTCATAACCGCAGATGAAGCTGGCCAGTCTGGCTAGAGACTGCTTGCCACTTCCACCCACTCCCACCAGCATTGCATTACCCCTAGGCAGGGAGATGATCCTGGTGATGCGGCAGATGTGCTCCATGGCTTGCTGGAAGAGCACCAAGTCCATGACGGCGTTGGACTCATTGTACTCAGCCAGCTTGTCATTCAGCGTCTTGCGCAGCTGCTCATAGCCTGGGACAACATTGTAGATAGGCGTGTCGTCGGCTGCGACTGTCATGAAGTTGTTGTACAACAATGGTCTGGCCTCCACCTCAGCCTGCAGTAGCAAGGCAGCCTTTAGCGCCACAGATGATGATCAAGGCTAAATATTTGATGCCGCAGCAATGCATGTGGTGCTTGGCTGCAAGAGGTCCTGTGCAAACAATAAGCTGTATGAGACACAGAGAGTTCAAGGAAGGGGCTGAACCCTGCGTGCTCACAGCAAAGGTAGTGGCTACACAGACATGGCTGATTGAAACGTCAGCTCAGGACAGTAAGGCTGTTGAGAGATCCTGTGTTGACCTGGTTGACATCATCAAAGTACTTCTTGGTGACAGTGACCCTGAACTCATTGAACTTGGTCATGTCGGTGTCATTGATCATCCTGTCAGCCAGGACACGCTCACACTCATGCACCCACAGGCGCACCACCTTGACAGGCTCCTTGTAGTAGTCCTTAGTCATACGCAGCAGCCCCTGTACCAGAGCGTACTCTTAAGTAGACTTGCACATGCACACACATGTCTGCAGTACAAATGGTGCTGATGGCGAGCTGCCAGCATATGGTTTCTGAGGACAGTTTGTGAAACAAATGTGGTTTCCGTGACATGTTTGTCTGCCTTCATGTCAAAGCAGCAGCAAGAGGTGGACAGACCTGTGTAATGTTTGACAGCTCACGCAGGTTGAACTGGTAGTGGAACTTGACTGCAGACGGCAGGAAGTTGTTCATGACGTGGCGGTGCAGCTCGATGGAAGCATCCACCAGCTTGGAACCCAGCTTGATGACCTCAGAGTCAAAGTTGCCCTGGTTCAGATGCCCCTCCACCATAGAGCAGTAGATGGACCTGCAGACGAGAGTTGTCATTCGAGGTCATGTGAGTCATGCTGTGTAGTCTACTCATAATCCGAGGCCTTCCTGGTGCAGCAAGCAGTTCATGAACAACACATTGCAATGTTATGTAGTTCAGGGTTGAGGCAGCAGTTGTTGCTTAAGGCCTCACTACACATCAGGTGTATTGATGTGCAAGCAAACAGCCCAACAGACCTGTGTGCTGCTGAAAGAGTTGCCATTGTTCAAGCTGGGTTTCGGTCTGATGTAAAGTGGAGTACTGACATGCAGTAACTGATGCAGTTTGCGCCACATCAGTTTTTTGCAGACATTGGTTCTTGCGCAAAAAACATGCAAGCCAAGGCCGCTTACCTGACAATGTCCATGTGTGGCATCTGGACAGCAAATGTGACAAAGTGGCGCTGCATACGCGGCGTGATGTTGAAGGAACCCGCCGTTGGGTTCATGCAGGCGCAGTACTGGGTGTTGGTCACCTCCTTCAGCACAATCTTGACCTTGTCAAACCAGCCGCGGTAGTCCACACTCTGGCGGATCAGCTCAATGGCTGACTGGGTGTCGTACT
>JAABUK010010849.1_pt1 | contig 12039 bp, 6 predicted proteins | sample 5559141 | NCBI WGS metagenome assembly JAABUK01 (sample SAMN10711869, study PRJNA513367) | rock metagenome | isolation source: Antarctica rocks | place: Antarctica: Victoria Land, Pudding Butte nord | collected 2016-01-03 | reverse complement strand
ACGCCGTCCGAGGCAAGGAAACTGGTGCGCGAGCAGGCCGCCGAGGTCGACCCGTCCAGGGCGGACAATCTCGAACAGAAGGCGATCGCCTCGATCGGCCGACCACTGTACGAGGCCTTCGTGCGCGGCTACACCGAGAAACAGTGGCAGACCGATCCCCGCGAGCTGCCTGCCGACGTGATCAGCCGGCTGCCGGTTCGCTATAACTTCGACAATCGATACTTCAACGACAAGTACGAGGGCCTGCCCACCGACGGCTACACCGCGTGGTTGCGGCGGATGGCCGATCATCCGCGCATCACCGTCCGGCTCAGCACCGACTTCTTCGGCGTCCGCTCGCAGCTGCCGGCCGGCATCCCGGTCGTCTACACCGGCCCACTCGACCGCTACTTCGACTACGCCGAGGGCGAACTCGGCTGGCGCACGCTCGACTTCGAGCAGGAGGTGCTCGACGTCGGCGACTTTCAGGGCACGCCGGTGATGAACTACGCCGACTCGGACGTGCCGTGGACCCGGATACACGAGTTCCGGCACTTTCATCCCGAGCGGACGTGCTATCCGCAGGACCGTACCGTCATCGTCCGGGAGTACTCCCGGGCAGCCGGGCGCTCCGACGAGCCGTACTACCCGGTGAACACCGAGCGGGACCGGACGGTGCTGGCGCGTTACCGGGCGCGGGCAGCCGCGGAGCCCGACGTGTACTTCGGCGGCCGGCTGGGCACCTACAAGTACCTCGACATGCACATGGCGATCGCGTCCGCGCTCTCGCTGGTGGACAACGAGCTGGCCGCCCGGTTCGGGTGCTGAGCATGGGTCGGCGTCGATACGATGGCCGCTCGCCCGCGCGGATCGCAGGCCTCTGACGTGAGTGCGGCTGCCGCACTCGGCGTCGCGCTGGTGCCCGAGCCAGCGGTCGACCAGGGCGACCCGTTTCTGGTCGAGGTGCCCGCCGACCAGCGATCGCGCTTTCCGTTCCGGTTCTATGTCTATGTCTCGGCTCCGGGCTTTCCGGTCTACGGGTCTAACGAGCTGCTCGAGCCGCACAGCTGGCAGCGGCTCACGCAGAGCTATCCGGGGCTCGGCCGGGACCGATGGTGCTGGGCGCCGTGCGTGCGTCAGGTGGCTGGTCTGGAGCGGCCCTGGGTGATGCTCTACTCCCGGGCCAAAGGCGCCGGCGAGGCTGAGGGGCACCAGGAGCACCGGCTCCGCCGGGCCGACAGCCTCTCGCCGGCCGGCCCGTTCGCCGACTCCGGTGAGGTGCTGACGCCGGACTACGACTTCGCGATCGACCCCGACGTGCACACCACTACCGACGGCACGACCCGGCTGTACTTCGCCGTCGACTTCGTCGCCGACGAGCCTTACGGCACCGGCATAGTCCAGGCCACCATCAGCCCGGATCTGCGGCGCCTGGAATCCGAACCCACCGTGGTTGCCAGGCCTTCGGCGCCCTGGCAGCTCTACGAGGCGAACCGGTCGATGCCGTGGAAGCACATTCCGGGCGTCCGGTGGGAGGACTCGCAGACGGTGCGCTGGTCCACGATCGAGGGACCGGCCGGGACGACGTCACCGGGGGGTCGGGAGGTGCTGCTCTACAGCGGCGGCAATTTCGCCGACTTCTACGGGATCGGCATCGTCGGTGCCGGCCCCGACGGCCAGTGGCTGGACCTCAGCCCGTCTCCGGAGCAGACCCTGCTGGGACCGGCGCCGGAGCGCAACCTCTTCGGCCCGGGCCACTGCAGCATGATCACCAGCGAGGGCCAGACGTTCATGTGCTATCACTTCCGCACCGAGCCGTCCGGGCCGCGGCAGTTCGGCATCCTGGCCCTGCAGTGGCATCCTGACACCGACCTGCCCTACCTGCCGGCCGGTTAAGCTGCTGGCTACCTGACGGCCGGTTGGCCTGCCGGCGTGGCTCAGGGCGCGCCGCCGAACGTGACGTCGGTGTCCATCACCGTCGGGGGGTAGTCGCCGTACTCGAACGAGCCGATCTCGTCGGCGGGAACGGCGGCCGACGGCCGCCGGTTGATCGACCGGATGGTCGCCAGGTCCGCCTTGGGCTGGCGGTCAGCGGTCAGCAGGCCGTTCTTCTCCTGCAGGGTGTCGGTGAACTGGGTGTAGCAGAAGCCAGCGAGAGCGGGCGCGTCGAGCAGCGCGTTGACCAGTGCGCGGTAGCGCTCGACCAGCTCCACCGAGCTGCGCGCCACCGAGTAGCCATGCCAGGACGGCCCCTCGTTGGCGTCGTAGGAGATCCCACCGAACTCGCTGATCATGAGCGGGTGCCCGTCCGGGCTCATGCCGGGCAGCAGCACCGAGCGGTAGCCCGGCTGGACCTCCTGCAGGGTGTCGGTGATGCCGGCATCGGTGCCGTAGCGCTGGCGCAGCACGTCGGCATGCGCGGTGTAGTCGTGCACGGTGATGACGTCGGTGACGATCTGCTCCCAGCCGTCGTTGCCCACCACCAGGCGGGTCGAGTCCAATGCCTTGGTCAGGTGATAGAGCGCGGTGACGAAACTGCGTTGCGGTGCCGAGCTGGCCAGGCTCGGCACGCCCCAACTCTCGTTGACCGGCACCCAGGCGATAATGCACGGGTGGCTGTAGTCCCGGCGCTGGATCTCCAGCCATTCCGAGGTGATCCGCTCCACCGTCCGGGTCGTGAACTCGTAAGCCGCCGGCATCTCCGCCCACACCAGCAAGCCCATCCGGTCGCACCAGTAGAGAAAGCCCGGGTCCGCCACCTTCTGGTGCAGCCGGACGCCGTTGAAGCCGAGACCCCGCACCAGCTCCACCTCCCGGCGGGCGGCGTCCGGGTCCGGAACCGCCAGGTGCGACTCGGTCCAGTAGCACTGATCCAGGACGAGCCGCAGGAAGTACGGGCGGCCGTTGAGCAGGATCCGGTTGTTGGACGCCGCGATGCTGCGCATGGCGCCATAGCTGTACACCACATCGACCGGCTCCGCGTCGCCGTCCGCGGGATACAGCCGGAGCTCGGCCTCGAACAGGTTGGGCGTCTCGGGCGACCACAGCATCCGCTGCCGCTCCAGTGTCATGTCGGCCTGCTTTAGCCCGACGGCGATCGAGGCCCGGCCGGAGGTCACCGACACCGTGCTGTCGGCCAGCGTCACGCCGTCGTGCGTCAGCAGCAGCTGAAGGCGCAACGGCTGCTGGGCCACCTTGTTCAGCCGGATGTCCAGCTGCAGCACCGCGTTCTCCACGTCCGGGGTCCAGCGCAGCTGATCGATCCGGGTGGCCGGCACCGGCTCGAGCCACACCGTCTTCCAGATGCCGCTGGTGCGCTCGTACCAGATGGCGTGCGGCTCCTGCTGCCAGTCCTGCTTGCCCCGCGGCTGCTCGAGGTCGTGCGGGTCATCGACCGCCCGGACCACGACCACCTGCTCGCCGGAGCGGGCAAGGACATCGGTGATGTCGGCGCTGAACGGGGTGTGCCCGCCGGTGTGCTGGGCGACCAGCTGACCGTTGACCCAGACGTCGGCGGAGTAGTCCACCGCGCCGAAGTGCAGCAGCAGCCGCTCGTCCGGACGGTGCGGTGCGGAGAAGGTTCGGCGGTACCACAGCACCCGGTGAAAGCCGGTGTCCCCGATGCCGCTGGCTGTCGATTCGGGTGGGAACGGCACGGTGATGGTGCGCTCGGACACGCCGCTGGACTGCTGCCAGTTGTGGTGCCAGCACCGGTTCAGGCCGATGTCTGAGTCGTCGTAGCAGAACTGCCAACTACCGGACAGGTCATACCAGCGGTCGCGGGTCAGCTGAGGTCGGGGATGGATGCCCGCGTCGGTTTCGGCCTTCACCGGGCCAACGCTAGTAGAGCCACCGGCCGCACCCAAGACCGCCGGTCGGGCGGACGCTGTGAGCAGCGGGTCGGATGAGCAGCGCCGGACTACTCCCGCAGGCGGCTGATCAAGAAGCTGGTGCCACCGCTGATCGCCCAGGTGCGGTTCTTGTAGCCGCCCGGGCAGAATAGGTCGGACTACGGGCGGTCAGACAGCTGCTGGCCGAAGGATCGAACCGTGTCGATGGTGTCCGCCTCGGCAGCGCTCTTGTCGTCGCGGTAGCGCAGCACCCGGGCGAACCGCAGTGCGACCCCACCGGGATACCGGGTGGAAGCCTGCACACCGTCGAAGGCGATCTCGACCACCTGTTCCGGGCGCACCCGGACGACGGCCTGCTCGGTCGGTCCGGTCGCCAGCGACAGGAACCGCTCGGTCTGCCAGCGCAGCAAGGCATCGGTCATGCCCTTGAACGTCTTGCCCAGCATCACGAAATCTCCGGTGCGGTCATCGCGCGCCCCGAGGTGGATGTTGGACAGGCTGCCGCGGCGCCGTCCCGAGCCCCACTCGACTGCGAGCACGACCAGATCGAGGGTGTGCACCGGCTTGATCTTCAGCCAGCCGGCACCGCGCCGGCCGGCCTGGTAGGGCGCGGTCAGCGACTTGGCCAGCACGCCCTCGTGGCCGTGCGCCAGCGCGTCGTCGAGAAATGCCCGGGCGGCTACGGGATCTGAGGTGACCAGTCGGCGAACGCGCCCGGTGGCAGGCACCAGCTCGGCGAGTACCTCGGCACGCCGGGCGGCCGGCTCGTCCAGCAGGTCGGTGCCCTCGACATGCAGGACGTCGAAGAGCACCGCGGTAACCGGCGTACCGGGCGTTGGGGTGGTCGCCGATCGGGTGCCCAGCCGGGACGCGGTGACCTGGAACGGCTCGGGCCGGCCGTCCGGGCGCAGTGCCAGCACCTCACCGTCGGCGACGAACTGCCTTGCTTTCACGGCGCGAACCACCTCGACCACCTCTGGAAGTCGATCGGTCACGTCGTCCAGGCTGCGGGTGAAGATCGAAATGTCGTCGCCGGCCCGGTGGATCTGTATCCGGATGCCGTCCAACTTCCACTCGAAAGCGGCGGTGCCCAGCCGGGTGAGCGCATCGTCGGTGCTGGCCGCCGTCTGGGCCAGCATCGGGCTGAGCGGCCTGCCGACCCGAAGTTCAAGACAGGCCAGCGCCTGGCTGCCGCCGGCCAGCGCGTCGGCAGCCACCGACGCCAGATTTCCACTGATCATCGCCGCCCGCCTCACCTGCGCCAGCGGCACGCCCGACGCCCGCGCCACGGCGTCGGTCATCACGCCCGCCAGCGCGCCCTGCCGCAGATCTCCGAGGAGCAGCCTGCGCAGAAACTGCTGCTCGCGCTCGGTCGCCGCGGCGAAGAGTGCTTCGAGAAGGGCACGCCGGCGTCCCTGCGAGCCGGCACCGGAGCTGGCGCCGATCTCGGTGAAGGCGGCTTCGACCTCGGCGATCTGCAAGCTCGGCCGCGCCGCCGCGCTCGGAAACGTCCGCAGTGACCCCCAGCCGACGCCGATCTGGCGCTGGGTGAGCTCGCCGGAAAGCCAGGACACCACGATGGCCGCCTCGTCGGCGGAGGCGGTGCGCAGCAGCGCGGCAAGCCGGGCGACCTTGGCACCGCGAGCGGCGGTCGCAGCCAGGTCGTCCGACGTCGCGGCGACATCACCGAGTTGCATCCGATCAGGGTGGCAGAGGGCTCGAACAGGCCTACCAGCGAGGTTGACCTTCGAGCACCGGGACTTCTGCGCCGCGCCAACGGCCCAGTACCGGCCACCCGGCACAACCTGGGAACAATAGCTATCAACAGCCGACAGTTTGCCAGCGGTGGGATAAAAGGTGTGGGGTAATCGTGCTTTTCGCACTGACCCGTTATCTAAAAGCCGAGCTTGGGCTGAGTTGTCGTCGGGAGCGATCCGCCGCCGAAGAGCCCACTGATGCGCACCGTCCATACCGAGTTGTCTAGGTTGTTTTAGTTGTTGCCAATGAGGTTTCAAACGCACTTCTAACAACTACATGTCGGGCTCGCTACGGAGACAAGAATTATGTTCGCGTGATGTTGCGCTGGCGGCTGAACGGGGTTTAGCTTCTGTTCACCCTTTCAAGTGAACAGCATGCAAAGGGCAGTTTTCTCGGCCTGCCGCAGCAGACAGTGCGCGGCAGCCGTGAGCGAAGCGGGGGGCTTCCAAATTGACCAGAATTGTTGATGGCGCACGTCCCGAGGTGGTTCAGGACCCGGTGGCGATCGACTCCGAGGCGGCCTACGCAACGCAGGACCTGACCGTCCTGCCGCCGGACAAGGCGGCGTGGTTCACCGTCATCGTCCCGACCAGAAACGAAGAAGCATCGGTGCGCACGCTGCTGTCGTCACTGGCCCAGACGCTGGACGGGATTGCGGCCGAGGTCCTGTTCGTCGACGACAGCGCCGACGACACGCCAGCGGTGATCCGGGAGGCGGCGCGCGAGTGCGGTCTCGCGGTGCGCCTGCTGCACCGCCCTGGCGGCGCCCGGCAGGGGGGGCTGGGCGGCGCGGTGGTTGCCGGGTTGAAGCAGGCCCGCGGCACCTGGGCAGTGGTGATAGACGGCGACATGCAGCACCCACCGGTGCTGGCGGCCAAGCTGGTCGCCATCGGACAGGCCCGTCGGCTGGACCTGGTGGCTGGCACCAGGTACTGCGGTTCGGGCGCGTCCGACGGCCTGTCCGACGGTTACCGGCGCACGGTGTCGAGCCTGACCACCAGGCTGACCAAGGCGATGTTCCCGCGCCGGCTCTCCAGGCTGTCCGATCCGATGTCCGGGTTCTTCGCCGTCCGGCTCGCCGCGCTCGACCTCGACCGGCTCAACCCGATTGGCTTCAAAATCCTGCTGGAGCTGATGATTCGCCATCCTCGGCTGCAGGTCGCCGAGGTGCCGTTCGTGTTCGGCGCCCGGGTCGCCGGGGAGAGCAAGGCGTCGGTCCGTGAGGGGCTGCGGTTCGCGCGGCACCTGTTGCGATTGCGGCTGCTGGTGCTGCGCAGCCAGGTACGCCGCTCGGCCACGACCAACCGCGGCGGCAGGCTGGCCCGGCTGGCTGCTTTCGGTGCGGTCGGCGCCACCGGCATCGGCGTCAACACCGCTGCCCTGTGGCTGTTCTCCGAGCACGTCGTGCACCCGCACTACCTGATCGCCGCGGTGCTGGCGACCGAGGTGTCCACCACCTGGAACTTCGTGCTGACCGAGAAGCTGGTCTTTCGCGGCCCGAAGCCAGGCACCCGGCTCGGGCGCGGCGTGCGCTTCTACCTGCTCAACCACCTGGCATTGCTGCCCAGGCTGCCGCTGTTGGCCCTGTTCGTAGGGGCGTTCTCGGCCAACCTGCTGGTAGCCAACATCATCACGCTGGCGCTGCTGTTCCTGGTGCGGTTCGTGGTGGCCGACTCGGCAATCTATGCCAAGTCCGAGGAGCCGGTGATCCAGAAGCAGCCGATGCGGCTCATGATCGATCTGACCGGCATGCAGCGACCGGCGCTGGGCGCGCCGGCCGGTGCGCAGGCCTCGGTGGCGCCGCGCCAGTTTCAGAACGGCCGGCCAGCCAGCGCCACCAGCCGTTACCTGCCCTACCGGTACTCGATCGACGGCGTGCTGAGCGTCGGCTCGCAGGTGCCGTTGAAGGAACTGGAGTACTTCCGGGCCCAGTGGCTGGGAAACGACGTCGACCTGAGCATCCGGATCGGCTCGATCGGGGGCGGCCCGCGGACCCGCGCCCGGATGACCCAACACGTCGCGCCGGCCGGGGTGAGCTATTCCGAGCACTTCGGCAGGCTCGGAGCCAACTTCCGGGTCGAGATCGGCGACAAGATCGAGGTCACCTGCTCACCGACACTGGCGCACTCACCGCACGTGCTCTACACCAATGTGATCGAGGCGCTGCTGCGCTTCATCGCGGTGTCGCGCGGAGTGATCCTGCTGCACTCGGCCTGCCTGGAACTGGACGGCAGCGGCCTGCTGCTGTCGGCGCGTACCGACACCGGCAAGACCGGCAGCGTGCTGAAGCTGCTGCGCGAGCACGGTGCCCGGTTCCTGTCCGACGACATGACGATCCTGCACCCGGACGGGCGCGCCACCTGCTTTCCCAAGCCGCTGACGATCAGCCACCACACCCTGCGGGCCGTGCAGACCGGTGACCTGACGCCGGCCGAGTGGCGCCGGCTCAAGCTGCAGAGCCGACTGCACTCCAAGGAAGGCCGCAACTTCGGCCTGGTGCTGGCCGGCCTGAACATTCCGATCATGGGCGTGAACTCGCTGACCCAGCGGATCGTGCCGCCGCCGAAGTACAACGTCGATCGCCTCGTGGAATGCAGCATCATCCGCACCGTCGATGTCAAGAACCTGTTCGTGATCGAGCGTGGCGAGCCGGTGCTCGAGGACATTCCGTTCGACGAGGCGATCCAGACGCTGGTGGAGAACACCGACGACGCATACGGTTTCCCGCCGTTTCGCCAGATGGCGCCCTCGATCGTCATCGGCAGTGACGACTACGACGAGCTGCGCCGCAAGGAGCGCGAGATTCTGGTGCAGTCGATGGCCAACATCCGGGTACGCCGGCTGGGCTCCAACACGTTCTCGTGGGCCGATGACATCGCGGGCCTGCTCCGGGGCGCCCAGCAGCAGGTAGGTACGCACGCCGAGGCCGCCGTCGCACCGAACCTTGTCATCCAGCCGGCGCCGGCATGACCAGCGACACCGAGCCGGCTTTCCTCTCCGCGGTACTGGCACCGGCACGCGAGGCTGTGCCCGCGCGCCGGGAGCCACGTCCGGACCGACAGTCCCGGCGCGAGCTGCCGGCGCTGCCGGCCAGTCCGTGGATCAGGACGGCGCTGCCGGTGTTGCTGGTGCTCGGCGTCGCGGCGTTTCTGCGGTTCTGGCAACTGGACCGGGTCGGCTTCAACAGTGACGAGGCGGTCTACAGCGGCACCGCCGCGTCGCTGGCCGGCAACGACGTGCTGCGCGGAATGTTCCCGGTCTTTCGGGCCCACCCGCTGTTCCTGCAGATCCTGCTCTCCACGGGCATGCACGGCGGGGTCAGCGACTGGAGCGCCCGGGCGATCACCGCACTGATCGGCGTCGCGGGCGTGCTGGCCACCTACGGGCTCGGCCGACGGCTGTATGACCACCGGGTCGGGCTGCTGGCGGCCCTGATCCTCGCAGTCATGCCCTATCACGTCGTGGTCAGCCGGCAGGTGCTGCTGGACGGCCTGATGACGCTCTGCGCAACGCTGGTGCTGTACTGCGTGGTGCGCTACGTCGAGTCGGCGGCGCTGCCGTGGATGCTGGCCAGCTGCGCGCTGATGGGCGCCACCGTGCTGTCGAAGGAGACCAGCATCGTGCTGGTCGGCAGCCTCTACGCCTTCTTCGCCCTCACGCCGTCGGTGCGGCTCCGGGTGCGCCACGTCGTCCTCGGGCTGGTGGTGCTGCTGGTCGTGATCGCCGCGTTCCCGTTGGCGTTGTCGCTGTCGGGGCGGGCGAGTTCGGGCCAGCACTACCTGTTGTGGCAGCTGTTTCGCCGGCCCAACCACGAGACGTTGTTCTACGCCCACGTGCTGCCGCCGGCGATCGGCTGGTTGCCGCTGCTGCTTGCCGCGGCGGGGCTGGTGTTGTTGCGGGGGCACAACACCTGGCGCGAACGGCTGTTGCTGACCTGGCTGGTGGTACCGCTGGTGTTCTTCACGCTCTGGCCGGTGAAGGGCTACCAGTACCTGCTCCCGATCGCTCCGATCGTCGCGATCCTCGCCGCGCGCACCATCAGCCGGGTGAACCTGCCGGAGCTGCTGCGGCAACGCGGCGGTACGACCGCGGCCGCGCTTGCCTCCGGCGCGCTGGCACTCGTGGTGCTGGCCAGCCTGATCATGCCGACCTGGGCGCGGATCGAACCGTCCAACAGCGGCACCTACCTGGCAGGCACGGGCGGCCTGCCGGGTGGGCGGGAGGCAGGCCGCTGGCTGCGCCAGAATGTGCCGGCCAGTGCACAGCTGCTGGCCATCGGACCGTCGATGGCCAACGTCCTGGAGTTCTACGGCCAGCGCCGGGTGTACGCGCTGTCGGTCAGTCCCGACCCCGCCAACCGCAATCCCGCCTACCTGCCGGTGCCCAACCCTGATCTGGCGATGCGCCAGGCCAGGTTCCAATACCTGGTATGGGATTCCTATGCCGCGGCCCGGTCGCCGTCCTTCGGGGCGAAGCTGACCGCGCTGGTCGGCAAGTACCATGGGGTCGCGGTGTTCACCTCGACGGTCACGGTGCGATCGAAGTCCGGGCAGCCGGTCGAGGCGCCGGTCGTCGTGGTCTACCGGGTGCGTCCGTCATGAGGGCGAGGTTGCTGGCCGCCGCCATGGTGGCGCTGCTGGGGTCGTGGCTGGCGGCGCCGGCCGCCACGGCCGCACCGACCGCACCGGCTGCGTCCGCTGCCTCGACCGGGTCCGCTGGACCGGCCAAGATCAAGCATTTTGTCTATATGATACAAGGCGATCGCTCGTTCGACAATTACTTCGGCACCTACCCCGGTGCGGATCGGATCCCGGCCGGCACCTGCCAGCGGCGGATCGTCACGGGCTCAGACAAGGAGTGCGTGCGGCCGTTTCCGCTGCACGGCAAGGCGGTCCCCGCTCTGGGAGCCGGCACGGTCGAGCTCGACAACCAGTACGACGAGGGCCGGATGGACGGGTTCGTTGCGGCGTACCAGAATCAGGGCCGGGACGGCGGCACCGCGATGGGCTACTACGACCAGGCCGACCTGGCGACGTACTGGGGGCTGGCCAACCGCTACGTCCTGCTTGATCACTTCTTCTCCTCCACCCGCTCCGGCGAGCGCGTCAACCGCTCGTACTGGGTGTCCGGCGCCGCGCCACCGGTGGGCAGCGCGCAGGCCGTGGCGGCCGACTACGCCCGGCACCTGACCATCTTCGACCGCCTGCAGGCCTCCGGAACGAGTTGGAAGTTCTACGTGCAGGGCTATGACCCCACCCAGACCTACCGGACGGCGTCCCGGACCAGCCCCACGACGCAGCCGGTCCGGGTGCCGCTGCTGAACTACCCGAGGTTTCTTGACAATCCCGCGCTGAGCTCGCATATCGCCGATCTCTCGCAGTACTACCGCGACCTGGACAGCGGTCAGCTTCCGGCGGTGTCCTACATCACCAGCAACGGGCCCAGCGAGCGGTCGGCGCGCTCGATCCGCAGCGGCCAGCAGCTGGTCACAAACCTGGTCGGCTCGCTGATGCTCAGCGATGCCTGGGGCTCGTCGGCGTTTCTGCTGACCTATGACGGCTCCGGTGGCTGGTATGACCATGTCAGGCCGCCGCAGGTCGACTCGCAGGGCTACGGCATGCGGGTGCCCGCGTTGCTGGTGAGTCCTTACGCGGCGGCGGGAAAGGTCGACTCCGGTGTCTTCGACTACACCAGCGCGCTGGCTTTCATCGAGCAGAACTGGAAATTGGCGCCGCTGTCCACCCGCGACGCGGCCGCGACGTCGATCGGCACGGCGCTCGAGCCACGCGCCGGCCCGCGTCCGGCCGACGTGCAGTTCGGACGGCCGCTGGTCACCAAGGCAAAACTGACCTCGGCGTCGGTGGTGTACTGGTGTTACGGGCTGGTGCTGTGCCTGGTCCTCGGGCTGGTGGCATTCGCGGCCGTCGGCACCTCGGGCAGTACCCGTAAGGCGCCACCGAGCCCGCCGGCTGACCCGTCCCGAAGTCCCCGATCGGTTGCAGTGAGGGCCAGAATATGAGAGCACGCCGATCATGGGGACTCGTTGCCGTGCTGGTCGCCGCGCTGGCCCAGCCGGTCGCGCCGGCCGCCGCGAGCGTCTACTGGTTTCAGCCGGCGGAGGTGAGCGCTCCGAGCATCACCGCAACGCCGAACCCGACGTCCACCGGGGCGCCCACCGACCTGCCGACATTCACCGACACACCGACGCCGGGCCTGTCCAGCGGTATCCCGACGCTGCCGGTGACCGATACGCCGACGCCGCCGGTGACTGGTACCCCGACGCCGCCGGTGACCGATACGCCGACGCCGCCGGTGACTGGTACCCCGACGCCGCCGGTGACTGATACGCCGACGCCGCCGGTGACTGATACGCCGACGCCGCCGGTGACCGATACGCCGACGCCGCCGGTGACTGGTACCCCGACGCCGCCGGTGACTGATACGCCGACGC
>JAABUK010010847.1_pt1 | contig 12042 bp, 11 predicted proteins | sample 5559141 | NCBI WGS metagenome assembly JAABUK01 (sample SAMN10711869, study PRJNA513367) | rock metagenome | isolation source: Antarctica rocks | place: Antarctica: Victoria Land, Pudding Butte nord | collected 2016-01-03 | reverse complement strand
CTCCACGATGACCGCGGTGGAGATCAACCGCCGAGCCCGGCCATCCACTGACCACCCACGGCCAAGCACTGCCCGGTCGGCCAACGCAACACCCAGAGACCGCACCGCCCAGACCAAGACGATTGAGGCGAACACCACGTGGACGGCCTGTATCCCGAGGACCGCAAGTACACCGACGATCACGAGTGGGTGCAGCCACTCGAGTCCGAGGGCGCACCGCGTGTGCGCGTCGGCATCACCGATTACGCCCAGGACGCGCTCGGCGACATCGTCTACATCGACCTCCCGACGGTCGGCGATCGCGTCACCGCAGGGGACCCGTGCGGCGAACTGGAGTCGACCAAGAGCGTCAGCGAGCTGTTCGCTCCCATCAGCGGCACGGTGGTCGCCGTCAACGAGGGCCTGAGCGACGCGCCCGAGGTCGTCAATGGTGATCCCTACGGTGAGGGCTGGCTTCTCGACATCGAACCCGAGCAACCCGAGGACATCGACACGCTCCTCGATGCCGCCGTCTATGAGGCGTCGTTGACCACCTAGTTGAACTTCACGGCCTAGACTCACGGCCACACACGCCCAGATCAGTCCGAGACGGGAGGCGCGACATGCCGTTCTGTACCAAGTGCGGTCATGACAATCCGGCCGGAGCACGCTTCTGTTCCCAGTGCGGGAATGCGCTGCGCTCCGAAGGGGCTGCTGACCAGACGTCGATGATCCCGCCCGCCAAGAGTGCCGAGACGGAGGAGCGCGAGAGTCTCGGAACTCCCGAGGAGGCGGCCGCCGTGGCTGCGCTTCGACCGGGCACGGCGTTGCTGGTGGTCCGTACCGGACCCGACGCGGGCAGCCGCTACATGCTGGACAAGCCGGTCGTCTCCGCCGGTCGGCACCAAACGAGCGAGATCTTCCTCGACGACGTGACGGTGTCCCGGCGGCACGCGGAATTCGTCCGCGGCGACGGCGGCTACGTCCTCAAGGACGTCGGCTCCCTCAACGGCACCTACGTCAATCGAGACCGGATCGACGAGCTCGAGCTCGGCAACGAGGACGAGGTGCAGATCGGCAAGTTCCGGCTTGTCTACCTGACGCCAGCGGAGGGCTCGACGTCGACGTGACGGCGATCCTGTCCATCGGCCAGGTGCTGCGGCGCCTGCGGAACGACTTCCCGGACGTCTCGATCTCCAAGATCCGCTTCCTCGAGGCCGAGGGGCTGATCATGCCGCAGCGTGCGCCGTCGGGTTACCGAAAGTTCAGCGAACACGACGTCGAGCGGCTGCGGTTCGTGCTGCGTGCCCAGCGAGACCACTACCTGCCGCTCAAGGTGATCAAGGATCGGCTGTCCGCTGCCGACCGTGGTCTCCCATCCGGGCTGATCGACGACGAGCCCGCCGCTGGTGCAGCTCCGGTGGTCACGCCCGCGCTGGTCGACCCGGTCGAACTGGTCGGCACGAGCGAGTTCAGCACGGGTGAGTCGTTCGAGCCAGACCGTTCGCCCGCTGGCTCCCTGCGGTTGACCAAGGCCGAACTGCTGGCCGAGGCGGGCATCAACGACCAGGTGTTCGAGCAGTTGCAGACGTTCCGGCTGATCCCGCCGGCCGTGGCCGGCTACTTCGGCGCGGATGCTGTCACGATCGCCCGGACCGCCGGTGCGCTCGCGTCCTACGGCCTCGAGCCTCGGCACTTGAGGTCGTTCAAGATGGCCGCCGACCGCGAGGTCGGTCTGTTCGAACAGGTCCTGATCCCGCTTCGGCAGCGGGACTCCCAGGCGGCCGGAGCCGCCTTGCACGACCTCGCGATGCTCTCGGTACGACTGCACGCGCTCCTCGTCCGCAGTGCGCTGACCGGCAGCTCGCCCGCGCGCTGACGTCGGGGGCAACCTCACAGGTAGGCTGACGACGTGCGCGAGGTCGAGGTAGTCGGAGTCCGGGTGGAGATGCCGTCGAGCCAGCCCCTGGTGCTTCTCCGGGACGTAGTCGGCGGCCGCCTGCTGCCCATCTGGGTGGCGCCGGTCGAGGCGAGCGCCATCGCGTTCGGCCAGCAGGGCGTCGCCTCTCCGCGCCCGTTGACCCATGACCTTCTCAAGGACGTCATCGCTGCGTTGTCGGATTCTCTGACCGAGGTCCGGGTGACGAAAATCGTCGACGACACCTTCTACGCCGATCTGGTGTTCGCGTCTGGCAAGACGGTATCTGCGCGTCCCTCCGACTCGATCGCGCTGGCCCTGCGAGTGGGTGCCCGAATCTTCGTTGCCGACGACGTGATGGACGAGGCGGGGATCGACGAGCCCGAGGAGCAGGAAGAGGAAGTCGAGAAGTTCCGCGAGTTCCTCGACCAGGTGACCGCCGAGGACTTCGGCCCGGACGAGCAACAGCCGTAAAGCCTGGCACGCGCTGCGTTGGGTCGGGTAGAGCGGCTCGGCCGCGACCCGCTCCGTCCCTAGGTAGTGCTTTCGGGGCGACGTCAGCGCCGCATCGCGGAAATCTGACCCTGTAGTCCAGAGTGGAACGAGGATTGGAATGTCGGGTCGGGTCTCATCCTGCTGTTGACGGTGAGGTGATCGGACACGCCGCCGTCGTCGTTGACCGAGCCAACGGTTGGCCCTACGGTCGATCTTGCCGCCTTGTGATTCCACGCTTGTGACTCACTCGTCGAGGTCATCCCAGCCGGCAGCACTGCTTCACTTCCAGCTGGGCCTAGTGCCCAGGCTCAGCAGTCCCCGGAGGTTCAGACGTGAACGGTAACGGCGACACCGACAGCCTCGGCGGATTCGACGATTCAGGGCGCCCGTCCGGGTTGCGTGACGACCTCGACGCGTCGACCGCGACCGACCGTGCGAACGAACAGGGACTCCTCTTCGGCGGCGACGACGTCCACGTCGCACTCGACGACGTCGGTTTCCGCGGTCCGTCCGCCTGCAGGGCCGCCGGCATCAGCTACCGCCAGCTCGACTACTGGGCTCGCACCGGCCTCGTCGCCCCGTCGGTTCGCGACGCCAGCGGCTCCGGCTCCCAGCGTCTCTACTCCTTCCGCGACATCTTGCTCCTGCGCGTCATCAAGCGTCTGCTGGTTGCGGGCGTCTCGCTTCAACAGATCCGGACGGCCATCCAGCACCTGTATGACCGAGGTGTCTCCGACCTCACCCAGGTCACGCTGATGAGCGACGGCGCGACCGTCTACGAGTGCACCAGCGACGACGAGGTCATCGACCTGCTCAAAGGCGGCCAGGGCGTGTTCGGCATCGCTTTGGGCGGTGTGTGGCGTGACATCGAGGGCACGCTCGCCGACCTCCCGAACGAGCGGGTCGGCGCAACCCCGGCGAAGGCCGATAGTGCAGACGAGCTTGCCGCTCGCCGTGCGGCCCGCGCTGCCGGCTGACCAGTCAGGACGTTGGCGAGAGGAGCCGCGCTCCCTCGCTCGGAGTGCGATTCGTTCGAGCGCTCCTGGGGCTGAATCGCGCACTACGGGCGTAGCTGAGCACGCGAGCCCGGCCACGCCGGCTGACCACCACGGCCAGGCGACCGGCGTCGACTGCTCCAGCGCTGCTGCGGACGCGTCGACGATCCGCGCGATCCAGAAGCGTTCGCCCGTCCGTCAACCGACGCACGGTAGGGTTACGCCCAGCCATCGACCGTTCGTGGGAGAGACCTGGTCGCTTCTGACCAGGCGCCGAAGGGGCAACACCCCGGAACCTCTCAGGCACCCGGACCGCGCGCGGAAGGCAGCTCTGGAGGCGACCGCCGACAGAAGGGGAGCGCCACCGCAGGCGCGGACGGTACACGGCGGCTCTGCCGACGTGCACCGGTCGTGCGGGTGACGTATCGGCCCCGGACGTCCGAAGGCGGAACCGATCCCCATGACACAGCCCGTCCCCGCGACGCCGTCCGTCCCGAGCACGCAGCCAGTCTCGACAACGCCGTCCGAAGCCGGGTTCGATCCGCGCGAGTTCGCCGGCCGTCACATCGGCCCGCGTCCGGCAGACCTCGACACGATGCTCTCGACGGTCGGCTACGACTCCCTGGATGCGCTGATGCGTGACGCCATCCCAGCCGACATCTACGAACCCGGCGCGGGCGCGGCTGACCTTCCGGGTCCGACCACCGAGGACGGCGTACTCGACGAGCTGCGCGCGATCGCGTCGCGCAACATCGTCCGCACCTCGATGATCGGGCAGGGCTACTACGGCACCACCACACCTGGCGTCATCCGCCGGCGGGTGCTGGAGAACCCGGGCTGGTACACCGCCTACACGCCATACCAGCCGGAGATATCCCAGGGCCGGCTCGAAGCACTCCTGAACTTCCAGACCGTCGTGGAGGAGCTCACCGGGCTCCCGATAGCCGGCGCGTCGCTCCTCGACGAGGGAACCGCCGCCGTCGAGGCCATGACGCTGCTGCGCCGGGCCAACCGGGGTGCGAAAGGCGTTACCGCGTTCGCTGTCGATGAGGGCGTGTTCGCTCAGACCTGGTCGGTTCTGACGACGCGAGCCGAGGCGCTGGGCATCGACCTGCTCCGGTTCGATCCCGCCAAGGGCCTTCCCGACACCGAGGTGTTCGGCATGTTCCTGCAGAACCCCGCGGCCGACGGCACGGTCCGTGACGACACCGACCTCATAAAGGCCGCGCACTCCCGCGGGCTGCTGGCTGCAGTGGCGACCGATCTGCTCGCGTGCACGCTCGTCCGGCCGCCGGGGGAGCAGGGCGCCGACGTATGTGTCGGCTCCGCGCAACGCTTCGGCGTGCCGATGTGGTTCGGCGGCCCGCATGCCGGCTTCATCGCCGTGACCGAGCCCCTCGCGAGGACGATGCCCGGCCGCCTCGTCGGCGTGTCCGTCGACGCCGACGGTGCTCCCGCCTACCGGCTCGCCCTGCAGACCCGGGAGCAGCACATCCGTCGTGAGAAGGCCACCAGCAACATCTGCACCGCGCAGGTGCTGCTGGCCGTCACCGCGTCGATGTACGCCGTCTACCACGGGCCGGCCGGACTCACCGCGATCGCCGGTCGCGTCCATCGCGACGCCGCCCGGCTCGCCTCGGCCCTGCGCTCGGCCGGGCTGCAGCTGGCGAGCGAAACGTTCTTCGACACGCTCACCGTCCAGGTGCCCGGTGGAAGCGAGCGGGTGCTCGAGCTGGCGCGCGAAAGCGGCATCGACCTGTTCGCGGCCGGCCCAGCCGAGGTCCGGCTCTCCGTTGACGAGACGACGACCGAGGCCACGCTCGTTGCCGTGGCAGCCGCATTCGGTGCCGAGCTGCCACCGCTCTCCAACGCCGGCGTTCCGGACCTGCGGCTGCCGGCAGACGTCGAGCGGACGTCGTCGTTCCTGCTGCACGACGTCTTCTCGAAGCATCGCTCGGAAACCCAGCTCCTTCGCTACGTCCGCTCCCTATCGGACAAGGACTATGCGCTCGACCGCGGCATGATCCCGCTCGGCTCGTGCACCATGAAGCTCAATGCGACCGCCGAGATGGAGGCGATCTCGTTCCCCGGGTTCGCCAACATGCATCCGTTCGCCCCGCACGACGCGACCGCCGGCTACCGCGAACTCATCGGCCAGCTCGAGGGTTGGCTGGCCGCCATCACGGGGTACGCGGCGGTCAGCGTCCAGCCGAACGCCGGTTCGCAAGGAGAGTTGGCCGGCCTGCTCGCCATCCGCGCGTACCACCGGTCCAACGGCGGTGGGCAGCGCGACGTCTGCCTGATTCCCGCGAGTGCGCACGGGACGAACGCCGCCTCGGCTGTCCTCGCCGGCCTTCGGGTGGTCGTCGTCAAGACCGGCGACGACGGTCGCATCGATCACGCCGATCTACATGCGAAGGTCGACCAGCATGCCGACGACCTCGCCGCGATCATGGTCACCTATCCGTCGACGCATGGCGTCTACGAGGGCGACATCCGCGAAGTGTCGTCGATGGTGCACGCGGCCGGCGGGCAGGTCTACATCGACGGCGCGAACCTCAACGCGCTGGTCGGATGGGCCCGGCCCGGGCAGTTCGGCGGCGACGTGAGCCATCTGAACCTGCACAAGACGTTCTGCATCCCGCACGGCGGTGGCGGCCCCGGTGTCGGCCCGGTCGCGGTTGCCGAGCACCTGGCGCCGTTCCTGCCCGACCGCGGTGAATCACCTGTCGACGGTGCTGACGTCGGCGCGCATGTCGGCGCGGTCTCGTCGGCGCCGTACGGATCGGCCGGCATCCTGCCGATCCCGTGGGCCTACATCCGGTTGATGGGCGCCGAGGGTCTCGCGCGGGCTACCCAGGTCGCCGTGCTGTCGGCGAACTATCTGGCGACCCGGCTGCGCGACCACTTCCCGGTCCTCTACGCCGGTGACCACGGCCTGGTCGCGCACGAATGCATCCTCGACATCCGGCCGCTGACGAAGGCCACCGGGGTGACCGTCGAGGACGTGGCAAAGCGACTGATCGACTACGGCTTCCACGCGCCGACGATGAGCTTCCCCGTTGCCGGGACGCTGATGGTCGAACCGACCGAGAGCGAGGATCTCGGCGAGCTCGACCGGTTCGTCGACGCGATGATCGCCATTCGCGGCGAGATCGACCGGGTCGGCGCGGGGGAGTGGACCGTCGCGGACAGCCCGCTCCGCCATTCCCCGCACACGATCGAATGCCTGACCGACGAGTGGACCTACGCGTATTCACGCGAGCTGGCGGCGTATCCCGTGCCCGAGCTTCGGCGGGGGAAGTACTTCGCGCCGGTGCGGCGGATCGACGGTGCCTACGGCGACCGGAACCTGGTCTGCTCGTGCCCGCCGCCGGAGGCGTTCGCCTAGGGCTACGTACCGAAGCCCTGGTCGCTCAACCACTGCGCGCACAGGGTTGTCCACGTGCCGACCGTCGGGTCGTCGGTGGCCAGGCCGAGGCCGTGCCGTCCGTGCGGGAAGACGTGCACGCTGAGCGGCAACTTCGCCGCCGCGTAGGCCTGAGCGATGTGGTAGACGTTGTCGACGTCGAGCATCTCGTCGTCGGACGTGTGCCACATGAAGGTCGGCGGGGTCGTCACGTCGAGCCGTAGCTCGAGCGAGAACTCCTCCTCCCGGCCGGCGTACGCGGGTGGTAGCAGCTTGAGGACCGGGGGGTCGCTCGCCAGCCGGACCAACGAGATGCCGGGATAGCACAGGACAAGTGCATCCGGGCGCTTCGGCCCGCTCGCCCGGGTCCCGGTCAGGCCGGCGAGGTGACCTCCGGCGGAGAACCCGAGGACGCCGACGGGTCCGTGATCGGGATCAGCCTCGCGGGCGATCGCCACCGCCGTCCGCACCGATTCCAGCAGCGCGTCGGGATCAGTCGGCGGAACGGTGTAATCGACCACCCCGCTGGCGATTCCGAGTCCGGCCAGCCATTCGGCGACCGGGTCGGCTTCGTAGTCGGCGCGCATCACATAGCCGCCACCGGGGAGGACGAGCATCGTTCCCCGGTATCGACGTGGCGTCAGTGCACGGAAGATCGAACCGTCGGTGCCGAGTGCAGCCGGGCCGCTCCACACTGCGTTGTTCGATCCGATTGTCTCGGTTGATGTCGTCACAGCGGCAGCTTGCCAGTGCACCGCGACTCCGGTCCTCGTTCGTCGGGTATGCGACCATATCCCGTCAACATCAGGTCTTGCGTATATAACTTTGAGCTGATTGAGTCAGGGTGTGCACGCATTCGACATCCTCGGGGATGCGGTCCGCCGGCGTCTGTTGGAGCTCATCGGCTCCGACGAGCGGACGGCCGGCGAGGTCACCGGAGTGGTGATCGAGGAGTTCGGGATCACCCAGCCGGCGGTGTCGCGCCAGCTCCGGATCCTGCGTGAGAACGGCTTCGCGACGGTCAGATCCGAGGGGACTCGACGGCTGTATTCGGTCGACTCGAACGGCTTCGACGAAGTCAAGGACTGGCTCGAGCAAGTGGATCGCTACTGGGGAATGAAGTTGGATGCGCTGGGGACCGAGATTGCACGCCAGAACCGCGCCGCCAGGCGCGGTGAGGGCGAAGTAGGAGGGCCGTCGTGATGAGTCAGCAGGCTGACATTGATGTGCAGCACGTGGTCCGCAGCACCGGCCGCACCCGCAGCGTTCTGCTGCGGCGCACGTTCCCGGCAACGGTCGAGCAGCTGTGGGACACGTGTACGAAACCTGACCTGCTGGCGCGGTGGTACGGCACGGTTGCCGGCGATCCGCGGCCCGCCGCATCATTGGAGCTGCCGGACGTCGAAGCGAGATGTGAAGTGCTGCGCTGTGAGGCGCCGCATCGCCTCGAGGTGACGTGGCAGAACGGGGACGAGATCACCGTCGTCACGCTGTTGCTCCGATCGGTGGACGGCGGCACCGAGCTCACGCTCGAGCACCTCGGCATCATTTCGACTGCAGCCGGCCACGGATCGGGCTGGGAGCGGGACCTCGGCAGACTCGAGATGTTTCTGACAGGTGGTCTGAAAGTCGACTCTGCGGGAGACGTCGGCGCCACCACCGATCCGGCGTGGGACCACCTGCCGGAGGAGTCCGACGTCCGCTGGGGACGCGCAGACGGCTCCGAGTCGGTCACCATCGTGCGTGAACTCGACGTCTCACGAGAGACGGTCTGGACGGCACTGACGACCGCACCCGGGTTGGCGGCGTGGTTCGGGACGGTCACCGGCGATCTCGCGGTCGGGGGAGCATGGGAGGTCGCCTTCGACGATGGATCCGCCACCGGAACGGTCGAGGAATGTGTTCCAGCGTTGAGCTTCGGTACCACCTACCGGCAGGGGATCGACCGACCGGACGACGTCCATCACGTCGAACTCACATTGACCGACGTCGGCTCGGCGATCCAGCTCACTCTCAGACACACCTTCCCGGCCGGAGCGACGCATCGGCTGCGCACCGGGATGACCGCCGGCTGGAACGCCTACCTGGCTTCACTTGCCTCGGTCATGAACGGCCGGCCGGTCGAGGACGCCGACTGGATCGCCGACTTCCGGATCGCTCTCGCCGCCCTCGGCTGAGCCTAGAGCTCAGCGATGCCGCCCACCTGAACCTCGACAAGCGCCGGGTGTCTCGTTCCGGCGTCGATGAACTCGGGCCAGGACTCGAGGACGGTCGAACAGGTCACGTCGACTCGACGGTCACTCCGGACAGCTTTTCGATCGCCTTCACGAGGGCATGGTTGCCTTCGCCGCCGAGGCCGTCCTTCTGCAGCGTCCGGTACAGCTGGTGCACGATGCTGGTGGCGATCGCCGGCACGCCCAGCTCGTCGGCGGCCTCGAGGACGAGCCGAAGGTCCTTCTGCTGAAGGTCGATCGTGAATCCCGGCCGGAAATCGCGAACGGCGATCTGCGGCCCGCGATTGGCCAGCATCCACGAGCCGCCGGCGCCGCCCTGGGTCGCAGCGATCGCGACCGTCGGGTCGAGGCCGCCGGCCTGGGCCAGCACGAGCGCCTCGGCGACGCCGAGCATGCTCACGACGACCAGCACCTGGTTCACCAGCTTGCAGGTCTGCCCGGCACCCACCGGACCGACGTGGGTGATGGTCGAACCGACTGCGTCAAGGTACGGCTCGATCCGCTCGAACGCCACGTCGTCACCGCCGGCCATCACTGAGAGGGTGCCCTTCACCGCGCCTTCGCTGCCACCGGACACCGGCGCGTCGACGTAACCGATCCCGTTGTCGGCCAGCCGTTTCGCCCACGCCCGGGTCGCAGCGGGTGACACGGTCGAGTGGTCTACGACAACCGAGCCGGCGGCGAGCCCGTCGGTCACCCCGTCGGCGCCGAACAGCACGGCCTCCACGTCGGGAGTGTCCGAGACGCACACGAAGATGATGTCACTGGTCGCCGCCACCGCGCGCGGGGACTCGGCCGGCATCGCTCCGAGTTCGACGACGGGATCCGCCTTACTGGCGGTCCGGTTCCAGACGGTGACCTGGTGTCCGGCACGGACCAGGTTGGCGGCCATGCCGGCCCCCATGATGCCCAGTCCGATGAAGCCGAGACGCTGGTCGGCCACGAAGGGTCAGCTCGCTTTCGAGACGCTGGAGCAGTTGAAGTCCGGGATGCGGAGCGCGGGCGCGACCACCCGCGGGAAGTAGTCGCCCCACTCCCGCGAGAACGCCGGCACCGCGGCGCCGGCCTGGGTGAACCTCGACAGGATGTCGACCGGGCTCTCGTTGAAGCGGAAGTTGTTGACCGCGCCGGTGATCTCGCCGTCCTCGATCAGATAGACGCCGTCACGGGTGAGGCCGGTCAGCAGCAGCGTCTGCGGGTCGACCTCGCGGATGTACCAGAGCGACGTGAACAGCAGGCCCCGGTTGGTCGATTCGACCAGCGACGCGGTATCGCCGGCGCCACCGTCGACGTCGACGATGAGGTTGTCGACGGCGTAGGCGTTGGTCAGCCCGGTCAACCCGGCGGTATGACGGGTCGTTATCAGTGAGCTGAGGCGACCGCGGTCGACCCAGGTCACCGGGGCAGCGTCCTGGCCGTTGTCGAACACGCTGCTCACACTCGACGACGACGTTGCGGTCACGAACGGCGCGCACGCCACCCGGGGGTCGGCCGGGTCGCTGCGCAAGGTGATCGGATGCTCGGACAACACCTCGCCGACACGCGTCCCGCCACCCGGCTTGGAGAAGACGGTGCGTCCGTCGAAGGCGTCTCGCGCGCTCCCGGTCCAGTACGCGTAGATCATCAGGTCGGCCACCGAGGTGGGCGGCAGCACCGTCTCGTAACGGCCGGCCGGCAGGTCGATCCGCCGCGATCCCCAGCCCAGCCGGCGATCGAGTTCGGCGACGGCGGCGGTCACGTCCACATCGGCGAAGTCGGTCGTGGCCTGGCCGTACCAGGCGGAGTTCGTCCCGTCGCCGTCCTTGCCGGTGGTGCTCAGGTACCCACCTGGCTGGACGAATCGGCGCCGGACTCCGGTGCTCGTACCCAGGTAGGTCGTCTTCACCGTGTGCTCGACGAAGCCGTACAGCCGCTGACTGCGTGCGGCGGCCGCACCGAAGCCGCTGCCCAGCGAGGTGGCGACGTCGACGAACACGTCGATGCCGGTACGACCGGGTGCGTCGGCGAAGTCGGCGGATCCCGCACCGGTCAGGAGATCCCGCGCGTCCTCGGCGATGTCGGCCGTGCGGCTGGCGGCCACCGCATCCGCGACGAGGCTCTCCACGCCGGCCAGGTCGGTCACCTCGCGGCTCACGACACCTGCCGCGACGCCATCGGATCGTGGGTCGGCGGCGATCACCGTGAGGCTCTGTCCCGACATGACGCCGTTGGTGGTGAGTGTGTTGTTCGCCCAACGCAGGTTGGCCGAACTCGTCGCCTCGGCGATCGCAACCGCCCCGCCGCCCGGGTTGGCCGACGCCGCGGCGGCCAGTGCGCGCTCGACGAGTTCGTGCGGGGGCAGGACGGACGCGCTCATCGACCGGACTCCTCGGTGGTGTTCAGGATGCGGATGTCGCGGAACAAGGCGGAGGGGCAGCCGTGGCTGACGGCTGCGACCTGCCCGGGTTCGGCCTTGCCGCAGTTGAAGGCGCCGCCGAGGACCCAGGTGTCGCGACCTCCGACGGCTTCCATCGAGCCCCAGAAATCGGTCGTCGTGGCCTGGTAGGCGACATCGCGAACCTGACCGGCCAGCTTGCCGTTCTCGATGGCGTAGAACCGTTGCCCGGTGAACTGGAAGTTGTACCGCTGCATGTCGATCGACCAGGACTTGTCGCCGAGGATGTAGATCCCGCGGTCGATTCTGCCGATCAGGTCATCGGTGCTGATGTCCTCGGCGGACGGCTGCAACGAGACGTTCGCCATCCGCTGGATCGGCACGTGGCCGGGTGAATCGGCGAAGGCGCATCCGTTGGAGCGCTCGAATCCGTAGCGCTTGGCGATCCGCCGGTCGAGCTGGTAGCCGACGAGCGTTCCGTCGCGGACGATGTCCCACTGCTGGGTCTCGACACCGTCGTCGTCGAAGCCCGTGGTCGAAAGGCCGTGCGGCACCGTCCGGTCTCCGGTGATCGTCATCACCGGAGATCCGTACTTCAACGTGTTGAGTTTGTCCGGGGTGGCGAACGATGTGCCTGC
>JAABUK010010846.1_pt1 | contig 12042 bp, 9 predicted proteins | sample 5559141 | NCBI WGS metagenome assembly JAABUK01 (sample SAMN10711869, study PRJNA513367) | rock metagenome | isolation source: Antarctica rocks | place: Antarctica: Victoria Land, Pudding Butte nord | collected 2016-01-03 | reverse complement strand
CGACTACGCGGCGTTGCTGCTCGGCGGTGCCTGGCTGGCCCTGGCGGCGATGCTCGTCCTGCGCCGCGCCGGAACCGCCTGGGCGGCGGGGGCGTTCGCCGCCGAACTCGTCGGGTGGGCGCAACTCGGGTTCCTCCTCCTGCCGTGGGGTTTCTTCGTGCCCGATGGCGCGGCGGGTTTTTGGACGGCGATCTTCGGCGGGGTCTTCGCGTTCGTCGCGCTGCACCTCTGGGGTCTGCGGCGGCCCTGGCTGATCCAGCCGCTGACCCTGGCCGGCGCGCTCTTCCTCTTCCACCTGTTGCGGATCGGCCCTTCGCCGGGGCCGTATGGCTACGCCTGGTCCTTCACCCTCGCCGCGCTCATCCCGGTCCTCTGCCTCCAGCCGCTGCGTCGTGGCGGCGCGCGGCACCTGTGGGACTGGCAGCTGATCGCGGCGGGGCAGGCGCTGGCGCTCGGGGCGGCGATCACCGCTGCGGTCGCGGGCAACCGCTTCCAGACGGCGGCGATCCTCTGGCTCTTCGTCCTCACCGGCGCGGCGATCGCGGCGACCGAGCAGCAGCCGCGCTACCTGATCCTGCCGAACCTCTGGGTGGGGGCGGCGATCCTGGCGACGGTGGCGCTGGCGGGCGCGGGGCAGCGCTGGGTGCCCGCGTTCTATGGGGGCTTAGGGCTGGTGATCGCCCTCGGGTTGCAGGGCTGGCGTGGCGTGCCGACCCTCCGGCGTGGCGACTGGTTCATGGCCCATCGCTGGTCGGCGGGCTTCTGGGCGGGAGTCGGCCCGATCTGCGGTTTCTGGTCCCTGGCGGGCGGGCTGGGCGCTTTCCTGGCGACCGGTGATCTGCACGGTCTGGTGCTCGATAGCGCCTACGGGCCGGTGGGGCTCGCGGTCAGCCTCTGTGGCGTGGCGCTCGCCGCCGACGCTTTCATGACCTTGCGCCGCCCGACCGGGTACAGCGCCTCCGCCGTGATCATGCTGGCGACCTTGATGGGGCTGGCGCGCGTCGATGCGGCGAACCCGCAGGCGTACGCGATCCCGCTCGGGCTCTATCTCCTCGCCCTCGCCACCTATGTCGCCTACGAGCGCGACCTGGGGCCGATCAGGATGCCCACCGCCAACGCCCTCCTCGCGGGCGCGACGATCGTGATCCTCGGGACCACCTTCGTCCAGTCGCTGGTCCACCCCTGGCGGTACATCTTCTTCGGCCTTGCCGAGGGGTTGATCCTCCTCGGGATGACCGCGTTCTTGCGCCGTCGCTACGGCGTCGCCCTCAGTCTCCTCTTCGTCACGCTCACCGCCCTGCGCGCGGTCTTCGATGCGGCACGCGCCCTGCCGAACTGGGCAATCATCGGCCTCCTCGGCCTTGCGCTGCTCGCGTTCGCCCTCGTGATCCTCCTCGGCCGCGATCGTTTCGAGGCGTGGGGGAACACAATGTCCGCGCGCTGGGCGCGGCTCTCCTGATACCGCGCGTTCTCGTGCCGAAAGTTGGCCCGGAAGGGGCGTTCGTACTACGGGTCTGGTCGTCGCGCGCGTGGCGAAAAGAGGGCAATTATGTTACAATAACAAGGATGGAAAGGGGCCAGTGTGGGGGTCATCGACGCGATCGCTGACGGCTTCTTCGCGGTCGCGAAGCGACCATACGTCCTCTTTCCGGTCGTCGCCCTCGATCTCCTGTTTTGGGGCGGGGGGCACCTGACGGTCGCGCCGCTCACAAACGGCCTGATCGGCCTGTTCGAGCGCGCGCGCGGGCAGATCCCGCCCGGTGCCGACTTGGACACGACGATCCAATCGTTGCGAACGGTCGAGCGGAGGAGCGATCTGCTGGAGCTGCTGGCCTTGGGGCAGAAGCCCTTACTGCCGCGCCTCGATCTGGCACAGGTCGCCTTCCCGTGGGGTACCGGAGTCTTCGATGTCGGGAACGCGCCGCTGACGCTGCTCGTGGCGGTCGTGCTGCTGCTCGCGGGGCTCTTCTGGCTGGCGGTATCCCTGACGGTCCTGGCCCCGCTGGCGCGCGGTGAGCCGTTCGCCCCGCGCGCGGTGCTGCGGCAGCTCCCGCGTTGCTGGTTCGCGCTCCTCGGCTTCGGGGCGATCATCGTGGGGGCGGCGGCGCTGCTCTTCCTCCCGTTGGTGATTCTGACGGCGGTGATCGAGGCGTTGGGCCTGAGTGCCGGGCCGCTCGCCCTGCTGGTGGTGGTGCCGCTCCTCCTCCTCTACGTCTGCCTCGCGCTCACCCCCGAGGCGATCGCGGTGCGACAGGTCGGGCCGCTCCGGGCGATCAAGCTGAGCGTGTTGGTGGTGCGGCACAACTTCTGGCGCACGCTCGGGCTGTTGGCGGCGATCTTCCTGGTCGATCAGGGCTTTCCGCTCATCCTGGGGTTGCTGGCGCAGCAGGCGGCCGGGGTGCCGCTGGCGATTGTCGGCAACGCCTTCATCAGTACCGCCCTGTTGGCGGCGGGCATGTTCTTCTTCCGCGAGCGGCTGCTCGCCCTGGAAGAGGGGGCTACCGGTGAGCAGCGGCGCCCGCAGGCGGGGCGCCCGCGCCCATGACATATAGTCGGCGGTAACGGCTGTGCATTCTGGCGAGTGCGGAGCCGTGTAGAGCGATACGGGGGGAGTGCAGTGGCACAAGAAGTTCAGGAAGCGGTAGCGAAGGCCGAGCAGGCGATCAAGAAGCCGCAGAAGTCCGGGTCGTCCACCGGCTACGGTGCGGATGAGATTCAGGTACTCGAAGGGCTGGAGGCGGTACGCAAGCGCCCGGGCATGTATATCGGTTCCACCGACGTCCGGGGCCTCCATCACCTCGTCTGGGAAGTCGCCGACAACAGCGTCGATGAGGCGATGGCCGGGCATTGCGACACCATCACCGTGATCATCCACAAGGATGGTTGGGTCACCAATATCGATAACGGGCGCGGTATCCCGGTCGCCGAGCACACGAAGATGAAGAAGTCGGCGCTGGAGGTCGTGATGACCGTCCTGCACGCCGGTGGTAAGTTCGGTGGCGGCGGCTATCAGGTCTCCGGTGGCTTGCACGGCGTCGGCGTCTCGGTCGTCAACGCCCTCTCGGAGCACCTGATCGTCGAGGTCCGGCGCGATGGCGGGATCTACCAGCAGGAGTACCGGCGCGGCAAGCCGGTCGCGAAGGTGAAGCGGCTCGGGGACATCGCGCCGAACGATCCCTACCAGCACGGCACGAAGACGAAGTGGCTCGCCGATACCGAGATCTTCGGCGATTCGGAGTACCTCTTCGAGACGGTGGCGCAGCGCTTCCGCGAGACCTGCTACCTGACCAAGGGGCTCCGTATCCGGCTGGTCGATGAGCGGAGCGAGCGCGAGATCGCCTTCTACTTCGAGGGGGGCATCGTCTCGTTCGTGCGGCACCTCAACCGGAACCGCACCGCCGTCCACCCGCGCCCCTTCTACGCGCAGCGCCAGATCAACACCTACAACGTCGAGGTTGCGCTGCAATACAACGATTCGTACGGCGAGTCGGTCTACTCGTTCGCCAACAACATCAACACCGTCGATGGTGGGACGCATGTCTCCGGCTTCCGCTCGGCGCTGACGCGCATCCTCAACGAGTATGCGCGCAAGAACAGCCTGCTGAAGGAGAAGGATGCGAACCTCTCCGGCGAGGATGTGCGCGAGGGGCTGACGGCGATCATCTCCGTCAAGCTCCCCGAGGCGCAGTTCGAGGGGCAGACGAAGGGCAAGCTCGGCAACGCCGATATGGCTGGGGCGGTGCAGACCACCACCGCCGAGGCGCTGGCGGCCTTCCTGGAAGAGAACCCCTCGGCGGGGCGGCGGATCATCGAGAAGTGTCTGACCGCCGCGCGGGCACGCGAGGCGGCGCGCAACGCGCGCGAGCTGGTGCAGCGCAAGGGGGTGTTGGACAACCTGACCCTCCCCGGTAAGCTGGCCGACTGCTCGGAGCGCGATCCGCAGCGTAGCGAGATCTACATCGTCGAGGGCGACAGCGCGGGCGGCTCGGCCAAGCAGGGGCGCGACCGGCGCTTCCAGGCGATCCTGCCGCTCCGTGGCAAGATCCTCAACGTGGAGAAGTCGCGGCTCGACAAGATGCTGCAGAACGCCGAGATCCGCGCGCTGGTGACGGCGCTCGGCACCGGGATCGGCGAGTCGTTCGATATCAGCAAGCTCCGCTATCACCGCGTGATCATCATGACCGATGCGGACCAGGACGGCGGGCACATCCGCACGCTGCTCCTGACCTTCTTCTTCCGCCACCTGGAGCCGCTGATCCGCGATGGTTATCTCTACATCGCCCAGCCTCCCCTCTACCGCGTGCAGATCGGGAAGGAGAAGCACTGGGTCTACGACGACAACGCCAAGGACCTGATGCTGAAGCAGATCGCGGACAAGGGCGGCAAGGAGCCGGAACTCCAGCGTTACAAGGGGCTCGGTGAGATGAACCCGAACCAGCTCTGGGAGACGACGATGGACCCGCAAGTGCGGACGATCCTCCAGGTGACCCTGGAAGATGCCGTCTCCGCCGACCAGACCTTCGACATGCTGATGGGCAACGCGGTCCCGCCGCGCTACCGCTTCATCCAGACCCACGCCAAGGATGTCGTCAACCTGGATGTGTAGGGGCGAGTAGTCGGTAGTCGGTGAAAAGTAGCCAGAGGGGCCGGTAGTATTACCGGCCCCTCTGGCTTGCATTACAGTGCGACGCAGCAAGCTTGACCCGACGTGGTGGTCCCAGTCCCCGGCGGGGATAATATGCCCTTCATGGGTACGTTGTCCCTCGGAGGGGAGCTACTGCTCTTCAGGGGTAGTGCAATCCCGGTCACGTCAGGCCAACCACCCTGCGCGGTGCTCTAGGCTTGGGAAGGGGTGTGGGCAGAGAAGGCGTCTCGTTCTGTGTATCACGACGCCCTGGTACTACACATAGAAGGAGCTGGTAGCAATACCGGCCCCCTCTGACTACTGACTACTCGCTCAGCGACTGACTTTATCGAGGATCTCGCGCCCGAACTGGCCCAGGAGGATGGTGAACGGGGCCTGATTCTCGGGGTGGCGCTCGAAGCGTGCGCGCTCGAAGTACTGCACGGTGTAGGCATTGCCATCCGGCAGCTTCTGGGTGAATTCCTCGGTTAGCGGGTAGCCGAACTGTGCCAGTCCGCCGTTCGCCTGCCAGTAGGCGAAGAAGTCTGGCGCGACGTTATGCTGCGTTTCCGCGAAGTGGACGAACCCCTCGCGCGGGCTGACGGCGGAAGTCGGCGCGCCACTGGCCCCGGCCAGGACACTGCGCCCGAACTGCCCGAGCAGCACGTCCTGTGGCGGCGCGTTCTCCGCGTGGTACTCCATGCGAACGCGCTCGAAGTACTGGACCAGATAGGTCTTGCCATCCTCGAGCTGTTGGCGGAACTCCGCGCTGAGCGGATAGCCATTGATCGCGAGACCCCCGCTGGCCCGCCAGCGGGCGAGGAACGGCCCGCCGATGCACTGGTTCGTGATGGCGAAGCAGAGCCGATTCGCATTGCCGTCGGTGTTATACGTGGCGGCGGCGAGTTGCAGCAGGACGCCGCCGCCATTCGGATCGTTGGTATAGGCGATAATGGCGAGGGTCGCGCCGACCGCCGTAGCGGGGCCGCAGCCGATCAGACGAACGGGTGTGTTGAAAGTGCCATCGGCACGAACGACCGTGCCGGGGAAGAGTGCCGGCTCGGATCCCCCGGTGCTGCTGCCGATCGTGATCGGCAGTCCGGCGGTGAAGTTCACGCCGCGCACCGTCACCAGCGGATTCTGCGTCGCACAGGGGCCGCCGATCGGGTCGAGCGTGATCGTGGGGATGATCTCCGGCGCGGTGAGGAGGAAGAGGGCGTAGGCGAGCAGCGAGCCGGTCGCGCTGTCACGCGCGATCAGGCGATACTGTTGCCCCGCCACCGCGTTGGGGTCGGTGCAACCGGCCACGAGACGGCTCATCTCGGCAGCGACCGCCACGCCGCCATCGGGGCCGACGGTCGCCTGGGCGAAGACGACGGCCCGGTCGTCCGAGGTGCCTTCCAGCTGGGCGCTGAACGTCAGCGTTTGGCCCGGACTGAACGCGGTACCGAGCGCGGTGACCGTGGTGGCGCAGGGGCCGCGATAGGGGGTGAGATCGAGGCTGGGCGCGGCCAATGCACTGCCGCCCCCGGCGGGCGCGAGCAAGGCCAGAAACATCGGTAACACCAGGACCAGGCTCAACACAACTCGCCGGGTTCGCGCCACCATCGCACCACTCCACCTGCACATTCGCCGCGCCGCACCTTTGTGTCGCGGGGGTGGCAAGGGTAGCACAGAAAGCCCGTGGTCTGTAGCCCCTGGTCCATAATGAAATCTGATGTGCCGAGTAGAATGGCTGTCGATAGGACTTTCTTATCGTCCCAGCTACTACGGACCACGGACTACCGAACACCGATCGCTCAGCCGTGCGGATTGAACGGCTTACCGTGCGGTTCCGGGACGAGATCGGGGTGGTCGGTATCGAGGACGATCTCGAACAGCTCGAGCGTGTTGCGCCCGGCGAACGCCTCGCGCGGCAATGTGCCGGACTGCGCGTGCCCCTCCTTGAACGCCTCCGAATGGACCCAGTCCTCGAAATGCTGGCGACTCGCCCACTGCGTCAGCACGATGTACGGCTCGCCGGGACTTGTCGGGCGCAAGACCTGATTGCTGATGAAGCCGGGCATCCCATCGACCAGGTGTGCCCGGTTGCGGAAGGTCTCCTCGAACTGCGCGCCGTATTCCTCATTGATGGGGATACGGTTCATCGTGATGATCATCGGTTCTCCTCCATTGCGTCCTGTCCCGCTGTGCCTGACTCATTCGAGCGCGATGATGCTTTCGGGCGAGTATTGGGCACAGTCCCGAACAATCTGTCGTCGTCTGTAACATCAAACAGTGACCGTATGAGCCGAACTTTGCTTAAGCATCGCAACTTCGCTTCGTACAAGTAGAGCCAAGTAGAGCAAACCTTAATCGAGATGTTGCCGGAACCACTCGGCCATACATTGGCGCATCGTATCAGCTATCTCACTGGGTACGCGATGATCGATACCCGGATACTCGATGTACCGGATTTGCTCCGGGTCCGCCATATAGTACGGCTCCAGTGCCTCGTGGAACCGTCCGGCGGCTTGCGGGGGGACTCGCTCATCGTGGCCCGCAGTCTGGGACAGCAAAGCGGTGGGGAAGAAGCGTTCCGGCGTGCGATGCGGGCTCTCGATCCAGGGCAACCGCCACTCGGGCGAACCCAAGATTGCCACCGCCGCCCTGATGCGTGGGTCGGCCACTACTGCCGCGTAGGTTACAAAGCTACCCATCGACCAACCGGCAATGCCGATACGCTTTGGGTCGGCTAGTCGGCGTGCGATGAGGTCGTCAAGGATCGCCGGTACTTCCTGGGCAGTTGCCCGCACTAGTGTAAGAAAATCGGCCTCCAGTTCCGGGCCAGGCGGGAGTTTGGCGATGCGCTGTGCAACGTCGGGTAGACGACGTGCGCCATGCCCCACGCTATCGAGCGCGACCGCCAGGAACCCCACATCGGTCAGCACCTTGAGCGCCTCCCGCGCATCTTCCTTTGCTCCGCCGAACCCGTGGTAGTAGAGGATGGTGCCATGCGGCGCGCATTCCCTTCCTAGATGCTGATAGGCGAGCAACGCCGGTATCCCGGCGATGTGTAAGGAACTCGTCTCCATACCCGATACTTCCTCGATGAGTACCTCTGCTATAACGCTATCATTGCAGGGCGGGGTTAGATGACAGTCCCAGCCCCGCCCTCCGCCCGGTACGGATCGGGATGATTTTGTGCTAATGCCCGCCGCAGCCGCAGCCCGCACCACAACCGCCCTGCGCCTCGTCGGGTGTGTGGAGCACGAAGCCGCTGCCGTGCAGGCCATTGTCGACGAAGTCGATCGTCGCGCCGCCGAGGAGTGAGGCGCTCCCCGCGTCCACGATCAGGCGAACGCCCTCGCTGTCGAGCAGCGTATCGCCCTCGGCGGCGTCATCGAGCCCCATGCCGTAACCGACGCTGCCGCAGCCGCACGCCGCCTGGACCCAGACGCGCAGGCCCCCTTGCGGGCCGGTGTTCCCGTCCAGCAGGCCGCGCAGCTGCTCGCCCGCATCAGGAGTGATCGTGATCGCCATTGGTCGCCGTCCTCTCGCTATCGTGCGTCGCGCCCACACCCCGGCGGGCGTGGCGGCGGAATGTCCAGCCCCAATAATAGCGCATCGGCGGGTGGATCGAGCGCGGGGCCGCGCGAGTGCGGGCACGAATCGGGGTACAATCGCGGGGCTCGGTTGAGCGCGAGTCCGTAGCAGGAGGTGATGGCCGATGACCGCCATGCAGCGTCCGTCCGATACGCCCGGTAAGTGGGCCGCTACCCTGACCCCCGCGATGATCGCGCAGATGCGTCAGGTCGGTGCGCCGCGCTGGCTCGGCGCGGACACGATCGCCTACATCCAGAATTTCAACAAGCGCGCCGACATCGCCGTCGCCGATGCGAACGGCGGGCTGCCGTCGATCATCACCGCCGACCGCGAGCCGATCCCCGCGACGACCGGCGGCTTCGGCGGTGGCTACACGATCGCGCCGGATGGTGGCACGATCGTCTATACCTCGTCGGAGGATGGCAAGCTCTACACGATCGCCGCGACCGGCGGCCAGGCGCGACGCCTGGCCGAAGGGGAGGGCGGGCAGGTCTCGCCGCAATTCTCCCCCGCTGGCGATCAGGTCGTGTTCGTCGCGGAGCGCGCGGAGGCGACGGACATCGCGGTCGTCGGGAGCGATGGTGAAGGTTGGCCCCGGCGGATCAGTCGCGGCGACGGGGTCACGCTCGACCCGCAGTGGTCGCCGGACGGCACACGCCTCGCCTACGTCGAGTTCGATCCGACCGGCTACCCCTGGCACCATACGCGGATCATCGTCGCCGATCTGGCGAGCGGCACGCTGACCACCCTGGTCGATTGGTCCGGTGCCGCCACCCTCTCGCCGCGCTGGTCGCCCGACGGGCAGCACCTCGCCTTCATCTCCGACCGCTCCGGCTGGGCCAACCTCTGGCTGATCGCGGTGGTGGGGGGCGAGGCGTGGCAACTGGTGGACGACCATTGGGAGCACGAGGAGCCGACCTGGGCCCCGGATAGCGGCTCGCTCGTCTACACCCGCAACGTCGATGGCAACTTCCACCTGATGCGGGTCGGGCGCGACGGTGGCGCACCGCAGACATTGGCCGATGGCCCCGGCCTGCACGGTGCCGTCTCCTTCTCCCCCGCCGGCGACCGCCTCCTCTTCACCCATCAGAGCCCGGTCGCACCGCCGGACATCTACGTGATGCCATCCGGTGGCGGGGAGCGCCATGCCCTCACGCGCAGCACTCTCGGCGGGATCGCTGCGGCGGGGCTGACCATGCCGCAGAGCATCACCTACCCGAGCAGCGATGGCCTGGCGATCCACGCGATGCTCTTCGCGCCGGAACGGCGGGTGCCGGGGAAGCACCCGCTGCTCGTGCAGATTCACGGCGGCCCGACCGCGCAGACGACCTGGCGCTGGGATCCGATCGTCCAGTATTGGGTACAGCGCGGCTGGATCGTCTGCGCGACGAACTTCCGGGGCAGCACCGGCTATGGGCGGGCCTACACCGATGCCATGCACGGGCGCTGGGGCGAGATCGATATGGAGGACAACGTCCACGCCGTCTATCACCTCGACGGGCAGGGGCTGATCGATCCGCGGCGGGCGGTCGCCTGGGGCGGCAGCGGCGGTGGGCTGGCGACCCTCTCCTTGCTGACGCAGAAGCCGGAGGTTTTCAAGGCGGGCGTCGATCTCTTCGGCGTCTCGAACTTCGTCTCGTTCGGCGAGCAGACCGATCGGCTGGCGCGCGAACTCTTCCCGAGCGAGCTGGGGCCGATGTCCGAGAACTTCGATCTCTACGAGCGGAATTCGCCGACTAGCCACGCCGATAAGGTCAAGGCTCCGCTCCTCGTCTTCCAGGGGCTGGACGACCGGCGTGTCCCGCCGCGCCAGTCCGAGGAGATGGTCGAGGCGATGCAGCGCGCCGGGAAGTACGTCGAGTACGTCACCTACGCGGGCGAGGGCCACGGCTGGCGGCAGACCGCGACGATCCGCGACTACCTGACGAAGATGGAAGGGTTCTTGCAGAAGTTCGTGATCGAGCGGTAATGTGCGGCGGGCGGGGCACGCTTGCCCCGCCCATCCTGTTCTTGTTGGAAAGGAGCGCCCTGGCGATGCGGCTGTTGCTGGTCCGGCACGGCGAGTCTGCGGCGAACGCCGCCTCGATCTATCAGGGGTGGCTCGATTCCCCGCTCAGCCCGCACGGCGAGGTGCAGGCGGCGGCGACCGCGCGGGCCCTCGCCGTGCGGGCCGAGCTGCACGTGGTCGCGGTCTACGCCAGCCCGCTCTCCCGCGCCTGGCGTACCGGCGCGGCGATCGCGGAGGCGATCGGCCTCACCCCGATCGCCGCGCCGGGCCTGCGCGAGATCAACGTCGGCGCGGCGACCGGCCTCGCCTTCGCGGCGGTGCGCGAACGCTGGCCCGATCTGGAGGAACTGCGCCGTGTCGGCGGGCGCGCCCACGGCTGGCCGGAAGGGGAGAGCGGCCACGACTTCGCGGCGCGTGTCGGCGCGACGGTCGACGCGATCATCGCGCGCCATCTGCGCCCGCAGGCCCCCGACGCCCCTGAAGAGACGGTGATCCTCGCCACGCATGGTGGCACGATCCGCTTCGCCCTGGCGCATCTACGCGACGAACTGGTAGGGTGGCCGGACGACACGGTGGACAATTGCAGCATCGCCGAGGCGATCGTCAGCCCTACATCACGGCGCGTTGTCGCCGTCAATGGCCGCGCGCACCTCGCGGAGTGAGCGCGGCGACGGGCGCACCCGCCACCGGATCGCGCCTGACGCGCGTCAGGCTGCGGATCGTTCCCGCGATTCGGCCGATGATCGCGTTCAACGCCAGTACATTTCCCTCGCTATCGATCAGAAGGCCGACAGAAGGCCGATTTGACCGGGCCGCAGTCCATGATCTCGCCCTGCTTCGTCGCCGATTTGTCGGCGAAACTCGCGGACTCGGGGAGCGCCTGAAACTGACAGCCGCGTCGCTTCAGTTCCGCGACGACCTGCTCGATCTGCTCGACCTGGAAGCTGACCATCGGATAATACGGAATTCTGCGTGCTAATCCTGTTTGCCCAAGCGCCTTGTTCCCACCGTCATGCGCGAAGCAAGGCCAACCAGGAACATCAAAGAGGATTTCGGATAAGACGGGATAAGACGGGCGGATGCGCTCTGGGATCGCGGTGATCATCAGGGGTACTCCCTGTGGCGGTGCGAAATATCATCGGAGCGGCGTGCGGGCCGGAGAGGAGTTCGAGTCCGAGCAGCTCCCGATAGGAACGGCGGGCATGGTCGCCGTCCTGCGCGGGCAAGATGGGGTTGCAGGCGTAGGGACCAAGCATGGTTTCCCTCCCTGCGAATGGGCGAAGGCAGCGCCCCCACAAGCCAGGCCAGCACTCCCCGCGCGATGGCGCTGCCGACCCGCGTGGCAAGCGACCATACGGTGAAGTCGGGATAGTAGCACCAGGCACTAGCCGGGAGCGGGCGATCCCTGCTATTCTACGCTCTAATGTGTCCGTACATAATAGCGGAGGCGGCGATGCGTCGGTTGATCGGTCCCGCCCTGATCGTGCTCCTGCTCGCCGGCTGCGGCAGCCCCTTCGTGGGGGGCTTCGCCGATGGTGCGCCGCCGCCGACACCGTTGAGCGTGCCGATCGCCGCCGTCCTCGCCACGCCCCTGGCGACCGCGACGCGCGGCACGCCCGGTGCCTCGGCCACGGCCACGCGCGGCACCCCGGATGCCCGCGCGACCGCCACGCGCCCCGTCGCGTCGAGCACCGCCGTGGTCAGGGCCACCCCTGGCACGACGGTTCCGATTCGTCCCGGCCCGCCGATCGTGAGCGGCACGGCGAGTCCGGCGGCGACCGCCACGCGCGCGGTCGGCACGCCCGGTCCGCCGAGCCCGGTCCGC
>JAABUK010010845.1_pt1 | contig 12044 bp, 19 predicted proteins | sample 5559141 | NCBI WGS metagenome assembly JAABUK01 (sample SAMN10711869, study PRJNA513367) | rock metagenome | isolation source: Antarctica rocks | place: Antarctica: Victoria Land, Pudding Butte nord | collected 2016-01-03 | reverse complement strand
CACCTGCACTTGAACAGCACCCTTCATGTAATGCAGGCTGTCTGCTGACAATTTGTAAAGAGGACAGCAGCCAGATGCTCTATCCGATTGACAGATGCGTGCATGGGCAGTCTGTGCAGTCTGTGTCTGTGATTTTCTCATGTATTGTTGCACTTGCTTGACTGACAATGCGCCTTGGTCCAAGTGCATCCATAAGTCTCAGACAAGAGTATGGCAATAGCGATGCAATTGATCTGCAACTAGTACTACAAGCAATGTATGTGCAGGCGCTTGCTGCATCAAGCAATGGTGTTAATCAGGCCGGCAGCCGGTCAATTGTGCCTTCTGCAGCACAACATTCCAAAGACTCAGATCATGCCTTCTTGCCTCTAGCAGAGGGTGCAAAAGCAGTCCCAGGATGTCAAATGCCAATGAGCAAGATGCCCTTGCCAACCATGGCAACAGCAAGACCCTCTTTGTGAAGGCCTCAAACGACATCATGACTTGCTTGCAGCATGATGTAGAACGCAAAGAACTATATGTCCTCAGGCATTATGCATGACATATGTTAGCACAAGTTATCAGTGCACAGCCAGCACACACCAGCTCCCAAGCCCTCTCGGTCCAAGCTAGTGGGACCCTGCCAGCTTGTAACGGGTGTTTGATGTGCCCAACAATGGTCTCCTCGGAGAACTTGTAATCTAGTTTGATCCACTTTTCCAATGGTGTGCCCACATCAGGTAGGACCTGAAACCGCTGCTGTGCATTGGACTGAAACATGTTAAATATTGAATCTTGTGCATTGTATCAATTGGGCGGTGTCTCTGATGACTTGTGCAAGTGAATCCACAGACCGGCTGTCTCAGCTCTGGCTTGTCAAGCTACAGCAAGACATACAGCAGGATGGGCTGAATGTGAACAATTGCGCTGATGCATAATAATTGTTGTATATGCCTTGCAAACCCATGGTGTTGCTCAGGCTGCCTACACATGTGGTTGCTCGGACAGGGCGCGTGTCATGCTGTGAATGCAATGCACCGTGACAGCATGCACCCTGCTTTGATTATTGGCTACGAGGAATACAGCCCACATCTTTGGAGGTAGTATGCTGTTCAAGCTTGGCAGAGGCTCCAAACACAGTCTTGACTGTGCCTAGGACTCACAGGCAGCTCAGCTTCCATAAGATACAATGAGATGAACACCATCAGAAGAGAATAATGCCACCGCCATGATCACCAGCTTTGAATGGTTTACCTGCTGAGCAACAGTAATGACCTGAAACCAAATAGCTTGTCGGCTGTTTCCTGCATGCTTCTGATGGGGAAACCAGAAGATTGGGGAATCAGTCTAGACATACTTAAATTGGCAGCTGCAGTGACCTGGCACAGCTCTTGGACTACTGCTAGCCATCATCAAAGCAGCAACATCACTGCACTTGGCACTGGCCCTGACAGCGCAGCTTCCCAGACTGACAGTAATAAAACTCAAAAAAAGTCTCTTTTGTGTGACAGAATACAAGAGAGCAGACAAATTGCAGGTAGCTGACAAAATACAGTGGGACTGATAAAATTCAAGGCAGAGCTGAAAGGTTGCAGCGGGGCTGCATGTGTGCAGCTGAGCTGACAAGGCACACTTGGTTGGAACTGTTGCAGCCAAACTGACGGTCTGCAGTTGAGCTGAGCTCGAAAATAATAGCTGCCCTGACGAATTGCAGCCAAGCTGACAGATTGCTGATCACACTGCAGCTGGACGTACCGATAGGAGGCAGGGCTGACAGGTCACAGCCAAGCTGACAAGACCGGCCCAAATACTGCAGCTGGGCTTTCAAGACAGAGCTTGTTGCATGCAGCCGAGCGGACAGGTGACAGCCAAGCTGAAAAAGCGGCACACTTACTGCAGCTGTTTACATCATGCTAAATTCTCTTGATTGCATGACACAGACACAGATAAGAGGTCCAATATGTACACATGTCACCATTTCAAACATTGAGTTTTCAGATTGAGCTGTCATCATTTTGCACAGAATTCTCTGGCTTGAGCCATGCACCACAATTTAGGTCAAAACAGATCAAAATGAAATTATAAAACCTAACAAAGTTTGGAACAAAGGAGGTGTCCCAACAGCTTGTTTCATTTGTGTGTCTTTTAGAGCGCCGTAGAACTTTCCTTTGCTGTGACAAGCCTTGCGCCAACCTGTTTTGAAGTCGAGCTCTTGAGGGCAACCGTTGAAGGCACAGAATAGCAGTGCTCCCTTTTGAATCATGCTCGCATCGTAGCCCAGAACCGCAACAGCACAACCCATGGGCCAGAGCTGATTTGCAGTGGGTCAAAACTTCATCAGACCTAGGTCAGACCCGGGTCAGACCTGGACCAGATTCAAACCTTCCATGACAGCTAGCTTGAACGAAGATCTGAAGAAGCAATTGTACCATGACTTGACGCAGGGTCGAGAAGACATGGAGGACGTGACAAACGACCCCAACAGACAGCCGCAGCAAGACATGGTAGAGTTTCTCAACGAGGCAGAAGATGCCATCAGGAGCTTTTATGCTACACAGGCAGCTTGCAAGCATGGTGTGGCACTGTGGTAGTTTTTCGACTACTGTTGGCTTTGTCAGACTGGCAAAAACATTTGAGCTGCTCAGGCCTCATGCTGAGCACAGTCTGGGTAATAGCAGGAGCAGCTCGCCATCCTGCAAGTTACTGATGAACAGCAGCAACCTTGCTCAGCAATGGATTGACTGTTGAGCTGCTGTGTAAACACTCCCTGTACTCCCTGTACAGTTAGTTGGACATACTTCAAAGCCGGCAGCGTCCAGCAAATCACAGCTCCAAGCCATATCAGCAAGAAACCCAGCCGTCTAGGGACTGCTGTGGGGACTGCTCCGGGGATGCCCCACTTCGATGCCCGCACGCTTTCCACAATGGCAAACTGTTTCCACACATGGGTGACTCATGCAGGATGTTGGCGCTAGCTCAGCAACAGGAGGTTCCGTCGACATGGACGGCAGCGAACCAGTGCGATCAACTATGCAAGTAGTGCCTGAGCCGGAAACCATTCAAGAAAAGGCGTCCTCAGACACAGGTGATGCCGTTGGCCTTTGGTTGAATTCCTTCTTTGAAGTCCATAATAAACACTTTCGATTGCTTGCAAAGACCGTCTGATCGACGCACCTTGCGTGCTGGCGGAAGGGCTGGTGAAGTATGGCAACAAGCAGGCAAGGGATGCATTTGTGAAGGACCCACCTTCATCAAGCCGGAATATTTATGCGATATGCTGTCACAGTTTCGCAGCTTCCACAATGATAGTGAAGTTGTATGTGTGGCTGCAGACAGTTCGTAAACTTGTATTTGCGCTGCTGGTCTGTCTCTGTTTCATGGTGGTGGAGTTTTGCGGGGGTTATTTCACTCACAGGCATGAGAAATCTGCGACACATAGCTGAAATTGCTCTGAACTCTGACAGTGTACATGGTTGGAGCCTTGCTTTGATGACAGATGCGGCCCACTTGCTGTCTGACGTAACAGGCTTTGCAGTGGCTGCTGTGGCTAGCCACCTGGCAAGCAGAAAAAGCGCCAGGACATACTCCTTTGGGTCAGTGATGGCTGGGCATTACTGAAGCATGAAATACCTTTGCTTCCTTTCACATACTTGGCAGTTGCGATGCTGGATGCTTGCAGGTATCACCGTGCAGAGGTTCTTGGAGCTTTAATGTCTGTATTGATAATCTGGGTTGTGACAGGGGTCTTGATATATGAGGCAATATTGCGCATTATTACTCCAGGCCATACCAAAGGCAAAGGTAAGAGCATTAGTTGGTCAACACTGGTTATTAGCACAACCTTAACAAAATGGCAAGCAGAAGCAACTTTTACACGCAGGCTTTGCCGACTGCATGTTTGCCATATCCCTGCAAAACTTCCAGTGGTCTCCTTCATAATATGTTGCTAGTCATTGAGTCTGATTTGCCTTGCAGCAATGTTTTTCTTTGCCCTTGGTGGCATTGCTGTAAACTTCCTCAACTTTGCTATCTTGGGACATGCACCCAAGCTGAAGAATGCTGTTGGTACGTGAATCGCAAGCTTCTGCTGTCAGTATTGCTACCATGCAGGAGCCACACTTGAATTGCCTGTGCACAGTCATGTCGCTTGATTGCAGGCGTACATTCACATCATGCAGACATCAATCTCAAAGGTGCCATCCTGCATGTTTTTGGAGATACCATTCAAGCAATTGGGGTCGCAAATCAATCAATCAATCAATCATAAGTGATTTGGTGTTGCAGGACCAGGAAAAGTGGCAGATAGCAGATCTGTACGCTTACATTTGCAGTCATTGTGTTTTGCACCACCATTCGCATGGTACGTGACATAGCAGACATTGTTATGGAACGCGTGCCGAGGGGCTGCAGCATTGCCAAGACTGCACATGACCTCGCCATGGTATGCACGCCTCTCACTGAGCTTGAGTTGCGAGTGCAATGTAGATTGCTTTTATTAGCCTGAGTTGAATGTCTGTCACTTGCAGCTTGCAGGCGTTGATGCGGTCCACGACCTACATGTGTGGACCTTGAAGCCAGGTGTTGTCATGCTGACTACGCATATCGTCACCACAACACACAAGCCTCAGCTTGTGCTGCATGACATTGAAGATTATTGCAAGCAGCATGGCATACACCATCTGACCATTTAAATCGAAGGCCAACATCACTCACACTTGTCTGATGAAGATGTGGCCTTGATTCCGAGCCACCACTCCAGTTTCCAGTTTGAGGACAGATCTTGCGGTGCTCGTGAAATAATGAGCCGCAAAACGTTCAAAAGAAAAGTGCATGAACGGAGAAGCTGAGTTTGGTAAATATAGTATCCTCTGATACCAAATGATGTTGGTAAATATACCATAATACACTTAAGGGTCCAGAAAGAGTATTGGTGAGCACAGAAAATCGCATCTCACTGATGACCACCAACACCAAAGGCTTTGCATCAATAGGCAAAACAAGTTTTGAACCAGACTTAAAAAATCACGTCCTACAGCGACACATGCTTTTTTGTTTATGTTTCATGTCCTGGGGACCACAACTGAGGTGCAACGACAGAGTGCTGTTCATGTGAGCTCAGTCAGACTTAATACACTTCCTACAAGGAAAACAGTCTCTGAGAAAACCACCACATGCATTTGGATCGCGCTTAGCTATGAAGTCTGGCACAGTGAAAGTTTGCTGAAGAACTGCAAGCTTTGTCCTGATGTATTTGTAGGCTGGGAAGGACAGGTTCTGTCAGGTGTGCCACTCATAGCAGGGCGTGGAGGACGAATAGCATTTCATTATTGATTGCCCATCAGTCCCTGTCCAATGTCCTGTGTCAACATGCAAGCCATAACAGCCACATCTAAACCTGCTAAGCAACCTTTTATTGGAGAAACACTTGACAGCAGAAAGACAGTCAGCATACTTATACTCAGGCTGCAGAGTCCTGTGCAAAGACAGGCTGACAAGCTTACTGATAGTACGGTACTGGTCAACATACTCCTGCTTGGCTTGTTCGATTACGCTTGCAACTTCAAGGTTGCGACAAAGATTTTGCTGTGATGTGTGCTGTTCAAGAAAAGACACTAGCTGCTTATGCCAAGCTGGGCAGCTTGATGCATCATCCACCCCAACAGACTGCTCAACACCAAAAGATCTGTACATCTTTCGTGTCCCGAGCAGCAAGGGCAATCCTCTTCTTGCGGGCATTTACTGCCAACACCCAAATTGGTCAACTTCGTTAGAACAGTAGCAGCGCAACTTATCCCATTGACGTGCTGTGCGGCATGGCTGCGATAGACGAGGAACAGCAAGCCTTGCTGGCAGCTGAAGATGGGTTGGCGATAGGAACCCGAGCCAGCACTGACTGTGAAGTTACGTCCTTGCAACTATCCTCGCCGCAGGTGCCGGATGGAGAACGCCCTCTCCTCGCACAAAGCTCGCTGTATACCACGCACTGGTTGTCAACATGGGACCAAAGGATGTGGGAATTTGCAATAGGCCTGATCATGCTGGAAATGTGTCCGTCTTCGTTGGCTTTGGTTTCTGCTTTTGGGCTGGTTGATAGCCTGGCTAAAGTATTCTCTGGATCGTTTGTGGGCAGCTACGTTGACAGGTGACATGCTGGTAAACCCTACCCTGGCCTGTCCCCCTTGAAGGCAGCACTGAACACTGGTTGCAAAGACGCTGACTGTTTGCTGGCAGTTGGCGAAACATGTCTGCGTGGTACCCTACTGCACAGAAATCTGTTAGGCGTTGTCAAGTTGGCAGTTGTCGTGTGCGAGACCAGCTGTTGCAACATCAGGCCAGGCCACCTACCAGGCCAACTGCTGCACCACCAATTTTGCTCAGCCAGATTCTTGTTTGTGCAACGTCATGTGCTGGTTGCAGGACTGATCGCTTGAAGGCAGCCTGTAGCATGTACGTCATGCAAAACACTGCTGTAGTGCTTTCAGCTCTGAGTGCACTTGTCAGCCTTCAGTCGCACCAGGGAGCAGTGTTTTTTTGCGCCGGAGCAGCTTGCACAATAGGTGTTGGCAGTGTCAGCAGCATTGGTGCGCAAGGCTCTACATTGTCAGTGGAAAAGGAATGGACAGTGGTCCTGTGCAACGGTAACTCAGCAGCTCTTGCAAAAGTAAAATCAGGTAGCACTTCTGCTCTACTGGCACCATGCCTGAGCTGCCCAATACCAGTGCATGTTGTATGAGCTTATGAAGCTTCTATTGCATGCACCAAAAGCTTATGTGACATGTTCAAAGTCGTGACCAGCTGTGTAACGGAAAGCTTTCTGCCCTTGGCTATAGCCCTATCGGCCAAGCTTGTTTTGGCAGGCACACCTCACGATGTCACATTTCCAGCCTGTTATAGGTGTCTAACAAGGTCACACTCATGTCATTGCTGCCCTGTGCACATCATGCAACTCCACATTGCATCCTGCAGGCATGACACTGTAGCCTTTGGCAAGTGTCAACACTTTGTTGCAGGCATGAGGGCCATTGATCTGTCATGCTTGCTGCTAGCTCCTGCTGGCTTCTTGATGACTTACACCAGCATCTCCACTGCCATACTAGCCATTGCAGCTTGGAACTTGATGGCTTGGGTGCCTGAATGCTGCCTGCTGGTCTGTGCCCAGCATGCCTCTGCCGTCCTTAGGTCTGTCAGTTGGCACTGAGGTTGAACAAGCTGGGCAGCCTCTAAATTTTTCAGTCGACAATTTCGTCAAAACAGCAGAGCACCATAACTGTTGACTATTTTGTCCAAACAGCAGAGCAGTATAACTGTCTTGCTGGAGACTTGCATCAGAACTTGAGCATTTCACGCAGCAAACACTGCTTTGTTTTGCTACTGCTATAATGCATGAGATATGTCTCATTTATGACTGTATGCCATTAGAGACTTGCCGGCATCGGTTATTGCTTGAGCCCTCCAAAAATAACAACATCAGCCTTGTGTGTAGCGGTAATTGCAATAGCAGGTAACCCATAGGCTGACAGTCATGCGCTTAATGCAGGGCAGCAAAACAGCCTACTGCCAAAGCGGAGCTTGCATCTTCTCGCACCATACTTGTGCGCCTCACAGAGGGTGGATGGGGCACCTACTTCAAGCAAAGGCTGTGGCCTGCAGCCCTTGCCCTTGCCCTGCTGTACCTGACTGTCCTGTCTCTGGGACTGATGATGACAGCTTACCTGAAATGGCAAGGCATGACTGAAGCAGAGCTCAGCTTGTATCGTGGAGCAGGAGCTATTTCAGGCTTAATGTCCACTGTTATCTTTCCCAGTCTCCTTTGCAAAACAGGTGCTGTACTGTATTGTGATGCTCTGCTCTTGAGCTTATATTTCTGCGCAAGAGCTGGCTTGTTTACAGCTCTTGTTCTGTTAGCAAGTGCCATGGCAGTACTTGTGTGGTCTTTCACCTGTCAGCTGACCTCCAGTCCTTGTGGATGCAAGCGTGGTCAGTGTGAATCACTGCAGTCTGGCAGTAAGGTACAGGAGGGGTAACATCTTACACAATGATATTGAAAGCAACATGATGCAGGGCTAAAGGCGACTGGGGTGCTGGGCGTCTGGTGGCGGGCAATCTCATTGGTACTTGCTGTTGCATCTGTATGGTTCGCCCAGCTTGGCGCCCACTTGCTGGCATCAACAACTTCCCACATACTGCTGGGTGGCCTTGTTGCTTCACGCTTTGGCCTGTGGTTGTTTGATCTGGCCGTGTCCCAGATGCTGCAAGATTGGGTACCAGCTGAAGACATAGGTACGCTTCCGGATAAAGCTGTCACAGCGTTTGCCATCACATGTGGCCTCATTGGCAGCAGCTGCTTGCATTGCATATACTCAGCATGCCTGTGCACGGCCTGGCATTGATGCTGCACAGAGCTTCTGTCTTGTGTCTTGTCAATGTGTTCCCTGGACAATGCAATCCTGAACAGCAGCCGTTTGCGACATGCCATGTCGGGTGTAATGCATGTCATGTTTTCAAAAGTTGGTGTTCTTGTCAGTCCTCATCAGCTATTCCTGCAGGAGTGCCACTAGAGCTACCTTGCATGCCATACAGGTGTGTTGAACGGGATGCAAAGCAGCATACAAAATTTGTTTCAGAGCCTTTCGTATGTTGTTGGACTCATATTTTGGAGGCCTCAGCAATTCCCAATTTTGATGTATGCTTCTGCCGCAGTGGTGGCACTGGCTGCCATCCTCTACACTGTGTTTGTGTGCTCTAGTCGAGAAACTGGGCTGCAGCAATGAGGCAAGGCAACCATAGATGCTGGCAAAGTGCTCCAGAGATGTTTAATGCACATTGATGTGTGTAGTGAGACAAACCTTTCCCAAAAGTTACTCATCACCTCAAAACACAGACATTTGGATGGCACTCACAGCTTCCCACAACCTTAAATATTCAGCTAAATTGATGGCACAGTTCAGCAGAAAACCAACCAGGTCTTGTCTCAAGGTCAATGTATGTCTTTGTCTTTAGCTCGATTGTTCCTATCCCACCTTGCATGTCAGCTCGGCTGCACCTAGCAGATCTGGCATGTCATGTTGGCGGCACCTAGCAGATCTTGCGTGTCAGCCATTCATGCTGCAGTGGAGTTGCATGTTGTTGTGTCTATGCAAAGCGTCCCTTGTGGCATTAAATAAGATAATTGCCTTACAGGTCTACAAGGGTGCGTATGAGCTCCTCAGCTTATTATAGGCCGCTGATGTGGTGCTAAACAAGATGATCTTGGTTGCGTGTGCAAACTGTTTAAGCCAAGCCGCATAAACAGACACGAGTGGGACACAAGCAGGCAAGTGATGATCCAGACGTGCCGGTCCAGTGATCCATGCTGGAACGTTGAGAGTCATTTAGGTGCGACGGAAGCTGCAAACAAGACTAGGAACCCCCACTGGAGTCCAGCCATGTCATGAGTGATCTTTGCTCGCAAGCCAGACCTGCCTTTGAGACAGTCTCAATGAGACTTATCTAACTGAACAATGGATGCCATGATTGACCATGTCATGCGGTCACCATCAGGGACCATTTTCAGCATGAAGCTGCAACGGGCGTACAAAGTGGCAGGCTAAAAGTTTGATGGGCCAGCATCAGCATGGCCTAGTATCAGATGCTTTGTGTCCGGTTCAGCAGTAGTCCAGACAGCCCTTCCTAGTTTGTGCAAATCCAGCTCAACTGGTAGGCACCAATTCACAATAGCTAAACATGGATCAGCCAATGTTGGCAAACTTCTGAACAGCTGACTCGTGCAACAGGCATAAGTAGCTTGTGCAAAGTGTAAAACAGCCAAGATGTGCAATCCCTGGAACAGGTGCTGCAGATTTGCAGCTTATTTGAGCTGTCTTGGATAATGTGGGACAATCATACAAGTATGTTGTGTCAAATGAGTACCAATGGGCTACCTCTTGGCAATATCAGTGCATCACTAGTGGTTAAGGACGTGCCCTGCAACAGACACCCTGCTTTTGCGTGAAATCTGAACCCGTTTGCGGCCACTTGCTGAGGTCGGTACAGATGTATCCCTCTCGAATTCTTCGTGACAGTACCGGTCATGCAAATCATACAAATCAAGTGCTCGCAAGCACCACGTTGATGTGTCTTTCTAGCATACATGATACTTCATTGCCATCACTAACACAAAATTTATTGGTACAACAAAAAGTGGTCTTCATCGCTCCGCTGTCATTGTGTTAGATGCATATTCTCGACCAAGGCGAAAGCTGTCAAGTCTGTGTGGACTGTGACAAGTAATACCCTACAAAAAAGAGCTGACATCTGAGTTATCCCAAGTGATGGAACTTGATGTACAGCTCAGAGAATCATCTCTGCGGACTGTGTCAAGCAACAACTCAAGACATGAGCTGAGAGCTGAAATGCTTACTGTCTTTGCTCAAGGGAACAGAGAGAGCGACTGAAAGCAAAAAGCTTGCATTTTGATTCAGGCACTAAAGTCTGTGCGCAAAAAACACATAGATAAAATGCAACAAGAGCCAGCCGCCAAGCAACAGCAGCTGGACCTTCTCCGCGCAAATGCGCAATCTGCAAGAGGAGGTCAGGGCCGTCAAGGCTGCCTAAACATCAGTGTCCAACCCTTTTGAGAAGCTATTGTTGCCAAAAGTGACAAATATGCTCCACTGTCGACAGACGAGAGACGTCTCTCCAAGGTCAAAGCTGCCGTATGCAACATGATGGTAGCGCAAAGTGTTGCATCCGATGGACTGATGAGCATCCCCGTTGGCGATGACCATAATACTGCAACAGCAGATTTGGACGATGGTCCAATTTGGACTCCGAAGGCTACCAACCAGTTGCATGGCTTGGAAGTGGTCAATGGTCATACTGTAGAGGGACCAATCGGTGACACTTTGGCATCTATTGCTTGTGGTGATGAGGCAACTGTGCTCATGCCCCTTTTGGCAGAGAATTTCCTGTACCCACCTACCAATGTGATCGTTGCTTCACAGCTGTTGTATAGCCAGGGCAAAGAAATTGTAGCTGCATCGCTTGAAGCAATGCCTGACTCACAGAATCTGCATGAGAGCTATTTCTGTTCAACAGACGAAGAGGTGGGAGCAGCTGCATGCCTATGAGAGGGTAACGACATCAGCAGCCACAAGTCAACCTTGCATCTACCGCAATAGACTTCCATGGCAACAAATATACCGTCTTCCATTGTGGTTTACAAAATAGCCAGTGTCATATGCGACACACATGCTGAGTCTTCATCCTGATCCACCAGGTTGGAAACACCAAATGTATATGAACAAATGTTTCCCTATTTAGAAATATTCAAATTTGCTCAATCCCCTAGCAAATTCCAAAATTCTCAGCAACATATGTTAGAGAACTAGATTTTTTCAAATATTTCATACAAATAGTTGTGCAAGCCCAGATGACATGACCTGACCACATCATTAGCCTGGTGTTCCTACAATGCCTTATAGGGGTAAAGCAGCAACATGGAAACAAGTGTGCTAAGGATCAGGCCTTACTGACCCACGCCCTAAGGTGAGGTTGAAACAGATCAAAAGGAGTCTGTTTTGACAAACTACCACCACAAACTTGGAAGAGAGGTGCCCAGCGCTCTGCAGTACCCTCGCAATGGTACTTTTCTATCGTGTAAGTTATCTGAGGGTTCTGTGTCACTGCAAATACACCTATGGACACTTTGTCTTCACACATGTGTGCAGTGACCCAGCACCAATGCATTGCAGCTCTGTTCAGGGCAAAATGCAGTCCTCACTGTTCAGTGCTGCTCTGCAAAACAGGCTCACAGCAGCCACTGTGCCACTGCAAATACATCTATTGAGATTTGCTCTTCATCCATTTGTGCAGTGACCCAGCACCAATGCATTGCAGCTCTCTTCAGGGCAACATGCAGTCCCCACTGTTCAGTGCTGCTCTGCAAAACAGGCTCACGGCAGCAACTGTGTCACTGCAAATACACCTATGGACACTTTGTCTTCACACGTGTGTGCAGTGACCCAGCATCAATGCACTGCAGCCCTGTTTAGGGCAAAATGCAGTCCCCACTGTTCAGTGCTGCT
>JAABUK010010844.1_pt1 | contig 12045 bp, 13 predicted proteins | sample 5559141 | NCBI WGS metagenome assembly JAABUK01 (sample SAMN10711869, study PRJNA513367) | rock metagenome | isolation source: Antarctica rocks | place: Antarctica: Victoria Land, Pudding Butte nord | collected 2016-01-03 | reverse complement strand
TCAAATTGCTTCCTTGCAAAAAATCCAACAGCAATTCAACCGCGAAAGTGCGCCGTTGCAGAAACTCGTAGAACAGAAAGCCAGTGTTTTTCAAGACTGGATGCACCAGGCGCAAACGCGCGGCGGCGTGACGATGACCGAAATCCAAACGCATTCCGCCGATTACAGCACCACGTCCGCGCAACTGGCGGCACTGCGGCGTTTGGTGTTGCAACGCGCTTTAGCCGTTCTCAATGATGCGCAACGCCAACAATTCCAAAGGACAAGCAACCCATGAAAACCATTCTTTCTCGCGCTCATCGAGTACTCGATTCGCATTGCGCTTCGTTTGCGCTGGGCATCGTGCTTTGCGGCTTGTTCATGCCTCAAAGTTCAGCGCAGAACGCAATCCCCAACACGACGCCACTCGCGGAACAAGACGTTCGTCCGGTTCTTAACCAGAGTTTGACGATGGAAGACGCGGTGCAAACCGCGCTGAAATACAGTCCTGTGGTGCGCGGCGCGCAAGCCGACATCTTGGTGGCGCAAGCGCAAATCGACGCCATTCGCGCCAGCCACAAGCCGACGGTTTCGGCCACGACATTTCTGACAATCGGCAACGAATCGAACATCTTCTCGACGCCCGCGCCGGTCATGCCGCAAAATCTGTTCGCAGTTCCCAGTGGCGGGTTCGCCAACCAGAACCTGATGCTGATGTGGCCGCTTTCAACTGGCGGACGCCTGCGCGCATTGTTGCGTCAAGGGCAAGCCGTCGCAGCCGCGAGTCAAAGCGACTCAGAATTGGTGCAACTCGATCTCGCACTGGAAACCAAAACTGCCTATCGCCAGGTTTTGCTGGCCCAGGCGCTAAAAACTGTGGCGGAAGATCGTCACACCGCGACGGTTGAACGCACGCGCATCGACCGCGCCCGCGCCGAGGCCGGACGCATTCCCACGCTTTATGTTTTGCGCGACGAAGCCGAAGAAGCCGATGCCGCGCAAGGCGTGACGAACGCCGACCGCGACATCGAAATCGCGCAAATCGTTCTGCAAACGACAATGGGCGTCTCGCCACTTTCGCACATCACACTCGCCGATTCACTTGAAAACGTGGCGGCTGTTCCTTTCGCCGCGCTTCCTCTACAGTCGACAAGTCCGGCAACAATCGCAGATTCGAGTACTCGAAATCAGAACGAGATGACTGCGACGAGCACAAACTCAGCGGCCACAGACGCAGAACCCGCGAGCCCAACTTCCACGAACTCAGCGGCCACGAACTCGAAACCCGCAACTTCAGCCGATGCGCTTCCATTGGTGACGCTTTTGGAAACGGCGCGAGCGCAACGCCCGGATTTGCAGGCGGCTCGCCGTCGCTTGGAAGGCAGCGAAGAAGGAATTAACGCCGCTCGTAGCGCGTTCAAACCTCAAGTCGCGCTAATGGCGATGGCCGATTTGAATCGGTCGCGCAACGCAAGTTCGAGTGGCGCGTCGGCGGGCATTGTGCTGGGCGTGCCGATTTTCGATGGCGGTTTGAAACGCGCTCAAACCGCAGAAGCCCGCGCTCAACAACAGCGCGCGCAAGCCGATTACGACCGCGTTCAACTTCAGGTCGAGCGTGAGGTACAGACGGCATTTGTCACGCAAACCGCCGCTGCACGAAACCTTGCGACAACCGAAGCAGCCGTTAAAGCCGCTGAAGAAAACAGTCGCGTTGCCGCTTTGCGCTACGAGGCAGGGCGCGCCACCAACGCTGAGGTTTTGGACGCTCTGGCGGCACTGACACGCGCTCGCGTCAATCGCGTGCAAGCGGCCTTCGATGTCGCTGTCGCGCGCGATCAGTTGGCACGCGCTGTGGGCAATCGTTGATGAAACAAAGAGAAGGGCGCAGAAGAAATTTCTTCTGCGCCCTTCTCTTTGTTCAAACGTCTGCGAGAACCAAGCGTTCGAGTACTCGACCGCTCGGACTTTACTTTTTGGTCGGGGTTTTCATCGTCGTCATTTTGCACATGGCGCAACAATACATCGTTTTGCCATTCACTTTGACGGCGCGCGTGTTGACCTTGGTCTTTTGCGCGGTCATCGGCATCGACATGCCCATCTTCTGGCAAGCCGGACACATTACGCCCGCAGTTTTGGCAGCCATCGGCTTCTTAGCGGTAGATGCGGCCATAACACCTGATTCCAACGCACCAAAGCTCAAAGCGCACACCGTGAAAGCAACAAACTTGTTCATAATCTTCTCCCTGGAAACGAAACGTTTCCTTGTGTCCTGTATCACACGAATAATAACGTAGGAAGGCTTCAAATATCTCGCATAATTCTGTCGCAAGTGGCCCTGAGCCGCGAAAGCTCGAAAGCGGACGACATCACGTCGATTAATGATCTTCGCCCATGCCGTGTTGGTGACTTTCCATCGCACAGTGTGCAAACATACAATATGTCGCAGTTTGCGGTATAAACAGATGTTGTATTGCTTGCGCGCGGCTTGGCTGCACAAGGGATGTTACAATTGACTGAAAGTGTCGAAACAAAAGCGAGATTATATGATTTGCTTTGAGATTTTCGTGAATGGCAAAAGAATTTGCCTCGCCGGTGTTGAATATGGCGTTCTCGCCGCCAATCTTACTTCATGGCAAAGCCCGTTAGAAGAAGGCTCTCCAACTGAACGCGAATCACAACTACATCTTTACGTCGCCGGAGTTACTGATGGGAAACATTTTCGTTGGCCAGAACCGAAACTGACTCCTTTGGCAGCGAGCGACGAGGTGACGTTTAGGGTTGTTGAGGCAGATACGCCAGACGAGGCAGTTCGCCATTATCCTCAGACACAACGGTGAATACAGGAACATTGCCCAACCTAACGTTGCAGCAAAATCGTATCTGCAAGCCTACAAATCCTTGCATATCCAACGGCTCCAACAATGGCAACTGCAAGGCATCAACAATCAGTCCAACAAGGCGCTGCATCCGACCGCCTACAGCTCCGCTCGTTCCTCGCTCCGCTTCCGGCGGCGGGTGAGCTTGCTCGTTAGGCCGGTGCGCGCAGCTTGCTGGGAGCAGAGAGACATAAATGCGTCTTTCACACAAAGCGCACGATGGCACGAACGCCCGCTATCTCATCTTTTGTTGCTGTGTCGTGGGCCGGTTCGAGGTGCAGCGTCCAGTTGTTGGCGTCGCAAACGGCGCGGCAAATCGCCAAGCCTAAGCCGTTGCCGCCGGTGCGAGAACTGCGCGCCGCATCGGGCCGGTAGAATGGCTCGAACCACACGCTTAAGTCGCCTTCGACCGGATGCGCCGTTTGGTTCCAGACGCGCAGCAACGGCCCACCGTCGCCGTGTGGCACGATTTCGACGCGCAATATTCCGTCATCGGGCGCGTATTTGACGGCGTTCTCCAGCAGGTTGCGGCACAGCATTTCGATGTGCGAGGGCGGCGCGAGGATTTCGAGAGGGCGCAAGGCTTCGTGCAAATGCAGCGATTTTTCAGCAAGCGGACTTTGCAATGATGAAAGCGCCAGGTCGCACGCTTCGGCTACGTCCACCCGTTCGCGCGATGCCGCGAGGACTCCACTTCCCAGTTGGTTGAGCAAAAGCAGGTCGCGCGTGAGAGCGTTCAAGCGGTCGGATTGGGCGAGAGCGTTTTGCAGCGCGGCGCGCAGTTCATCGGGCGGGCGCGGGCGCGAAAGCGCGAGTTGCAGCGTGCCGGACAAGGCTTGCAAGGGCGTGCGAAGCTCGTGCGAGGCCGAAGCGTGGAATCGCTCGCGCTGTTTCGCGCCCTGCGCCACGCTGTCGAGCAGGGCGTTGAAAGTTGAAACGAGTTCGCGCACTTCGCGGTCGGGCGAAGGCGCCAGCAAAGCGAGTACTCCGGCGTCGCGGCCTTCTTCGGCCCGTTCGCGCGCCTGAGCCGCCAAGCGTTCGATGGGCGATAGCGTGCGCCCGACCAAAACCCACGCGCCCAAGCCCGCCGCGCCGCTGGTGAGCAATCCCAAGAGCAGCAACGCCAATGCTTGAGCATTCAAGGCGCGCCGCGTTTTGTGCCAGGGCACGCCGACCAAAAGCGTTTCTTGTCCCATCGGCACGCGCTGCGTCAGCCAGCCGTTGGGGTCGTTCAGCGGTGGAATCGGCTTCGGCGGGAGCGCCGCGCGTGGTTCCAACGGCGGTTCAATCGGCTTGGGCGGCTTGGACAGCGAACGGATGTGACCTGTGTCGCGGCCATCCGGCCCCAGACGCCACAACTCGACTTCACCCGCCGAGGCCGTCAGGTTTTGCTCGCGCACGACGGCGGCAATCTGTTCCCAATTCGCGCCGCGCCGAACTTCTTTCCGCACCCGCGCCGCAGTGGTTTCCAAAAGCGCTCGGGCGTTGGAACGCGCTTCGGACTGCGTTCGCAGCCATAGAGCCGCGCCGCCCAACGCCGTCAACACGAGGATGAACAACGTCAGCCCCAGCGTCATGCGCGCTCGAATCGAAGAAAGCTTCATTTTTCCACGCTCATGCGGTAGCCCGCGCCGCGAACGGTGTGAATCAGCGGCGTCGGGCAGCCCTTGTCAATCTTGCGGCGCAGCGCGGAAATATAAACTTCCAGCACGTTGTCCTGACCTTCAAAGTCGTATTGCCACACATGGTCGAGCAGCACGGCGCGCGTCAAAACGCGGTCGGGATGGCGCATCAGGTATTCCAGCAGGGAGTACTCGGTCGCCGAAAGCCGGATGCTTTTGCCGCCGCGTTCTCCTCGGCGTGAAAGCGGGTCGAGCGTCAAATCGCCGATTTTCAAGAGCGTCGGATTGCTCACGCCGCGCCGCAACAAGGCGCGCGCGCGGGCCAGCAATTCGGCGATGTGAAAAGGCTTAATCAGATAATCGTCCGCGCCGGCATCAAGTCCGGCGATTTTATCATCCAGCGTGTCGCGCGCGGTGAGAATTAGAATCGGCGCTTCGATGTTTTGAAGGCGCAGGCGGCGGCAGATTTCCAAACCGTTGAGGTCGGGCAGCATTACGTCGAGCAGCAGCAAATCGAAGGTTTCGCGCGAGGCGAGGGCAAGCGCGCGTTCGCCGTTTTCTTCGCACTGCGGCGCGTAACCGGCTTCCTGCATCGCATCGCGCAGCACGCGCGCAATACCGGCATCATCTTCGACAATGAGTACTCGCATGAAGAACAGTTTATGTTTTGCCCCGCGCCGCGACCTGAAAAAACTTTCAGGCTGGCTTCAGGGTTCTTTCAACAAGGCGCGCGATAATTCTTCGCGATAACGGCGCGCATCGCCCAAGCGAAGCCGCCGAGGAGACAAGACCATGAAACACCTCAGTGAACTGCCTTCGGGCGAAAACGGTTCGGCGACCGTCCGGCTGCAAAGCCTCAAGCGCCGCATCCTGTGGCCCGCCGTCGCAGGCGTGGTCATCGCCACAACCGGCGTCGTCATCGCGCAAAATGCGCCGTCCCGACTGCCCGCGCCGCCAACTCCGCCCACCCCTGTTGCCGGTGCGCCACTTCCGCCTGATGGCGGGCCGGACGGAGGCCCACGCGATGGCGGGCCGGGACGCGGCCCCAAGCATGGCCCCCGCCGCGGGCCGGATGATGGGCCGGGACGCGGGCCGCGCCCGGCTCCGCCCGACGCCAACACCCAGGAAGGCGCGGCGCGCGGACTGGAGCGCGCCTATCGCGCGGCGGGTGAAGTCGGGACGGTGGACGGCGACGCCCGCGACGTGGCGACGGCGGCGCGCAGCTTTTACGCCCGCGCTATAACCGCCTTCAACGCCAAAAATTACGCTCAAGCGTTCGGTTTGGCCGAAGGCAGCCATCGCCTGAACCGCACCGCCCGTGCCTTGTCCAAAGCGAGCGGCGCGTGTTCCGCAACGGTTCCCGGCCTGACGCCGCCGCCCGTTGTGGCGAAACCGCAAGGCGATGCCGAACACGCCGCCCGCGAACTGCGCCGCAACTTCGACGAAGCCAATCGCGCCGCCAACTTCAACAACGCCGCGACCAATCGCTACAGCGCCCAGTCGGAAGAAAATTATCGCGCCGCGCTGCAAGCCTACAATGCCAAACGCTTCGAGGAAGCCGCAAAGCGCGCTCATCTGGGAGCCGAGCAAGCCAAAGCCGCCCGCGAATACGCCGAAGCTCTGGCGCTCTAATCTCACTACAGAGACACGGAGACACGAGAAGAAAAAGGGGTTTATACTGGCTTCCTTAAAAAATCCTCGCTGTGCCTCCGTGCCTCTGTGGTTAAACACTCTCATGCTCACAATTTTGCTGCTGACGATTTCCAACGTCTTCATGACGGTTGCGTGGTATGGGCACCTCAAGCGGCCCGATCAGCCGTTGCCGCGCGCGATTCTGGTGTCGTGGGGACTGGCGTTTTTTGAATACCTGTTCCAGGTTCCGGCCAACCGCATCGGCGCGCACAGCTTCACGCTCACTCAGTTGAAGATTATGCAGGAAACCATCACCCTGATCGTGTTCACGCTGTTCGCGTTTTTCGTGTTCCGCGAAAAGCCGCGCCCGCGCAGCCTCATCTCCTACGCGCTGCTGGTGGGCGCCGTGTACTTTGCGTTTCGCTCATGAACAAATTTTTCACCGGCAAACTTTCCACGCCGCTGTTGCTCGTCGTTTCCAACGTCTTCATGACCCTGGCTTGGTATGGCCATCTGAAGTTCGCCGCTGCCCCGTTGTGGCTGGTGATTCCCGCGAGTTGGGGCGTGGCCTTGCTCGAATACGCCTTCCAAGTGCCCGCCAACCGGCTGGGCGCGCAGCGATACACCGTGACGCAACTGAAAATCATGCAGGAGTGCATCACGCTCCTGGTCTTTTCGGTCATTGCCTATCTGTTGTTCGGACAAAAAATGACGGTCAACACGGCGATTTCTTATGCCTTTGTGGTGGGCGCGGTCTACTTCTCGTTCTCCGATTCCAAGAACAAGACAGATCCTCAATCGCAGGCCGAAGCGCAAGCATCGGCGGGAGACAATTCATGAGCGATAAAAATATGTTGAGCGACGGCAAAACTCCGGATAAAAAATCGCCTTCGACGCGCAGCCTGCGGGCACTCGACGCCCTGAACGTTTTTCTGACCGATATTCAGGGTGGCGTAGGGCCGTTTCTGGTCGTCTTTCTGGCGGCTTCGCTGCACTGGAAGCCCCAAGCCATCGGCGGCGTGATGTTCGCGTCCGGGCTGGCGGGCGTGCTGGCGCAGGTTCCCGCCGGGGCGCTGATTGACGCGCTGCGCTTCAAGCGATTTCTGGTCGCCGCCGCGGCTGTGCTGATTGCCCTCGCGTGCCTTGCCATCGTGCGCGTCCCGACCCGGCCCGTCATCATCGGCGCGCAAAGTTTCATCGGCGTGGCCGGGGCGGTGTTCGGGCCTGCCATCGCTGCCATCAGCCTCGGTCTGGTCGGGCGCCGCGCCATGGACGCACGCCGGGCGCAACACGTCGTGGAGTTCGGCAGGTAACATCGGCCTGGCTGTGGGCGCCGGACTCATCGGCTATTATTTGTCGCGCGAGGCGATTTTCTACTTCGTGGCGGGAATGTCGCTTTGCACCGTCGCGTCAGTGCTGTGCATCCGCGAAGCCGACATCGACCACGATTTGGCGCGCGGCGCGGACGACCGCGATGGCGATGAAAACGTCTCCGGGGTTGGGGCGCTGCTGGCCGACAAGCGCGTGCTGATTTTCGCGCTGTCGGTCGTCGGCTTTCACTTCGCCAACGCCGCGCTGCTCACCCGCGTGACGCAACTGCTCTCGACGGGCAAAAACGCTCACCCTTCGCTGATGACTTCGGCGTGCATCGTGACGGCGCAACTCGTCATCGTGCCGCTCAGCTTTTTCGTCGGGCGCCGCGCCCAGACAAGCCTACGCAAGCCGATTTATCTGGTCGCTTTCGCCGTGCTGCCCTTGCGCTGCGGGTTGTATTTGCTCAGTCACAACGGCTATTATCTGGTTGCGCTGCAAGCTCTGGACGGGCTGGCGGGCGGCATCTTCGGCATCATGCAGCTTTTGATGGTGGCCGATTTGACGCGCGGCACGGGACGTTTCAACATCACGCAAGGGGCACTGGGCATGGCGGTCGGCATCGGCGCGTCGCTCTCGAATCTGCTGGCCGGCGTCATCGTCAAGCACGCGAGCTACAACGCCGCCTTCGCCACGATGGGCGCGATTGCCCTCGCCGCGTGCGCCTTGTTCTTTTTTCTGGTGCCCGAAACCAAGCCCGATAGCGCGCCCGCGTCCGAAGTTGCCCTTGCGCCCGCCTGAACACAAACTCTTCGCATGATAGCTCGCATTTTGGTCGCATGGAACTCTTTGCCGCTTCGCGTCAAGGGCATTGTGTTAGCCGCCATTCCCATTCTGGCTATTATTGTTTCGGCTTCGTTTTCTTATCTTGGCAACCGCCAACGCGAGCGGGCCGAAACCGATGTTACGCGGCATTTCGAGTTAGTGACCGACCTTGAAGAACTACTCACTTTAGTTGTCAACGCCGAAACCGGAATGCGCGGCTATCTTTTGACGCGGCGCGTTGAATTTCTCCAGCCCTACGGTCTCGCCTCGCAAACATTGCCGTCCAAGATGGCGGAGTTGCGCGCGGTTGTGCAACGGGAGCCGGGCCTAAATCCCCGTATGGAAAAAGGCTTGCGCGTGAAGCGCATCCAAACTTTGGTCAACGAACAAATGAAGGCGTTGGCGACCCTTCGTCTTCATGCCGATTCATCTAGGAACGCACCACGCGACCTTTATCAGCAGCTTGAGGCAAGCAAGAATTTGATGGATAAGTTGCGCGGCGAACTGCGCTTGATGCGAGTGGAAGAAAAACGCTTGTTAGCCGAACGGCTGGAGGAAATCGCCGCAGTGCGCCGCCGCGATTATCTGGCTATCGGCGTGGCTTTATTGCTGAGTTTGATTGGCCGCTTCCTTTCGGTTTATTTGTTCAATACGGGTGTCGTGCATCGTGTGCAGCGCCTCAAAGAAAACGTGCATTGTTTAGGTCAGGGCTTGCCAATTCTTTTCGAGCCATCGGCAAAAGCGGACGCGCTGGGCGAATTGGAACGAGAAGTCGCGGCAACCCAAATATTGCTCAGGCCAGACAGCGAACGTAGTCACGAAACAAAATCCACTTAAAACAGTCAGGTGACCAAACAACACCGGCCTAACAAAGCGATGGACCCGACCGCCTACGCTCCGGTCGTTCCACCCTGCGCTTCCGGCGGCGGGCGAGCTTAGTCGTTCTGGCGCTTGCGCGCAGCTTGTCTGTAGCTGATACTTTGAAATATGGGCAACTTGATAAATCTATCGCCGAATTGGAAGAAAGAAGGGCCAGCTTCTGATGAAGCCATCCAGTCTTTGCTGGAATCGAGTACTCATAAATTGCCCCAAGAGTATTTGGCTTTGTTGAAAATTAGCAACGGTGGCGAAGGCGAACTCAGAATTGAGCCTGGTTGGTTGCAGTTATGGCCTGCCGAACAAGTTATAGAACACAATCAGGGTTATGAAGTTCAAAATCGAGTTCCAGGTTTCTTCGGCTTCGCCAGCAGCGGCGGCGGAGAATTGCTCGCTTTTGATACACGAGCAGAACAACCGTGGAAGATTTACATGATTCCGTTTGGCTGCATGGAAGAAGAAAATGCCATACTCATCGCAGAAAGCTTGATGGCGTTTACAAGCGCAATAGGACAACCAATAGACGACTAACAAGTGACAGAACAAGGCGTGCGCCCGACCTCCTACAGCTTCGTTCGTCGTTCTCCCTTCCGGCGAGGTTCCGGTTCTATATCGACTGGCCTTATACGGCCACTAAAAATTATCAGCTACCTTGCCCAATTGACGTTTTCTTGAAAAAAGTTTCGGCGCCATCTTGAAGTGGGTAGGTGCGGATGCACATGCTTGATCTGTTGCACCGTTGCGCTCGACCCGACGCACCCCTATAGCCGCACATATTTTTCAGGCTTTAAGCCGCGCTCTGCATGAGACGCGGCTTTTTTCGTTTTTCGGTTTGAGGAACCTATGGGGCTAATTGATTCCGTGTCCAACAAAACCACGACAACGCCCAAACCCAAGCGCCTTGGCGATGAACCCAAGCGCTTCATCGTCGAGGCGCTTGGCTGCTTTCAAACGGCGACACAAGTGGCCAGAGCAGCCAATGAGCAATTCGGCTTGCAGCTCACCAAACAGGCGGTGCAGGCGTATGACCCGACAACAAAAGCGGGTGCTGGGCTATCTGCTGAACTGCGCGAGATGTTTGAAAGCGCCCGTCGTGAATATCTCTCGCAAGTATCAGTAACGTTTGACACCGCGCCGCGCGAATGCGTTGAATCAACGATCCGAGAAGTCGCCGCTTTTCGCGGCTGGAAAATTCACGCTTTGGCGGTTCAAACCAATCACGTTCATGTCGTCATCAGCGCCGATTGCACGCCCGAAAAAGCGATGAACGATTTCAAGTCCTGTTCAACGCGGCATTTACGCAAACGAGTACTCGTTCCTGCGAACGCACCGATTTGGAGCAAGCACGGCAGCACCAAATATCTCAACACGCACACTTCCCTGACAGCAGCCTGTCAATACGTCGTGGAAAACCAGGCCGACTTAAGCGACTGTCCGTGGTCAGCCAACGAACCCGAAGCGTCAGCGACGGGTCTTCTGTCGTTGATGAGTGAGATATTGTAGCTCAGAGCCGATGAAGACCCGTCGCTGGCGCTTCGGGTTCGTTAAGCCTCCGTTTCAACATCGAGTACTCGAAGTCCCAGTTCTTTCCATCTTGCCTCATCAATCGCTGTCGGTGCGCCGGTCAATGGATCGCTGCCACCCGAAGTTTTCGGGAAAGCGATCACTTCGCGGATGTTGCCGTCGGGAATGCCCGCGAGAATGGCGACGGTTCTGTCCAGGCCGGGCGCAATGCCGCCGTGCGGAGGCGCGCCGTATTCAAAGGCATCGAGCATGAAGCCGAAACGTTCCTGCGCGACATCAAGCGGCAAGCCGATAATATCGAAAATCTTCTCTTGAATTTCGCGGCGATGACAGCGAATCGAGCCACTCGCCAGTTCGCTGCCGTTCAAAACCAGGTCGTAAAGCCAGGCGCGCACTTGTGCCCACGGATGCGCGGCGCTGCTTTTGGGAATCTCGCTCGTAAAACCTTCCTCTAATAAGTGCATGTCGTCCGGGTTGGGCAGGCAGAACGGATGGTGCATCGCGTCGAAGCGGCCTTCTTCGTTCGAGTACTCGAACATCGGCGTATCGACAATCCACAGGAAGTTGTAAGCGCCGTCGGGAATTAAATCCAAACGTTTCGCCATTTCGCGGCGCAGGAAATCCAGACTTTGCGCCACGACTTGCGGCTTGTCGGCGACGCACAGAATCAAGTCGCCGGTCTGGGCGCCGCAGCGTTTGAAAATCTCCTGCATCTGCTCTTCGCCCAGGAACTTGGCGACGGGCGATTTGACTTCGTTTTCGCCCAGCGCGAAAGTGGCCAGGCCGCGCGCGCCAAAACGTTTGGCGATTTCGGTCAGTTCGTCGATTTGCTTGCGCGAATAACCGGCGCAGCCGGGCGCGCGAATCGCCTTCACTTGTCCACCGCTCGAAACGGCATCGGCGAACACTTTGAAGCCGCTTTCGTGCGCGATGTCGCTCAAATCGACAAACTCGAGGCCGAAGCGCGTGTCGGGCTTGTCGCTGCCATAGCGACGCATCGATTCTTCATAGGAAAGTCGCGGAAACGGAAGTTGGACCTCAATGCCTTTGCATTCGCGCATGATGTGGGCGAACAAGCGTTCGGTTTGCGCCAAAACGTCGTCCTGCTCGACGAAACTCATCTCGATGTCGATTTGCGTGAACTCGGGCTGGCGATCCGAACGCGCCGATTCGTCGCGGAAACAGCGCGCGATCTGGAAGTATTTTTCCACTCCGCCGACCATCAAAAGCTGCTTGGCGATTTGCGGGCTTTGCGGCAAAACGAACGAGCGTGCCTCTCCGCCGCGCGTTGGCACGACGTATTCGCGCGCGCCTTCGGGCGTCGATTTCCACAGCAGCGGCGTCTCGATTTCCCAGAAACCTTCGCTGTCTAAAAAGTCGCGCGTCGCTTTGACGATGCG
>JAABUK010010841.1_pt1 | contig 12051 bp, 11 predicted proteins | sample 5559141 | NCBI WGS metagenome assembly JAABUK01 (sample SAMN10711869, study PRJNA513367) | rock metagenome | isolation source: Antarctica rocks | place: Antarctica: Victoria Land, Pudding Butte nord | collected 2016-01-03 | reverse complement strand
AAATGAGTAAAGTGAAGAGTAAATGAGTGAGTAGATAGATGAGTAGAATAAAGAGTAAATGAGCAAGTAAATAAACAAGTAGAATGAAGAGTAAATGAGCGAGTAGATAGATGAGTAGAATGAAGAGTAAATGAGCGAATAGATAGACGAGTAGAATGAAGAGTAGATGAGCGAGTAAATAAATGAGTAAAGTGAAGAGTAAATGAGCGAGTAAATAAACGAGTAGAGTGAAAAGTAGTGTTAAATCAGCTAAATCAGCTTGTAGCTAATTTATGTAGCATGTAAGCTAATCAACGATGCAAACTCAGTTGACAGCTAGCTTGTAGCAAACGTTTCATCTAGTAGCTAGCATATGCGTCTTGAGTGCATTAGTATTGAATGAACTCTGCTCACTAGCTCACAAGCTATTTAAACTCTTTGTCAAAATGTTGATGAGTGCATTTGATAAGAAATCTCAATGCTCTGAATTTCATTTCAGATCAAAAGTCATCAGTCTGAAGTTTCTTTACGTGAATGCAGCTACTCAAATCACATCTTCAACTGATGAGCATGATAAAACAATTATCTTCATCACATTTACAGATTGCACAAAGTTTTATTTAATGCTTAAGCAAACTTTCAATGATATTGAAAGTTGAAGTCATTTATCACTCATTTCTCGTCATCGAAAGATGTTGCATGAAGTAAATTCACTTCTCAGTTGCAAAATCTCATCATCATTTATCATTCTCTCTGACGATAAATTTATTTCATTGAAAGTTCATTGAAATGAACGCAGAATCTTGACAGACAGCGAGTTGCTATCGTTTAATCTTATGAGCTTTTGATTCTCAAGTTCTTCTTTGCTAAATTCAAATGTTATGAATAGTACTTAATACAAGAAGTATGACTTTTATCATTTATCATTATTATGTGAAAACTTCAATGCATTAATCAATGATGCAAAGCAAGTTTCTGCATATGAGTCTGACAACGAGAATAATTAAATGCAATATCTCTCTTAAGTTGACATATTAACTGATGAGCGTAATAAAACAGTCATCTTCGTCACAACTATAGATTGCACAACGTTTCATTTAATGCTTAAGCAGACTTTCAATGACAGTCAAATGCAATATCTTTTTCAAGTTAACATATCAATTGATGAGCGCAATAAAACAGTCATTTTCATCATAATTACAAATTTCACAACATTTCATTTAATGCTCAAGCAGACTTTCAATGATAGTCAAATGCAATATTTCTTTTCAGTTGATATAATCACATCATTGACAGAAACATTAGTATTTGCGAGCAAAGATGAATATCTGATGTGTTTGAATTTAAAGAGTGTCTGTTGAGAAACTATTAACTCACTCACTTCATATCATCAAATTTCATGCACATTAACATCATTATTCGTTTCATCGTCAGCAGCTTCATTAATTGTTGAAATCTGACATGCATACATAAGTTGTAGATGACGTGAATTATAAGAATGTTTAAAGCGCAAGACTTTGTATGCGAAAAAACATTCTAAAAAAATGATGATTCTGAATAAGATATGATCATATTTTTCATAATATATATTAAGCAGAATTTGAACAAGATCTGAATTAACAAGATTGAAGTGAGCAAGATCTGAATGAGATTTGAGTGAGTAAAATCTGAGTCAGATTTGAGTGAAATATAAACAAGATCAAAGACAAAGACAGTGAATGTAAAACTGTTTAACTATTGTATTGAATATTACTAAATACTACTATTACTATGTTACAAGTGAAAGCAGACACTTGATTTACTATTATTGCAATATACTACTTATCATTGATGACATTGCATATGAATGAATCAATGTTTTATAGAAAGATTTCTTGACAGTAGCTTTGAATTTGTATAATCAATATTGATTGACATCACTGATACAAGATGATTTCAAGCTCAAGACTAGTTGAAATATTAACTTTATATAGTTTACTTTATTCAGTTTGCTAAAACTTCAAGTTGCATCTCAACTGTTTACTGTAGTAATTTCTCATATGCTTTCATTATCAATTATACTAATGAATTTGTAGATTTAACTATTATTATTTCTAAGTATGCTTGTGATCAATCAATGCAAATCAATAATCATACTACTAGCTATTAAATGATTCTTCAATATTATTTTTCTTGCACAATACATTAATATTCATTACATGATTATTTCATTGTTTAAACGTCTCATACTTCTCTGCATCTGCTAGTATTGAGTCGTCTTTAGAATTTCTAGTATATCACAGATGTTTATCTGACTTCAGTCTTAACTTCTTCATCAGTTGTAACCAAGTTTAATTTCACTGTGTCTGATATTTCTTTATCTTTGTCTTCTTTTTTCTTACTATCAGCTTGTACAAGTGAATCTTTATCTCTTCATTGAAAGTTGCATTATTCAAACTTGAACTTTGATCATTGATTTGATCTTGAAATATACTTGTTTATTTATTGTTCTTGATTGATGTGCTCTCTGTTTTTGCTTTAGATTCTGCTGCAAGCTGAGAGTTCGCTAAAATCAACTGTACATTAAAATTCTATCAATTAACTATTAGTCATTTCAACTGAGAGTGATTCATTAAATGAAGCATGATAATGATCAGAAGAACAACTTATGTTTTACTTATGTTTCTCTGTTTTTGAGTGCTTTTTATGTTGTCATTATTCTCATAATTATCAATTTTCAATAATACTTTATTGCTTTTCTTGATTATTCTATTCAAACTCTTTCACTGATCATTCATCTCATCTTTTGAAAGATCATTCAAGAATGTCATGTATTCATTGAAAATAAAAGTGATATTGAGAATCTCTTTTACATCTTCTCTTTTAACAAGTTTCATGATTTAAATACAAAGAAGTAATAGTATCACGTCTTGATGAATAATAATTTGCTCATTTCAAATTGTCATTAAACATCATCAATTAATTATAATGATCAGCATACTATCATTTCTGTGTTTGATGTGTAGATTTTGATTGATCTGCAAAACTTATACAAAGATTTCAGATTCTTGAACTTTGCAAGTATGCATGTTTTTATCTGTTATTCTCAAATGCAGTGAACTATCATTGCTGAGATGAAAGTGATCAGAAATATCAATAAAACATTAAATAATTCTCTGATATGATCTTGACTGTTATGAGTCTGCATAAAGCGAATCATATGAGTGTATTCTAACTAGAAGTTCAAAGCTAAGAAAGAAATATGTCAAACACGTCAAGAGTCTTATACTCACGAAGACGCGCTAGATTACTAGCGTGTCAACATCAGCTCTGTTCTAGTTTATGATAAACTAACATAATTTATGTTAAACTAACTCAAAAGTGCACACTTGTAACATTACTTCTTCTCTTCATCAGACAATGTTCTCATTGCTAAAGTTCAGTTGACTTTTCATCTTTGTTGAGTTGATTTCTATCTTGACTTGTTAGAATATCATTCATGAAAGTCATTCACAACTTTCAAGCATTCTTCAAATTTGCTTTCATTGACGTTGTATCAATGTAAATCAACATCGTATCTCTTTTAATTGACACAATACTGAAGTCATTTGTTTCTTTCATAATGTTTGAAGTTCAGTATGTTCTTCACTTTTCATTCATTTTCGTCTTCAACGACTATAGAGTTTGATAACTTATTGCGTTGTTCTTCTAATGAATCTTCAGAATTCAATCATAACAGATTTGACGAGAATTCGTTGTGAATTTTTATTGTCGATGATAGTTTCAATTGATATGCTTCTTCTGTCATGACAAGAATCTTAAAACATTTCAGCATCTTGTCATTCAGCTTCTTAAAAGATCTTGAAGTAGTGATGTTTCTTGAGTTCAGAAACATCATGTCATCTATCTTATAAATCATTTTCTTTCAATGCTTATCAGTCTGTTTCTTCATTGTGACTCTGACTCTTGCTAATGCTTGCTTGATCAATGCTAATAATTGTTTCATATGCTTGAAGATATCTTTCGCTTTGCTCGCTTCAATTCTAGCATGAGTGATTTCATATTCTGTCAAATTGAAGTCAAAGTTCATATGAGAATGAAAGTTCTTATTCAGAAATAATGTTAACTATTCAATTGATGATGAGATAGCATTGTTATTAACGAATTCAGTCATGAATAATCAGACGCTTCAGTCATCTTGCATGTATGAGCAATAGCTTCGTAAGTATCGTTTCACATCTTGATTCGCTCTTTCTGTTTAATCATTAATCTGTGAATGATAGTTTGTGACCAATTTCATCTTGATGTTGAGTCTCAGGCATAAAGACTTTCAGACAATTGATATGAATTGCAAATCACAATTGAATATTATTGATCTTGATAGTTTATGAGTACGAAAGACTCATACTAACAGCAGCTTGATTGTTTACTCTACTGTGATTTCTTCGTCATTTGATCAACATGAGATATAGTGACGTTCTTTGAACAATTTGTTCACTACTGTCAGAATTGCATTGCTTTCTTCACTTTCTGATAGATTAATAATAAAGTCTAAGAATATGTTCTTTCATCATTGCTTAAGTATGAGCAATGACTTCAGTAGATTATTGATTCTATCTCTCAATGTCTTTAATCTACGACAAACATAATAGTTTTGAATGTAGCGCTTGATTGTAGTTCTCATCTTTGATCAGCAATATGATTATCTTAGCAAGTTGAACATTTGATTCATGTCAAAGTAATCACTGACTAAAAGATCATATGCTTCTTTTATCAATTAAGTGATCATTGACTGAGAAACTCACAGTTTATCATCTTTTCAGAGTATTTCATCAAGTACTCAACAGTTGTCTAGATCAATATCTTGACAAGTTCTTCTGTTCTGTCTCATGACTATTTGAATATCAATACATAGTTTATTTATTTAATTTTCAACTATAATCTGATTCTGAATAGAAATCATCTCTTCAATTGAATCTTCATTAGCTTTTGATTCAAGTTTTGAATCTGAGTCAAATCTTGATCAGATTCTTAATTAACTTTGATTGATTGCAAATTGAATTTGCTTTTCAACAATAGCACTTGATGATGATATAACTTTCAATTATTATTCACTTCAACTGACTTGACGTTAAACATTCTGATCAGCACGTCAACTTTCAGATTCTGTTTTTCTGACTGATATATAATCTTGAAATTATATTCAGATAACTTCTCAGCTCATTTAACTTGTCATCTGATCAGTTTTTTGATGATCATGAAGTACTTTAAATTCAGATGATTGATGAAGATCTTGATTGAAATATTCGTACATTTCAATTCAAGATATCAGTATTTCAAGCAGCGAATAATGATCAGCAATTCTTTATCATAGATCTCGTAGTTGCATTCTGCAAGAATCATATTCTTGCTATAGAAGATCACTGAATGCAGAATTTCTTCATCGTCGTATTGAAACAATACGTCGTCGTTCACATAGTTTAAGAAGTCAGTTTTCAGAATAGCTTCTTTAGTTGAATTGAAATGCTTTAAGACAAAAGCTGTCATCACTTGTTGCTTTAGTTCTTCAAAGATCATCTGACAGATTTTTGTTCATTCAAAAAGATGATCTTTCTGAGTCAGCTTTATCATGAGTCAAACAATCTTTGAGAAGTTCTTTATGAATCATTGATAGAAATTGCAAAAGTCAATAAAGATTTGCATATACATTAACGAACGTGACACTTTTCAGTTTTAAATCACATTTATCTTTTGAAAGTTCATTCACAGATCATTGATGAATATCAGTAGTTCAAGAAACGAGATTTTCTGAATCTTGAATTCACACTTATCAATGTTTATCTGTAGATTGACTTCATGAAGCTTGTTTAGCATCTCTTTCATGTGAGTTCTATATTCTTTCAATGTCTTACTGTAAATGAAAATATCATTCAAATATGTTTGACAGAACTTATGCAGACAGTTGAACAACACATCATTGATATAATGCTGAAAGAACGTAGATTCATTGATCAATTCAAAAAACACTACTCTATACTTGTAAATGTTGAAGAAAGTAACAAAAGTAGTTAAATTCTCGCTTTCTGAACTCATGCACAGTTTATTGAACATGATGATAATGTTAAGTTAAGTTAAATACTTACTGTCTTGAATTTGAGTTAGTACTTCGTCTATCAAGAAAATTGAATAACGATTTCTTTTAATCAGAGCATTCAATTTTCAATAGTTCATGCAAAAATAAAAACTATCATCTTTCTTTTTGACAAATAGTATTAATGAAGCAAAAGAAGCTTTGCTGAGTGTGATGAACTTCTTTTTCAAATTCTCTTTTAAATACTCTTTGATCTTCTGCAGCTTGTGACTTGACATAAAATATAATTAACTTTTAGAAAGTTGACTTTCATCTTCTAATTCAATCTTGTGATTGTATGATCAATGCAAAGACAAATGAATTGTCTTTTCTCTATTGAAAACATTCAGAAAGTCGTGATAGATGATTGAAAGCTTCTTCTTCAGTTCATTCAATGACATGACTGATGTCATTTCATTTAGTTCTGCAAAATCTTCGACTGAGTTAAGTGCTTTATTGATTTCATTAATGATCAGAAAGAAGATCTTGATCTTCTTATTCTTGACTAAAGTTCAATATGCAGCGATTTCAATCATGACAATATTGATGATCTTCTTTACTTCAGTTAATTGAAAGAGTTAAAGTTGATCAAGATCAACTTAAGTGCTTTGCTTTCATATGAATGCAGGTTCAATGAATTGATTCACTGATTTCTGATTTGTAAGTCGCTTCAAGATGATCATTGACGTAATGATTGACTTTAAGTTCTTTCATTTCATTTTGCAGATTTTGCTTCGCTCAGATCTGTGAAATGCTGATTGACTGCTTGCTTTCAAAACAACAGATTTCAATGTTTTAATATTCAATGAGAATATTAATTAATCATTTGCAAAGTTTATCAAAATTTGATTTCTTTTCAATCAAAGATTTTCAATGATTATCTTGTGCTGATCTAAATAAGTTATTAATAAAAGCATCATTTTATTCTTGTTTTCTTGTATCATGATCAATGTATACAGAGTGTGTGTAATCAACTTTCAATCAAAAGTTTCATTATATAATTGAATTGATTTTGATTTTAACAGTGATATTGACTGAATATCAAAGCGTTCACATAGCTCTGACATCAAAGATTCGTCAATGAAAGTTATGTTAGTGACTTCAGTATCTATCAGAGCGAGAAATTTGAATATCTTTTCTAAACTATTCAAGATGACATCAACAGTGAACGACTTGAAATCAAATGAATTATCAGACATACTGATGAAACAGAATATGAGTATATCATTCTCAGTCACTACTTTAACGAAGACAGATTATTTTTCGAATTTGTAATGATTTCATGCACTTAAGTTGTTTTGAAGCATTCATATGCTTTATGTTCTGTCTTCTTGCATTTGAAGCAAAGTTCTTTCTTCAATAACTCTTTCTTGCTGAGATCAAGATTTGATATTCTGAGTTTCTTTCATGCAGAGATTGATGACGTAAGTTGAGCAGATGAAGTGCTAGCAACAGAGCGAGCAGCTGAGATTGCTGATGCTTTAACGATCAATTGAATGTTCAATTCAGTCAATTTAACATTGACTTGCATGCAAATGTTGATAAACTCATTCAAATTCGTGATTCATTCATTGAGCATTGCTCATTGAAGATCTGAGCTGATCTTATGCTGAAGATCATTTAGTAAAGTCTCATTATTGTACTTTAATTCTGCGCTGAATCTTTGAAATTTCATTCAAAATTTATAAAAGAAGATCTTGTTTTAATACAGCTTCAAGTACTGTCGTTGAGTCATATGATGATGATTGAAATCGTCGTACATCTTATTAATGATTAATAGTACTTCTTCAACTTTTAGAAAAAGATTCAGAAATATGTTTCTCATTTATGATGCTATGTGCTTGATTGCAGCTTCACTGACTCAACTTTCAATGTAAACAATCTTCAACTTTTTGATAAAAAAGTGATTCTTGTTTGCCTTCAGCTTATTCTGCATTTGTGATAGTCAATTATTTACATTTTGCGACGAATCTTCAAACAGTAAAGAATTCAATAACTTAATCAACTTCAAGAATCAATCTTCAGAAATTAAAGTACTTTATTAACTTGATGCAGTTTCTAAATGATGTATAATCACGTTCTTGTCTTTCATTTCTTTCTGCAAACGCATCTGCTTAGTCTTCAATGTGATGTTTATCTTGTTGACATCTTCTAACATTTGAATCATGTCATTGTAAGTCTTGATTTCAATATCATGCTGTTGACATATGTACTTGATAAAGACAATGATGTCATTTGCTTCATAAGTGCTTATTCAAGCATTCAGTTCAGTGCTGATGCTGATCTTGATCATTTCATGATCAAAGAGCAACGCATTTATGTTCTCTTCTTTTATATTCAATGATACATTCGTATCTTCTTCTTCTGATGCTGTTCAATTCTGTGATAGAAGTGATTCTTTTCTAGCATTTTGAAGTTTATAGCGAGCAATGCTCACTGATTCTGAGCTTCTAGTCATTGTATGAGTAGAAAATTGCTGATCAAAATTTTGATGTTACTTTATTAAACTTTCTGAGTTTAAGCAACAACTAGTACTTTATCAAACTTTCTGAGTTCAAGTATTGCTGAAATTTCTGATTTCTGATGACGAGCTCAATAAAGAGTTAGTCAAGAACAATGTGTTCATGTTTTTTAATTCTGGTTTTATCAAAATTTCTGATTTCAAATCAAGATTCTTCTTTAGAAATTTCTGATTTCTATTGAGCTTTCTGAGCTTAAGTTCTGATTCTGCTGTTAAAATTTCTGAGTTCAACTTTTAATTTAAGTTGTGTAACTTGTTTTTATATCATTTACATGTCGATAGCAAGATTAATGAGCTTTAAACTAATGTTATGAGTTTGCATAAAGCGAATCATATGAGTGTATTCTAACTAGAAGTTCAAAGTTAAGAAAGAAAAATGTTGAATACATTGAGAATCTTATACTCACGAAGGCGCGCTAAATCACTAGCGTGTCAACATCAGCTCTGTTCTAGTCTATAATAAACTAACATGATTTATGTTAAACTAACTCAAAAGTGCACGCTTGCAATATTGACTTGTAAACAATTCTCTTTTTCGAGTAAATGTTGTTTTGATAAGCATCATTGCAATGACTGAGACAAGAAATCTTTGTTTCAATGATTATATCATGATTAATCAACATCTTTTAATCAAGATGTTGTCTCATCTTTGTGCATGTATAATCATCATTCTGTAACAAGATTTGTGTTGCTTGTTGAACTGCTTTCTCGCTGCAATACTGTTGTCAATTATATACATTTAATACTATTCTTTAAGTCTTAAACATTGCATAATCTCATCATATTTTGAAGCAATCATACATTTGTTGATGTCAGTGAGTTAAATCTATTGAGAAATTCTGTTACTTATCTGATGCACTTCATGAGATGTGAAAATGAAGTCAACTTTATAGCGCAAATTGTTCATTGATGTTTTCAAATGTTTAATCATATTGATTCATATCTTATAAATCTGATCATTAAGTCATGACTTGATATCATTTGATCATGAAATAATTTTCTTATCTGTTCAATCACTCAGAATTCAAGCTTGAATGTAAAGCAGACAATTCTTTATCATTGATGCATGCTTTTTAATGAATATTTCTCTTTCTTGTCGTTTTACGCTCAATTATAGATAGATTCTTTTAATAACTGAACTTTCATAACTTTGTTTTGATTTCTTTGACTCATTCTTCATGAACTTCTGTTGTCAAGAATGATCAATCTGAAATAACTTAAAAGATATTGACTTGAATGATTGATTTTGACTGCTTGACTTGTCACGTCACTGATGATGAGTGATGTGCTTCTTATCATGATAATGTCATCACTTTTTGAAGTGCTGAATCATTGAGATTGACTGTGTCTTTTTCTTCATCAGTACTTAAGACATTGAAAAACATGAAAAGTCTGACACTCATTTACACATCACTCTCATCAAACATTAATTCATTTATATTGCTATTCAAGTATTCTTCATATCTATCATCATTATAGTAATTGTTGTTCAACAAGTCTCTGAAGTGCTTTAAATGTTTCAAATCTGTAGTTCTTAAAATAATGTTTTGTTTCATCTGTCAGCTTTAATATCAGCTGCAGTTTTTTTCTTCAAGTTTTACGTACTTATGCAGTCTAAAACTATGAAACACGATGCTATTTATCTAAATAGTAGCACTGAAGCGCTGAGTATATGTTAAATTACATGTAATCTAGTCAAAGTTGATGCAGTATATTTTCTCATTAAGCAGTCAGATTGTTAGAATGCACATACAAGCATGTGAGCTGTTTATATAATCAAGTGATTATATAAACAATTCAAAATTGTGAAAGCTGATCACTTCAACATAAGCTTTCAACTTGTCTGTATGATCATCAAGTTAAGCGAGCTAAATGAGCTTTGATTTATGTAGATGAAAGCTGATCACTTCGACGTAAGCTTTCAAGTTCACTGTATGATTACTCAACTAAATAAACTAAATGAGTTTTGATCTATGTATTTGCGACGCATGTAAATCGATCAGAAAACCGAAAAATCAATCGATTTACTGCATTGCACAGATGTGTATATGTGCAAAAGCTGAGTCGTGTCTTTGCAATGACTGTGTGAATGTCGTATATTAGTTGCAACGCATGCGCAAAGACGTTGCTGTTGTTCTGTGTATATGAGCAAAGACTATGTTATGTCTTTGCAGTGTATGTGATTGTGATGCATGTAAATCAATCTGATAATGCAAAAAACCGATCAATTTACTGCATCATGCAAGTGTGTAGATGTGCAAAAGTTGAATCATGTCTTTGCAATGTATATGTGTGTGATGTATATAAGTTGCAGCGCATGCGCAAAAACGTTGCTGTCATTCTGTGTATATGAGCAAAGACTGTGTCGTGTCTTTGCAATGTATGTAATTGCAATGCATGTAAATTGATCTGATAATGCGAAAAATCGATTGATTTACTGCATCACATAAGCATGTAGATGTTTTTTTTTCTTTATTAAGTGCATGCAGTCTATGACTATGACACTGTCTAGACGTTGTATGTATGCTAAGTTACATGTAACCTGATCAAAGTCGCTGCTTTATATCTTCTTGTTGATCAATCACATTGATAGTTTGCACATACAAGCGCTCTCGCTCAAACTCTCGTCATTGTACTCTCGTTTTTCTTTGTTTCTTCGCACTCTTTGCATTCTACTCTTTCGTTTCTAATAATCATTTTCTCGTTGCAATTCAAGTATTTTTCAAATACTCTAGTGTTGCGATTCTTTCAATCTTGATGATGAACAGTGTCAATATAGTGTCTGTGTTTTTGAGCTGAGTCTTTTTCTTAAGCTTTATCTGCTCTGCTCTATAATGTCTGCAGTTCAGCAGTAAATGCTTCGACGTTTGTCTTGCATTGCATATTTCATAGCATTTGTTCAACTTATTCTCTGATAATCGATGCAAATAGCTCTTGAAATAGTCATGTTTCATTTTCAGCTGAATAAAGATTGAAAACGTTAGTCTATTAATTTTCCTCAACTCTTTTAGTGATTTATGACTTAAATTCACATTCGATATGTGCTTTTGATACTGATTTCCCTTCTTGATGCTGCTTTTTCAGACATTTAATCATTGTACTTTCGTCTCTTTGCAAATTTTCTTTTTGACGAAGCTTATGATGATTGCTTTCATGTTGTCGATAACTGATAATTCTTGAGCAACGCTTTTGATCAATTGATCTGCTTTTTCGTTCTCAATAATGTTCTTGCAACTCGATATTCACTGTATGCGAATTTGACACTGATTCTGACGTAAATTGGTCAAGTTTTGTCGTATGTCATCAAATAACTTTGCATTGACGTTGCTCTTTGCGTTTAGTCTTTGCAAAGTCATTTGACTGTTTATGTACACTCAAATTTCGCTGTTTTTGAGTGCTTTTTCGCTGCATATTGCGATTGCATCGCTAATAGCTTGCAGTT
>JAABUK010010839.1_pt1 | contig 12052 bp, 9 predicted proteins | sample 5559141 | NCBI WGS metagenome assembly JAABUK01 (sample SAMN10711869, study PRJNA513367) | rock metagenome | isolation source: Antarctica rocks | place: Antarctica: Victoria Land, Pudding Butte nord | collected 2016-01-03 | reverse complement strand
CGCCCGGGGTCTATGACCGCGACGCGCTGCATCGCCTCGACCGCGCCGTCCGCGGTGCCCGCGGCCACGGCATGCAGGTGATGATCGACCTCGGCTTCTATGCGCCCGTGTGGGCCGTGACGCGGCCGGCGCCCAACGGGCAGCGCAACGTCTGGCGTCCTTCGGCGCCGGCGTTCGGTCGCTTCTCGCGTCGGATGGCCCAGCGCTATCGCGGGCGGGTCCGGCTGTGGACGACGTGGAACGAGCCCAACAACTGGATCTTCTTGCAGCCCCAGAGCGAGCGCGGTCACAGCGTGAGCCCGGGGGTATACCGACGGCTGCACAACGCCGCCTATGACCAGATCAAGCAGGTCTCCGGCCGCAATCGCGTGCTGATCGGCGGGCTGGCCTCACGCGGAAGCTCGACCACAGGACCGCGGCGCGGCATCGCACCGCTGCGCTTCACCCGCGAACTGGCCTGCGTCGACGACCGCTTGAAACCGCTGCGCACCCGCGAGTGCCGCGGCTTTCGGCCGCTACGGGCCGACGGCTTTTCCATGCACCCGTACTCGCGCACCACTGCGCCCGGGGCCATCGACCCGACCGCGGACCGCGTGCAGATCGGCGAGCTTGGCAAGCTGACCGCGCTGTTGCGTGCCCTGCGGGCGAGGGGGCGTCTGGCCCGGTCGCTGCCGCTGTGGCTGACCGAGTACGGCTACGACTCGGACCCGCCCGACCCTCGCGGCGTGTCCGAGCCCACCCGCTCGCGTTACGCCGGCCAGGCGCTGTTCCTGGCCTGGCGCAGCCGCGAGGTCCGCAGCTTTCCGCAGTTCCTGCTCGAGGACACGCCGGCGCTCGGGGACTTCCAGACAGGGCTGTTCACAGCGCGGGGCCGGCCGAAGCCGGGGGCCGTGCGGGCGTTCACGATGCCGTTCACAGCCACCGCGGTCCGCACCCTGGAAGGGCGCGGCGCCGTGGTCGCCTTCGGCCAGGTGCGGCCGGGGCGGACCGCACAAGGCGTGGTGCTCCAGCGGCGCGCGACGACACGTGGGCGGTGGCGCCAGGTGGCCTGCCTGGCCACCGACGGCCAGGGCATCTACTCGGCGGTGCTGCCCGACAACGGGCGGGGTGACTACCGCGCGGTCTGGGTCGGCCCTTCGGGGCGACGGGCCAGCGTGGCGGTTGCCGTCGGGCTCCCGGTGCCGATTCCCGCCAGACCCGAAGACGTGCTGCGGCGCATCGACTAGCCACGGGATTACCCACGAACCTTCACCGGCCGGCTGCGTTACAGCAAGGGATCGATCACAACGCAGAGGAGCCCCGATGAACCGCACCAGACTTGCACTTGCGCTTGGCAGCGCAGCCCTGGCCGTGACCCCGATGACCGCGGAGGCCGCCAACGCCCCCAAGCCGCCGAAGCCGGGCGGCGGCATGCTCACGCTCGCTGCCACGCCGAGCCTGATCAAGTACGGCAGCGCCGTGACGCTCTCGGGCAAGCTCACCGGAGCCAACAACAACGGGCAGGCCGTGACGTTGCAAGCGGATCCCTTCCCGTTCGACGTGTTCAAGAACGTCGCGAGCGCCACCACGAACGCTACGGGCGACTATCAGGCCACGCAGAAGCCGACGGTGAACACCCGCTACCTCGCCAAGCAGGGCTCGAACACAACCGCCCCCGTGACGGTCCTGGTGCGGCCCAGGGTGAGCCTCAGGCTCAGCGACTACACGCCCAAGCGCGGTCAACGGGTGAGCTTCTCCGGCCGCGTCTGCCCTCAGCACGACGGCTCGACTCTGCTGATCCAGCGCCGCTTCAGCACCGGCTACCGCACGGTGGCCAAGACACGCCTGCGCGACATCCCCGGCTCGACGTGCTCAAGCTACAAGCGCACGCTGCGCATCTATCGCGACGGACGCTTCCACACGGCGATCGCCGCGCATGCTGACCACGCCTCGGGCGTCAGCGCGTCACGGGTGGCCAACGCGCACCGCTGAGCTGAGCTAGGCCTAGGCAAGGACCCGAGACGCCCTAGAAAACGGGCGTCTCGGTGTACTTGCCGAACACGCGCTGCAGCGAGTCGACGATCTCGCCCTCGCTGGCGTCCGCACGCGCGCACTCGATCAATGGGCCCATGAGGTTGACGTCGCCCGCCGCGGCCTCGCGCAACGTCTCAAGCGTGGCCTCGACCTCCGCGCCGGTGCGCTGGGCCTTGACGCCCTGGAGCCGGTCGATCTGCTTGCGCTCGAGCGCGGCATCGATGCGCAGTGTCTCGATGGTGCCTTCGTCGCCCTCGGTGTAGCCGTTGACGCCGACCACGATCCGTTGGCCCGAGTCGACCTCCTGCTGGTACTGAAAAGACGCGTCGGCGATCTCGCGCTGCGGGTAATTCTGCTTGACAGCCTCGACCATGCCGCCGAGCTCGTCGATCTTGTCGAAGTAGGCGTAGGCGGCCTCCTCCATCCGGTCGGTAAGCGACTCGACGAAGTAGGAGCCGGCCAGCGGGTCGATGGTGTTGGTCACCCCGGTTTCCTCGGCCAGGATCTGCTGGGTGCGCAGCGCGGTGCGCACAGCGCTCTCGGTCGGCAGCGCCAGCGCCTCGTCGTGGCTGTTGGTGTGAAGCGATTGCGTACCCCCCAGCACGGCCGCGAGCGCCTCGACCGCGGTGCGGGTGATGTTGTTCAGCGGCTGCTGGGCGGTGAGCGACACCCCGGCGGTCTGGGCGTGGGTGCGCATCAGCAGCGACTTCTCGCTCTTGGCCCCATAGGTGTCGCGCAGCTCGCGCGCCCAGATGCGCCGGGCGGCGCGGTACTTGGCGATCTCCTCGAAGAAGTCGATGTGGGCGTTGAAGAAGAACGACAGCCGCGGGGCGAAGTCGTCGACGTCGAGGCCGCGCTCGATCGCGTTCTCCACATAGGTGAAGCCGTCCTTGAGCGTGAACGCGAGCTCCTGCTGGGCGGTCGATCCGGCCTCGCGGATGTGGTAGCCCGAGATCGAGATCGGGTGCCACCGGGGCAGCTGCATGGTGCAGTACTCGACCATGTCGGTCACCAGCCGCATGGCCGGGTCCACCGGGAAGCACCACTCCTTCTGGGCGATGTACTCCTTGAGGATGTCGGTCTGGATCGTGCCCGCGAGCGCCTGGGGCGGCACGCCCTTGCGCTCGGCCGCGACGACGTAGAAAGCCAGCATGATCGCCGCCGGGGCGTTGATGGTCATCGAGGTGGACACCTCGCCCATGTCGATGCCGTCGAACAGGGTCTCCATGTCGGCGGTGGTGTCCAGCGCCACCCCCTCGCGGCCGACCTCGCCCTCGGAGCGGAAGTGGTCGGAGTCATGCCCCATCAGCGACGGCATGTCAAAGGCCGTGGACAGGCCGGTCTGGCCGTGGGCAAGCAGGTAACGGAAGCGCTCGTTGGTCTCCTCGGCGGTGCCGAAGCCGGCGAACTGGCGGACGGTCCACAGCCGGCCGCGGTACATCGACGGGTAGACCCCGCGCGTGTACGGGAACTCGCCGGGCAACCCGATCGCGGAGCTGTCGGGCAGATCGGCCTCGGTGTAGAGCGGCTGGATCTCCTCGCCCGAGATCGTGGTGAACAGGGCATCGCGCTGCGGCTTCGCAGCGAACTTCTCGCGGAACCAGCGCTCGGAGTCGTTCAGCTCAGTCATAGAGCCAGGAGACTATGTCCTGTTCAGTCGTCGTTCGCTGCCGGATCCACGGAGTCGCCCGTGCCAAACGGTCCCGGCGCGTCGGAGTGCTGCGCGCTGTCCATCAGCCCCGTGTTCTCCTCCCGTGACTGCTTGGGGTCCTGGTCTTGGCCCTCGCCATGGGTGGCCGCATCCTGGGAGTTGTCGCTGTCCTTGACATCTTCGGTTTCTTCGATCATGCACCGGGCGCTACCCGGAGCGGGCGGCGCCTAGTCGCCACCGGTGCCAAACGGTCCCGGGGCGTCGGAGTGCTGATCGGAGTCCCACAACGACGAGCTGTCCTCCTGGGACTGGATCGGCTTCTGATCCTGGCCGTCGTCGTGGCGGGCACCTGCTCGGGGTTCGTCGGTTTCTTCTTCGTGTCTGATTGAGCCATACAACGGGTACGCGCGAGCGCCGCGGCTGGCCTTCCGGTCAACGGCGCAGGGCGGCGCGCAAGGCGCGGCGGGCCCGGCCAGAGCGGTCGCGCAGGCGACCTACGGCGTATCCGCCACCGCCGCCCACCAGGCTCAGCGCGCCGATGGCGGCGGCCACGCGGATGCGCCGGGCCAGCTTGTCGAAGCGCATGATGCGCCAGCCCTCGGCGCGCGCGATCCGCTCGAGCTCGCGGTCGGGATTGACCACCACCGGATGCCCGACGGCGCGCAGCATCGGCAGGTCGGACTCCGAGTCGGAGTAGGCGAAGCAGTGCTCAAGCTCAAAGCCTTCGACGCCGGCGAGCGCCTTGATCGCCTCGACCTTTCCCTCGCGGTAGGTGAAGGGACCGTCGGGCTCACCGGTGTAGACGCCGTCGCGCGCCTCCGAGCGCACGCCGATCCCACCATCGAGCACGAGCACCCGAGCCAGGGTCTCGGCCAGCTCGTGGCTCGCTGCGGTGACGATGTAGACGGGCCGGCCGGCATCGATGTGGCTCCACGCCTCGTGCAGCACCTCGGTGTAGATGAGCGGCAGGATCCCGGCGAGCACGGTAGGACCGAGCCGCTGCAGGTCGGTGACCCGCTGGCCGGCCAGGGCGCCGAGCACGGCGGTGCGCAGGGCGTCGGTCTCTTGGTCAGTGGCGCCGCGGAAGCGAAACTTCAGGTTGGCGTAGAGGTCGCCGGCGATCTCGCGCCGGGTCCTCATTCCCGCCTTGTAGGCCGCCCGTGCGAAATGCACCGCGGAGGACCCTTCGATCAGCGTCTTGTCCAGATCGAAGAAGGCTGCTGCGCGCGTTGAGTCAGCCTCCATTGACCTCCAGGATCACGGCGTCGCCCTGACCGCCGCCGGAGCAGATGGCGGCCACGCCGAGCCCGCCGCCGCGACGGCGCAGCTCGTGGATCAGGTGACCGAGGATGCGTGCGCCCGAAGCGCCGATCGGGTGACCGAGCGCGATCGCCCCGCCGTTGACGTTGACCTTGCTCTCGTCGATTCCGAGCATCCGGACCGAGTTCACGGCAACCGAGGCGAACGCCTCGTTGATCTCGAACAGGTCGATGTCGTCGATCGACAGCCCGGCCTTCTCCAGCGCCAGCTTGGTGGCGTTTGCCGGGGTGCGGGCCAGGTAGGGAAAGTCGTCGGCCACCGCGGCCTGGGTCACGATCGTGGCCAGCACCTGCTTGCCGTTGGCCTTGGCCCACTCGTCGCTTGAGAGCACCAGCGCGCCCGCGCCGTCGTTTACCCCCGGTGCGTTGCCCGCGGTGTGCGAGCCATCCTTGCCCGTCAGCCCCGGCAGCTTGGCCAGACTCTCGAGGCTGCTGCCGCGGCGCGGGGCCTCATCGACCTCGACAACGGTGTCGCCCTTGCGCGAGGAGATCGTCACGGGGGCGATCTCCTCGGCCAGCCTGCCGTCGTCGGTGGCCGCGATGGCAAGCTCGTGGCTGCGCAGCGCGAACTTGTCCATGTCGGCGCGAGTGATCTCGAGCTCGTCGCCGACCTCGGTGGCCTCGACGAACATCTGCTTGTCGGTAAACGGGTTGGTCAGGCCGTCGTGGACCATCGCGTCGAGCATCTTGGCGTCGCCCATGCGGTAGCCAAAGCGCGCCTTGGGCAGCAGGTAGGGCGCCCCGGACATCGACTCCATGCCGCCCGCCACGGCAACGTCGAGGTCGCCCGCGCGCACGGCCTGGTCGACTATGCCCGCCGAGCGCATACCCGAGGCGCAGACCTTGTTCACGGTCTCTGAGGAGACCTCCTTGGGGATGCCGCCCTTGATCTGTGCCTGCCGAGAGGGCACCTGGCCCTGCCCGGCCTGCAGTACCTGGCCGAAAACCACGTGCTGGACCTCATCGGGCTTTACCTCGGCGCGGTCGAGGGCGTGCTCGATCACGTGGCCGCCCAGGTCGATGGCGTCGACGGTGGACAGCGATCCACCCATCTTGCCGAAGGGGGTGCGGGCGGTGCCGAGGATCACGGTCTTGGGCATGGGGGCGTGCGGCTCCTTGGTAGTTGCGGCGCAGAAACGGCGGGGCCCGGGACGTTATCGCCCCTAGACTGCCCGACCATGTCCACCATCAACGTGAGCGTCCACGGCGGCGCGCCCAACGAGACTTCGGCCGACACCCGCGTAGTCCCCCTCTTCGACGGGGAGCAGCCCTCAGACGAGGCGATCGCGGCCGTGGTGGAGTCCGGCGAGGCCAAGCCGGGCCGGGGCAAGCTCGCGCTGGTGCACGAGGAAGCGGCCGGCGGCGGCACGCGGCGCGTGATCGTGGCCGGCATGGGCAAGCGCGACGAGCTCGACCCCGAAAAGGCACGCGTGATCGCCTGTGCCGTGGCCGTGCGTGCCCAGGAGGTCGGCGCCGAGAACCTCTCGTGGCATGCGCCGCCCGAGGTGGCCGCGGCCGTCGTCGAGGGCACGCTGCTGCGGCTGTATGAGTTCGAGCGGTTCAAGTCGCGCGACGACTCCGAGGACGAGGACGCCTCCGACGACAGCCTGGGCGGGCTCGAGCTCACGGGCGAGGGTGTGTCCGAGGAGCTGGTCAACCAGGCGGCCGTCGTCGCCTACGCGGTCAACCGCGCACGCGACCTACAGAACCTGCCGTCCAACGTGGCAAATCCAGAGTTCCTCGCCGCGCGCGCACACGAGATCGCCGACGACTTCGACACGCTCGAGCTCGAGGTGTTCGGCCGTGAGGCCATCGCCGAGCTGGGCATGGGTGCGTTCGCCGCGGTGGCCCAGGGAACCGATGCCGAGCCCCAACTCCTCGTGCTGCGCTACCACGGCGGCGACCAGGGTCCGCACCTCGGCTTCGTCGGCAAGGCGGTGACCTTCGACACCGGCGGCATCTCGCTGAAGCCCGGAGCCAAGATGGCGGAGATGAAGTTCGACATGTCGGGCGGCTCCGCGGTGCTCGAGGCGGTGGCGGCCATCGCCGAGCTGAGCCTGCCGATCACGCTCACCGCGGTGATCGGCGCCACAGAGAACATGCCGAGTGGCCACTCGGTCAAGCCGGGCGACATCGTCACGTCCCGCCAGGGCAAGACGATCGAGATCAACAACACAGACGCCGAGGGCCGTCTGGTGCTTGCCGACTGCCTCGACTTCGCGGTCGATCAGGGCGCCGAGCGCATCGTCAACCTGGCCACGCTCACCGGGGCGATCCTCGTGGCGCTCGGCTCGACCCACTGTGGGCTGTTCTCAAACGACGACACCTGGGCCGGCCAGGTCGAAGCCGCCTGCACCACCACCGGCGAGCTCGGCTGGCGGCTGCCGCTGCACGAGGAGACGGCGAAGCTGGTAAAGGGCCAATACGCCGACCTCGATAACGCGCCGGAGGGCCGCAAGGCGGGATCGATCACCGCTGCCGAGTTCCTCAAGCACTTCGTCGGCGACGTGCCGTGGGTGCACATGGACATCGCGGGCACGGCCTGGGGCCTGAATCGCCCCTACGTGGGCAGTGGCGCGTCGGGCTTTGGCGTGCGGTCGCTGATCGAGCTGGCGCGCAGCTCCGCCGGCGCCTGACCGTGCGCTCCCGTGTGATCGTGGCGGTGCTGCTGGCATTCGCCACTACTGGCCTGGCCTCGGGATGCGGCGACCCGGACGAGCTGTCAAAGGCCGACGCCCAGGCGCTGAACGCGTCGCGCTCGGACATCGGCGACGCCCTCGATACCGAGGAGACGCTCCGGACCGACAAGGCCCAGGCGGTGCGGCTGCGGACCTCGGTACAGAAGACGGTGAGCATGGGCTCATTCGAAGGTGGCAAGCCCGACGAGTTCGGCCTCGCCGCCCTCGGGGAGCTGCGCCGGATGGTACCGAGCCTGGTGCAGCGCCACTACAACGGCGACGTGTTCGCGCTCGACGCCCCGGCCACCAAGGCCTTCCTCGCCTACGCGGCAAGTGATCCCCAGCGCGCCATGGCGCCGTCTGTGCGCAAGGAGGTCTCAACTATCGAGACCACGCTCGATCGGTCCGGCGCGGGTCCGGATACGCGCGTGCCTCCGCCCGACCGCTCCTCCGGCGACCAGACGGTGTCTGGCTACCTGCGCGAGATCGCCGGCGACCTGCGGCCCCGTTACCCGCGCGAGGCCGCTCGGATCGCCAACGCCCGCAAGGGCTTGTGAAGTCGGCCGCGGCGTAGCATGGCCGCCATGCGCGATCCGGGACACGTGGCGCTGGGCACCTGGAGCGGCGGCCGCTTCATGCACTTCGGCGAGCAGATCGAAGATGAGCGCCTGGCCGCGCTGCTGACTCCTGGCGAGGGGATCGACACCGTGCTCACCGCCGACACCTACGGCCAGGGCGAAGCCGATCGCATGCTCGGCGGCGCGCTGGCGTCGGTCGACCGCGACGAGGTCTGCGTGGTGGGCGCGGTGGGCCACGACTTCGTCAACGGCGAGCGCGAGGGCGCGAAGGGCTTTCCCCGTTTCACCGACCCGCGGCTGCGCGGCCCGGGCGACTACGCCACCTATCTACGCGAGGCCACCGAGGCCTCGCTGGAACGGTGTGGCATCGACGCCTTCGATCTGCTGCTGCTGCACAACCCCGACCGGACCGGCTACACGTCCGAGATCGTCTGGGACGCGATGGCGGCGCTGCGCGCCGAGGGCCTGGCCGGCCAGATCGGGGTGGCACCTGGGCCCGCCAACGGCTTCACCCTTGACCTGATCGACTGCTTCGAGCGCTTCGGCGACCGGATCGACTGGGCCATGCTCATCCTAAATCCGCTGGAGCCGTGGCCGGGCGAGCTGGTGCTGCCCGCCGCCGAGCGCGCCGGGATCCGCGCGATCACCCGCGTGGTCGACTACGGCGGCCTGCTGTGGGACGACCTCGGCGCCGGCCACGAGTTTCCCCGCAACGACCATCGCGGCTTTCGCCCCGCCGGCTGGGTCGAGGCGGGAATCGAGCGGATCGAGCGGCTGCGCCCGATCGCCCGGCGCCACGAGCTCACCTTGCTCCAGCTGGCCTGCCAGTGGAACCTTGCCCACCCCGCCGTCGCGTGCTGCGCGCCCACGCTGATCCAGGAGGCGGGCGAGCACGCCAAGACGATCGAGGCCAAACGCTCAGAGCTGGCGGACACGCCCAGCGCCTTGGTGGTAACGGACGCCGAGGTCCAGGCGATCCGCGAGATCGGCGACAACCGCGGCTCGATGGTGCTCAAGGGCGGCGCGCCGGACTACGAGGGCGAGCCCGTCGCCGACCGCTGGCCGCTGGACGACAACCTGATCGCGGTTGGCGAGCGCTGGGGCATCGAGCCTGAGCGCGACCTGCGCCAGCTGCCGGCGTAGTGGCGCCCGCCGTGGCCGGGCGACGCGGCCCAGCGGTGGCGGGACGGGCCGCCCCTACTTCGGCTGCTTCTCGATCTCCTTCAGCTCCCGCTTGAGCACCTTGCCCGTCGCGTTGCGGGGCAACTCGTCCAGGAACCAGATCTCGCGCGGCACCTTGTAGTTGGCCAGGTTGGACTTGACGTGCTTCTTGAGCGTGTCCTCAGACCCCTTCTTGGCGCCCTCGAGCACCACGAACGCGCGCAGGCGCTGGCCGAACTTCTCGTCGTCGACCCCGATGCACGCCGCCTCCGACACGCTGGCGTGGCGCGCCAGGGTGTCCTCGACCTCCTTGGGGAAGAGGTTCTCGCCACCCGAGACGATCATCTCGTCGTCGCGGCCCTCGACGAACAGCCGCCCGGCGTCGTCGAAGCGGCCGACGTCGCCGGTGGACATCAGGCCGTCGATCTCGTCCTTCGATCCGCCGCCGGTGTAGCCGTCGAACATCATCGAGTTGGCCACGAAGATGCGGCCGGTCTCGCCGGTCGCCACCTCGAGCCCGCGCTCGTCGAACAACTTGAGGATCGTGCCGCGCGGCGGCTTGCCGGCGGTGCCGGGCGCCGCGCGCATGTCGGCCGGCGTGGCGATCGTGGCCCACGCCACCTCGGTCGAGCCGTAGAGGTTGAACAGGTTGTCGCCGAATTCGTCCATCCACTTGGTGGCCAGGTCGCCGGGCAGCGCCGAGCCGCTGGCGGCCACGACCTTCAGCGATGACGTGTCGTAGCGCTGCTTGGCCTCGGCCGGCAGCTCGAGGATGCGCGACATCATCACCGGCACGACCACGAACGCTTCGGCGCGGTTGCGCTCGATCAGCCGCAGCGACTCCTCGGGCTCGAACTTGCGCGTGAGCACCATCGTCGTGCCAAGCAGGAGGCCGAGGCTGAAGTGCGCGAAGCCCCACGAGTGAAACAGCGGGCAGGCGATGTGCGACGTGGCCCGGTAGTGCAGCGGGATCTTGGACAGAAACGACACCGCCGGATCGAGCGAGTCGGGCGAGCCGCGGTTGGCACCCTTGGGCGTGCCCGTCGTGCCCGAGGTGAGGATGATCATCTTGCCGATTTCCTCGGGCGGCACCGGCTGCTCCTCGGGGCTCGCCTCGATCAGCTCCTCGAGCGTAGGGTCCTCGACCGAATCGGAGTCGGTCCAGGCGACGAACCGCTTGCGCCTCGTGGCGGCCTCCTCGAGCAGGTCGGTGAACTCCTCGTCAAAGACGATGGCCACAGGCTTCTCGCGCTTGACCACCTCGGTGATCTGGGGTCCCGCGAACGAGGTGTTCAGGTAGAGGCTGTTCACGCCGAGCTTGGCGTTGGCCACCGTGGCCTCCACGAAGTAGCGACTGTTGCGGCACATGATGGCCACGCTGTCGCCCTCCTTGACCCCGGCGTCTGAGAGGCCGTGGGCCAGAGCGTTGGTGCGCTTGTCCACCTGCTCGAAGGTGAGCGTGCCCAGCTCGTCGATGAGCGCCGGCTCGTTCGGCGAGCGGATGGCGCCCGTGATGAAGCCTGCCGCGGGGCTGCGGCCCCAGCGCGCCAACGCGGAGCCCAGTCTCACCAACTTGTCAGGCCGCACGGGACGCACCACGCCGGCTCCGGTCAGGATCCTCACGCTGCCGAGCTCGTAGGCGACCTTGCCCACAATGCCCTTGGTCTGGTCGCTCACTGCGGTCTCCCCTCCCACTTCGGCGCTTGTGCCATCGATGTCTGCCTTGAGTCGCGCCAGGCCCTGGCGCAGGTTGCTGCGTACCTGGCGCGACGCGAGCTGGTCGGCCACGGCTCCCAGCATGCCGCCGGGCGAGTCATAGCTCAGACGCAGCATCACGTCGGTGCCGCCGTCGCCGTTGTCGCGCAGCCGCCAGCGCCCCCGCTGGTCGATGCCGGTGATGCTCGTCCAGGCGATGTCGCGGCCCTGGTGGAGCTCGACGATCTCGATCGTGCCGCCGATGTCGGCCGAGCCGACGTGCATGCGCATCGCATACCGCGATCCGACCGCGGCGTCGGACCGCTCCTCGAGGCCCTCGCCGTCGTCGGGCGCGCCGTCGGAGGCCTCGGCCTGGTCGGCCGCGGGCGCGCGCCCGCGCGACTCCATCTGGCGAATGTTGCTGATGAAGCGCGGGTACAGGGTGGGATCGGCCAGCGACTCCCACACCTCCTGGCGCGGCGCGGCGAGCGTGACCTTCTCCTCGATCCGCACGAGCTAGCCGATCACCGGCAGTCGCCGCTCTGCCTGGAGCGCAGTGAGGGTCTCCTGCATCGAGGCGATCAGATCGTCATAGACTGCGTCGATGTCAGGGTTCTGGCCGTAGCGCTCGCGCAGGTCGATCGGGTCGAGCACCTGGATCGTGATCTTGGCCGGGGCCGGGATGTGTCCGAGCATGTCTCCGAAGTTGATTCCCCAGGGAATCGCGATGGACACCGGCAGCACCTTGAGCCGGAACAGCTTGTCCAGTCGCAGCGCCTTGGCCAGGCCCTCGCCCCGGGTCAGGAAGAGGGCGGTCTCCTGGCCGCCGACCGACACGACGGGCACGATCGGCACGTCCTTGTCAAGCGCCAGGCGGATGAAGCCCTTGCGGCCGCCGAAATCGACCCTTGCTCGCTCCCAGCTGGGGCGGTGCACCTCGTAGTCGCCACCCGGGTA
>JAABUK010010837.1_pt1 | contig 12052 bp, 7 predicted proteins | sample 5559141 | NCBI WGS metagenome assembly JAABUK01 (sample SAMN10711869, study PRJNA513367) | rock metagenome | isolation source: Antarctica rocks | place: Antarctica: Victoria Land, Pudding Butte nord | collected 2016-01-03 | reverse complement strand
CCCGGCGTCGCTCGCGCTGCTGGCCGACATCTCGCGCCGATTCGGCCCCCGCCGGACGGAGTTGCTCGGGCTGCGCGCCCAGCGCGACGGGGAGCTCGCGGCCGGCGCACTGCCGGACTTCTTGCCCGAGACGGCCGACGTCCGCAGCGGTGACTGGCAGGTGGCTCCGCCGGCCGCCGGCCTGGTCGACCGGCGGGTGGAGATCACCGGGCCGACCGACCGCAAGATGGTGGTCAACGCGCTCAATTCCGGCGCCAAGGTCTTCATGGCCGACTTCGAGGACAGCAACACGCCGACCTTCGACAACCTGGTCAGCGGCCAGCTCAATCTGCGCGACGCGCTGCAGCGCACGATCGACTTCACCAGCCCGGAGGGCAAGAGCTATGCCCTCGGTGACACCGTCGGCACCATCATCGTGCGGCCGCGCGGCTGGCATCTGGTGGAGCGTCACGTGCTGATCGACGGCGAGCCGGTGTCGGGCAGCCTCTTCGACTTCGTCGTCTACATGACCACCAACGCCCAAGCCGCCCTCGACGCCGGCGCCGGGCCGTACTTCTACCTGCCGAAAATGGAGAGCCACCTCGAGGCCCGGCTGTGGAACGACGTGTTCGTGGCGACCCAGGAGGCGCTGGGCATGCCGCGCGGAACCATCCGAGCGACGGTCCTGGTGGAGACGATCCTGGCGGCCTTCGAGATGGACGAGATCCTGTACGAATTGCGCGAGCACTCATCGGGCATCAACGCCGGCCGCTGGGACTACATCTTCTCCATGATCAAGAAGTTCCGGACCCGGGGCGCGGAATTCCAGCTGCCGGACCGGGCCCAGGTGACCATGACGGTGCCGTTCATGCGGGCCTATACCGAGCTGCTGGTGCGCACCTGCCACGCCCGCGGCGCGCATGCGATCGGCGGGATGGCGGCCTTCATCCCCAACCGGCGCGATCCCGAGGTCAACGACAAGGCGCTCGCGGCCGTCCGGGCGGACAAGACGCGCGAGGCAGACGACGGCTTCGACGGGTCCTGGGTCGCCCACCCCGACCTCGTGCCGGTCGCCATGGAGGTGTTCGACGCCAAGCTCGGCGACCGGCCCAACCAGCTGGACCGCCGGCGCGACGAGGTCCGGGTCAGCGCCGCACAATTGCTCGACGCCAAGGCCACTCCCGGCGAGGTGACCGAAGCCGGCCTGCGCAACAACGTCAGCGTGGGACTGCAGTACCTGGAGTCGTGGCTGCGCGGCAGCGGCGCGGTGGCGATCTTCAACCTGATGGAGGACGCCGCCACCGCCGAGATCAGCCGATCACAGATCTGGCAGTGGGTGCACAACGGTGTGTCGACGGCGGAGGGTGCGGCCATCACGGCGGAGCTGGTCCGCCGGATTGAGGACGAGGAGCTGGCCAAGATCGCGGAGGTGGTCGGGGCGGAGCGCTTCGCTGCCGGCCGCTACGACGAGGCGCGTGAGCTGTTCGAGCAGGTCGCCCTGGCCGACGATTTCGTCGAGTTCCTGACCCAGCCGGCGTACGAGCGACTCGCCTGACCGTGGCCGACACTCCTGGCTCCAAGCGGACCGCCCGGCTGGCCGGGGAGCTGCGGGCGGTCGTGGGCCACGAGCGGGTGCTGACCGACGCATCGCAACTGCGGACGTATGAGTGCGACGGGCTGGCGAACTTCCGCGTCCGGCCCGGGATCGTCGTCCTGGCCGAGAGCCGTCAGCATGTCGTCGACACGGTGCGCTTGTGCGCGCGGGCCGGCGTGCCGTTCGTCGCCCGGGGCGCCGGCACCGGCCTGTCCGGTGGCGCGCTGCCGGTCGCCGAGGGGGTGCTGCTGGTGCTGACCCGGCTCCGCAGCATCGGTGCGGTCGACCCCGACAATGCCCGCGTCGTCGTGCAGCCGGGGGTGATCAACCTCTGGGTCAGCCGGGACGCCGCCCCCCACGACCTCGCCTACGCACCCGACCCGTCCTCGCAGCTGGTGTGCTCCATCGGCGGCAACCTCGCCGAGAACTCCGGCGGAGCGCACTGCCTGAAGTACGGCTTCACCGTCAACCACGTGATGGGCGCCGAGGTCGTGCTCCCCGACGGCGAGGTGGTGCATCTGGGCGGGGTGGCGAACGAGCACCCCGGCTACGACCTGCTCGGGGCATTCGTCGGCAGCGAGGGCACGCTGGGAGTGGCGACCGAGGTGACGCTGCGGCTGATCCGGGTGCCCGAGGCGGTGCAGACCATGCTGGTCGGATTCCGCAGCGTCGAGGATGCCGGCGGCGCGGTCAGCGACATCATCGCCGCCGGTATCGTGCCGGCCGCTGTCGAGATGATGGATGCGCTGGCGATCGAAGCGGCCGAGGCCGCCGTGGCGTGCGGCTATCCGGCCGGTGCGGTCGCCGTGCTGATCGTCGAGCTGGACGGGCCGCAGGTGGAGGTCGACGCCGAATTCGCGCAGGTCAAGGCGGTCGTGGCCGCGCACGGCGCCTTCGAGACCCGGATCGCCGCCGACGCGCAGGATCGGGCGCTGATGTGGAAGGGGCGCAAGTCGGCCTTCGCCGCGGTCGGGCGGATCAGCCCGGACTACTTCGTGCAGGACGGGGTGATCCCGCGCACCCAGCTGCCGCAGGTGCTCGGCGAGATCACCCGGCTGGCCGACGAGGTGGGGCTGCGGGTCGCAAACGTCTTCCATGCCGGCGACGGCAACCTGCACCCGCTGGTGCTGTTCGACGACGCCGTCGCGGGCCAGGCGCACGCCGCGGAGGAGCTGGCCGGGGCGATCCTCGACCTGTGCGTGGACGCCGGCGGCTCGATCACCGGCGAGCACGGCGTGGGTCAGGAAAAGAAGATGAAGATGGCCAAGCAGTTCACCGCCGCCGATCTCGACACGATGCAGCTGGTCCGGTGCGCCTTCGACCCCGACGGCATCGCCAACCCCGGCAAGGTGTTCCCGACGCCGCGGTTGTGCGGTGAGCGCCCGGGTCCGCGCAGCGCCGAGCAGGACGCCGCTCGGGACCCGGCCCTGGGGCTGGTGTTCTGAGGTGACCGCGTCGGTGATGACGGCCGCCCCCCGGCGGGCCGGCAGCGAGCGGGACGCGGTCGGTGGGGTCGCCCCGGCCGAGGTCGCCCGGCCGGACACGGTGCAAGAGCTCGTCGACGTGCTCCGCGCGGCGACGGCCGACGGGCTGGCGGTCGTACCGGTCGGGGGCGGGACCAAGACGTGCTGGGCCGCGCCGCCGACCCGCTGCGACCTGGTCCTCGACACCACCGGGCTGGACCGCATCGTCGAGCACACCGCCGGCGACCTCGTCGTGGTGGCGCAGGCCGGCGTCCCGCTAGCGATGCTGCAAGAATCGGTCGCGCCGGCCGGGCAGCTGCTCGCCCTCGACCCGCCCGAGGTGGGCGCCACCCTCGGGGGCGTCGTCAGCGCCAATGCCAGCGGACCGCGGCGGCTGCGCTACGGGACGGTACGCGACCTGCTGATCGGCGTGACCGTGGTGCTCGCCGACGGCACGATCGCCTCCGCCGGGGGCAAGGTGGTCAAGAATGTCGCCGGCTACGACCTCGGCAAGCTCTACACCGGCGCCCACGGCACGCTCGGCGTCGTCGTCTCGACGACCTGGCGGTTGCATCCCCGCCCGCCGGCGATGCGGGTGGTGCTCGCGGACCTGCCGTCGGCTGGTGCCGCCGGTCCGGCGGCGCTGGCGCTGCACCGCTCCACTCTCACCCCGAGCGCGATCGAGCTGCGGGCCGGCCCGGGCCGCTCCCCACAATTGGTGGTGCTGTTCGAGGGGCTCGAGGCTTCGGTCACCCACCAGGCCGAGGTCGCCGCGAGCCTGGTCGGCGGCAGTGTCGCCGCCACGCTGCCGGACCGTTTCGGCGTGCGCCCGGGCGGGGCCGAGGACCTCATGCTGCGGCTTGCCTTCGCGCCCGCGTCGCTGGCCGAGGTGCTGGCCGCATTGCCGCCCGGCTCCGACGTCGCGGCCTCGGCCGGCAGTGGCATCGCCTATCTCGCGGTGGCCGCCGAGGCCGGCGTGACGGCGCTGCCGGGGCTGCGGGCCGCGCTCGCGGCGCATGACGGCAGCGCTGTCGTACTCGCCGCGCCCCCGCATCTGCGAGCCGGCCTGGACCACTGGGGTCCGGTCGGGGACGCACTCGACCTGATGCGCCGGGTCAAGGACCGCTTCGACCCGCAGCGGCGCCTGTCGCCGGGACGCTTCGTGGGAGGGCTCTAGATGACCAGCAAGTCCCGTCGCGATCCGGCCCCGGCCGTCACCGCCTCCGCCGCGGACCTGCCGCCGGGCACGTCGACCGGCAGCGTCCGCGCCGCCGAGCAGGCGGTCGCCGAGACGGTAGGCGCGCGCCGCCCGCTCGACCTCGGCCAGGGTGGGCCGACGGCAGCCAGCGCCGGGCGGGCCACCGTCGGGCTGGGGCTGCCGGCCGTGGGCGGCCTGTCGCCGGCCTTCGACGCCCACCATCCGCCCGACGCCGCGCTGGCCGGTGACTGCGTGCACTGCGGCTTCTGCCTGCCGACCTGCCCGACGTACCTGCTGTGGGGCGAGGAGATGGACAGCCCCCGCGGCCGCATCGACATCATGAAACAGGGCCTGTCGGGCGAGGACTTCGACGACTCGGCCGTCCGCCACCTCGACCAGTGCCTGGGCTGCATGGCATGCGTCACGGCCTGCCCGTCCGGCGTGCAGTACGACAAGCTCATCGACGCCACCCGCGGGCAGATCGAGCGGCGCTACCCCCGCTCGCGGGTCGACAAGGCGATGCGCGGTGCGGTGTACGCGCTCTTTCCCTATCCCCGGCGGCTCCGCGCGATGCGCGGGCCGCTGCGCGCCTACCAGGCGAGCCGGCTGGGGCGGGTGCTCGACCGGACCGGCCTGCTGGCCCGGCTGCCGGGACCACTGCAGGCCATGGAATCGCTCGCCCCCCGGCTGGGCTCGCCGGAGCGCATCCCTCCCCGCACGCCGGCCGTCGGCACCCGCCGGCGCACGGTCGGCCTGCTCACCGGCTGCGTGCAGGGCACGTTCTTCCCTGATGTGAACGCCGCGACGGTCCGCGTGCTCGCCGCCGAGGGCTGCGAGGTCATCGTGCCGCCGGGGCAGGGGTGCTGCGGCGCGCTGTCCTCGCACGGCGGCCGCGAGGCGCAGGCACTGCGCTTCGCCAAGTCGGCCATCGCGGCGTTCGAGCGGTCCGGCGTCGACACCATCGTGGTCAACGCCGCCGGGTGCGGATCGCACCTGAAGGAATATGGCCACCTGCTGCGGGACGAGCCGAAGTGGGCTCAGCGGGCTGAAGCCCTCGCCGGCAAGGTCCGCGACGTGACCGAGCTGCTCGACGAGCTCGGTCCGGTGGCGCCGCGCTCGTCCCTGCCGATGGTGGTCGCCTATCAGGACGCCTGCCACCTCGCCCATGCCCAGGGAATCCGCGACCAGCCCCGGCGCCTGCTGCGCGGCATCCCCGGCGTGGAGCTGCGGGCGCTGGTCGAGGCCGAGATCTGCTGTGGCAGTGCGGGGGTCTACAACCTGCTGCACCCCGAGCCGGCCCGCGAGCTGGGGGAGCGCAAAGCCCGGGCGGTCCTCGCCACGGGCGCCGACGTGATGGTGACCGCCAACCCCGGCTGCTGGATGCAGGTCGCCACCACCCTGGACCGGATGGGCCACCGGATGCCCGTCGCGCACACGGTCCAGGTGCTGGACGCGTCCATCCGGGGCGTCGGCGTAGACACCGTGCTGTCCCGGGCGCTAGATGGGCCAGGCACGCCGGTGCACCACGGCGTGTCGCGGCCGGGCACCACCGTCACGGCGGGCAAGGTCACTATCGCAATAGCCGCCGCGACCGCTACGGTCGCAACCGCTTCTGTGCGCCGTCTCCTCTCCACCGATCGAAGGGGAACCCAGGCATGACGCTCGCGAGCTACCAGCAGGTGTACGACCCACTGGGCCACTCCCTCGGCATCTCCTCGTTGGTCGCCGTGTTGCCGCTGCTGACGCTGTTCGTCCTGCTGGGCGTACTGCGGATGCGGGCCTGGCTGGCCGGCCTCATCGGGCTCCTAGTGGCGCTGATCATCGCCGTCACCGTGTACTCGATGCCGATCGGCGACGCTCTCAACAGTGGGATTTGGGGCGCCGTGTTCGGGTTCTTCCCGATCATGTGGATCGTCATCAACGCCATCTGGATCTACAACCTGACGGTGGAGACCGGGCACTTCGACGTGCTGCGGCGCTCGTTCGCCTCAATCAGCGACGACCAGCGGATCCAGGCCATCATCATCGCGTTCTGCTTCGGGGCGCTGATGGAGGCCCTCGCCGGCTTCGGCACCCCGGTTGCGATCAGCTCGGTCATGCTCATCGCGCTGGGCTTCCGGCCGATCAAGGCGGCGACGGTGGCGCTGGTCGCCAACACCGCGCCGGTCGCCTTCGGGGCCCTCGCGGTGCCGATCACCACTCTCGCCGGCATCACCAAGCTGCCCGTCGACCAGCTCGGCTCGATGGTCGGCCGGCAGACGCCGCTCCTGGCGCTCTTCGTCCCGCTCGCGCTGGTCTACATCATCGACGGCATGCGTGGACTGCGCCAGGTGTGGCCGCCGGCACTGCTCTGTGGCGTGGTGTTTGCCGTCTGCCAGTACCTGTCGTCGAACTACTGGTCGGTGGAGCTCACCGACATCGTGGCAGCCCTTGCTTCGGCACTCGCGGTGCTGGGCTTCACCCGCGTGTGGCACCCGAAGGAGGGATACACCGAGAACAGCACCGACGACGACGACGGCGGTGCGGGCCGCGGCCCCGGGCGCGTCCGCCCGCCGGTCATCGCCGGCGGCAGCGAGGACGCCGACCCGATCGCGCTGGCGAGAGCCCGGGAGGACGCCGGGCGCGTGGTGCATGACAACCGGTCCGACATCATCAAGGCGTACGCGCCGTACGGAATCATCATTGCCATCTTCGTCCTGGCGACCCGCATCCCGGCAATCACCGGGAAGCCCCCGCTCAAGGTCGGCCACGCCGGCACCGGGCTGGAGAAGTTCACCCACCTCATCGCCTGGCCCGGGCTCCACATCACCAACAGCAAGGGCGTGGTAGTCCCGACGGTGTTCAAGCTCAACTACCTGTCCGCGGCTGGCACGCTGCTGCTGCTCGCCGGCATCCTGACCATGCTGGTGCTCCGGGTGAGTCCGGGCCGGGCACTGGCCGTCTACGCCAAGTCGCTCAACCAGCTGAAGTACGCCATCCTGACGGTGATGGCGGTCCTAGCCCTCGCCTTTGTGATGAACCAGGCCGGTGAGACCAAGACGCTGGGCCTGTGGATGGCCGGTGCCGGCGGCTTCTTCGCCTTCCTCTCGCCCATCCTGGGCTGGCTCGGCGTCGCGGTCACCGGTTCTGACACGTCGTCCAACTCGCTGTTCGGTGCCCTGCAGGTCAGCGCCGCCGGCAAGGCCGGCCTGTCGCCGACGCTGATGGCCGCGGCCAACTCCTCCGGCGGTGTGCTGGGCAAGATGATCTCGCCGCAGAACCTCGCGATCGCGGCCGCCGCCGTCGGGCTGCAGGGGCGTGAGGGCGATCTGTTCCGGCGGGTGTTCCTGTGGAGCGTGGGCTTCTTGTTCTTCATGTGTGTGCTGGTTTACCTACAGAGCACGTCGCTGCTGTCCTGGATGGTTCCCTAGCCATCGCCTTCGGGCGCCAGCCAGTCCTCGGCGATCGCCCCGGCCAGCCGCTCAAGCAACGGGCCGGGTGAGGCCAGGCAGACGCTGACGTCGGGCTCGATGTCGGTCAGTGCGTACGCCTGGCTGATTCCGGCGGTGAGCAGCGTGGCCGGGTCCAGCAGGCAGCGACCGCAGACCGCCACGACACCTACGCCGGCCGCCCGCGCGGCATCGGCGACCCCGGCGACGGCCTTGCCGTGCAGGGTCTGCTCGTCCACCGATCCCTCACCGGTGACCACCAGGACCGCTCCGGCCAGCTGCACGTGGAAGCCGATCAGGTCGAGGACCAGCTCGATGCCGGGGCGGCGCTCGGCGCCGAGCACGGCCAGTGCTCCGTACCCCACGCCGCCGGCCGCCCCGGCCCCGGGCAGCGCCGCGGCGACCGGGTCGACCACGTCGGACCACCGGGCCAGGGCCGCATCCAGGACGGCGACGTCGGCCGGCGAGGCGCCCTTCTGCGGGCCATAGATGGCCGCGGCGCCGACCGGCCCAAGCAGCGGGTTGTCGACATCGCTGGCCAAGAGCACGCGGGTGCCGGCCAGGCGGGGGTCCAGGCCATCGAGGTCGATGCGGTCGAGCCGGCTCAGGGCAGCGCCGCCGGCCGGCAGCTCGGCGCCGGCACCGTCGAGAAGTCGCGCCCCCAGCGCCTGCAAGAGGCCGGCGCCGCCGTCGGTGCTGGCGCTCCCCCCGACGCCGAGGACGATCTGGGTGCAGCCGGCATCCAGGGCGCCCCGGATCAGCTCGCCGGTGCCGCGGCTGGTCGCCCGCAGCGGGTCCGGCCCGTCGGGCAGCAGCACCAGCCCGGAGGCCGCTGCCAGCTCCACCACCGCCACCGGACCGCGCACGGCGATGGCCGCCGCGACCGGGCGACCGGTCGGGCCGGCCACCTGGATCGCTCGTCGCTGGAAGCCGGCGGCCAGGGCTGCGGCCAGCGTGCCGTCACCGCCGTCGGCGACGGGCAGGGCGACGGTTGCCAGGCCTGGTCGGGCAGCAGTCAGCCCGGCCACAACCCGGGCGGCCACCTGGTCGGCCGACTGGGACCCCTTGAACTTGTCCGGGGCGACGAGGACATGGCCCCCCGCCGCGCCGGGTGACGCAGCCACCGCAGCCCCTTCCCGGTCAGGCGGTCGGCGCGTCAGTCCAACAGGGACTGCTCGGCGGTCGGCGCCGGCTCACCCCGGGTCGCCAGCTCCTCGAACTCGGTGACGTTGTCGAGCTCGGTGCCCATCGACACGTTCGTCACCCGCTCCAGGATCACCTCGACCACGACCGGCACGCGGAATTCCGCCATCAGCTTGGCCGCCTGCTCGAAGGCTTGGGCCAGGTCGTCCGGCTCCTGTACGCGAATAGCCTTGCAGCCCAGCCCTTCCGCCACCTTGACGTGGTCGACGCCGTACCCGCCGAGCTCGGGGGAGTTGACGTTGTCGAAGGAGAGCTGGACACAGTAGTCCATGTCGAAGTTGCGCTGAGCCTGCCGGATCAGGCCGAGATAGGAGTTGTTCACCACCACGTGCAGGTAGGGCAGGTTGAACTGCGCCCCGACCGCCAGCTCCTCGATCATGAACTGGAAGTCGTAGTCCCCGGAGAGGGCGACGACGGTGGCGTCCGGCTCGGCTACGCAGACGCCCAGCGCCGCCGGCAGGGTCCAGCCCAGCGGACCGGCCTGACCGGCGTTGATCCAGTGCCGCGGTCGGTAGATGTTGATGAACTGCGCGCCGGCGATCTGCGACAGCCCGATCGTGCTGACGTAGCGGACGTCGCGGCCGAAGGCGCGGTTCATCTCCTCGTACACGCGTTGAGGCTTGATCGGCACGTCGGGGAAATTGGTCCGCCGCAGCATGGTCTCCTTGCGCTCCACGCACGCGGCCACCCAGCTGCTGCGGTCGGGCAGGCCGGCCCCGGCCTCGCGCTCGCGCGCCACCTCGATCAGGCGTTCCAGCGCAGCGCGCGCGTCCGACACGATGCCGTAGTCCGGTGCGAAGATCCGGCCGATCTGGGTCGGCTCGATGTCGACATGGACGAAGGTGCGCCCCTGCCGGTAGACCTCGAGGCCGCCGGTGTGGCGGTTGGCCCATCGGTTGCCGATCCCGAGTACGAAGTCGGCCGCGAGCAGGGTCGCGTTGCCGTAGCGGTGCGACGTCTGCAGCCCCGCCATGCCGGCCATCAGCCGGTGGTCGTCGGGGATGGCGCCCCAGCCCATCAGGGTGGGGATGACCGGAATGTCAAGCAATTCCGCGAGCTCCACGAGGGCGTCGGATCCCTCGGCGTTGATGATGCCGCCACCGGCCACGAGGACCGGTCGTTGCGCGCTGGCCAGCAGGTCGAGCACCTTCTCCGCCTGCGCCCGGGTGGCCGCCGGCTTCACCACGGGCAGCGGCTCGTAGCTGTCGGGGTCGAAGTCGATCTCCGCCATCTGTACGTCGAAGGGCAGGTCGAGCAGCACCGGTCCCGGCCGGCCGGAGCGCATCAGCCAGAAGGCTTGCTGGAAGGCGCCAGGCACCTGCCCGGGCTCCATGATCGTCATGGCCAGCTTGGTCACCGGCGCGGCGATCGCGGCGATGTCGACGGCCTGGAAGTCCTCCTTGTGCAGCCTGGCGACCGGCGCCTGCCCGGTCAGGCACAGGATCGGAATGGAATCCGCCCAGGCCGAGTAGAGGCCGGTGATCATGTCGGTGCCGGCCGGGCCGCTGGTGCCGACGCAGACGCCGATGTTGCCGGCCCGGGCGCGGGTGTAGCCCTCGGCCATGTGGGAGGCACCTTCGACGTGGCGGGCCAGTACGTGCGCGATGCCGCCGCTGGCCCGCATCCCCGAATAGAACGGGTTGATGGCGGCGCCGGGCAGGCCGAAGGCGTGCGTGACGCCCTCCCGCTCCAGGATCGAGACCGCCGCGTCGATCGCACGCATCCGAGCCATATTCACGCCTCCTTATCGATTGGTGCGGGGTCGACTGGTGCGGGGTCCGCGGAGTCGGCCGGCGACCGACCGGAGAGCTGCTCGACGAGCAGCAGCAGCGCGGTGTGGTCGAGATCGCCGTGTCCCTGGGCCCGGACCGACCCCAGCAGCTCGGCGACGTGTGCGCCCAGCGGGATGGCCACGCCGGCCGCGCGAGCCGCACTGGTGACGATGCCCATGTCCTTGTGGTGCAGGTCCACCCGGAAGCCCGGCGTGAACGTGCGGTCGAGCATCCCGGCGGCCTTGCGGTCGAGGATGGCGTTGCCGGCCAGGCCGCCGGCCAGCACCTTCACGGCGCTGCGAGTGTCCACCCCATGCGCCTCGAGGAAGACCACCGCCTCGGCGACCAGCTCGATGGTGCCGGCGACGAGCAGCTGGTTGGCCGCCTTCACCGTCTGTCCGGACCCAGCCGGGCCGACATGTACGACCGTCTTGCCGAGCGCCTCGAGGATGGGGCGGGCGGCCTCGACGTCCTCGTCGTCGCCGCCCACCATGACCGACAGCGTGGCCTCGACCGCTCCGGACTCACCGCCGCTGACCGGCGCATCCAGCACCCGGAGCCCGCGGTCGCGGCCGGCTTCGGCGACGCGCTGGGCGACGTCGGGGCGGATCGTGGAGCAGTCGATGTGCAGCGTTCCCTGCTTCGCGTGGGCGTAGATGCCGTCCTCGCCACACGCGACTTCCTCGACGTCGGGGCTGTCGGGCACCATCGTGATGACCACGTCGGCCTCAGCCACTGCCTCGGCGACGCTGTCGGCACCGCGGCCGCCGTGGGCGATGAGGCGGTCGACCGCCGGCCGGCTGCGGTTGTATCCCACGACGTCATAGCCAGCGCTCACCAGATTGGCCGCCATCGGCCCGCCCATGATGCCCAAGCCGACAAAGGCAATGGTGGTCATCGTGTCTCCTTTGCGTCCGCGGCCGCCCCGGCGGTGGCTGACGGGGCGGCGGGTGACGGGGCGGCGGGTGGCGGGGCACCACGCCGCTCGGGCGTCACCCAGTCGAAGCTGCTCGCTGTCGTGGTGCTCGGCACATATTCCAGGCCGACCCAGCCGTGAAAGCCCCCAGCCTGCAAGGCCAGCAGGTGCCGGTCGAGGTCCAGCTCCCCGGTGCCCGGCTCATGGCGGCCGGGGGCGTCGGCGATCTGGACGTGACCGATGCGGCCGGCGTCGGCTGCAATCACCGCGTCGAGGTCGTCGCCGTTGACGCTGAGGTGATAGAGGTCGCAGAGGGCACGCAGGCTGGCTGTCTTGGCCCGGTCGATGACTGCGTTGACATCCGCGGCGGTGAGCAGCGGATAGCGCGGTGCGCCGCTGACCGCTTCGAGCAGCACGACGGCGCCGATCTGTTCGGCGGCCTGTGCTGCGTAAGCCAGATTCTCATCCGCCAGGTTGTCCTGTTCCTCGGCGGCGGAGT
>JAABUK010010835.1_pt1 | contig 12053 bp, 10 predicted proteins | sample 5559141 | NCBI WGS metagenome assembly JAABUK01 (sample SAMN10711869, study PRJNA513367) | rock metagenome | isolation source: Antarctica rocks | place: Antarctica: Victoria Land, Pudding Butte nord | collected 2016-01-03 | reverse complement strand
CTGCCAGCTCCCGCCCTGCCTCTGCTGGCAGCCAGCAGTACCAACCCAATGTGCATGTCCCTGAGATGCCAGTCAGCGGCACAGCCACGCCAGCTAGGTCAGCAACACAGTCTCTGCCTCAGTCCCCACGCCCTGCCAGTGCACCTGCCTCTCAAGCCTCTCTTGTCAAGCCCACCAGGGCGCCCTCAGCAGCTGAGCAAGCTGCTCAAGCTGCTATGGCAGCAATCACTGGCCTGCGCGCTGCACCGGCTGCTGCTCACAAGGCACCACCAGCGGCCGTCAAGGCTATCTCAGTCGGCACAGAGGCACCAGTCAGTCCAGCAGAGGAGTCAGCAGTGCCCTCATCTCCTCCTGTGACCACCCCAGTCAGGAAGCCGCCTGGTCTCCCTTCCCCTGTTACCCACCTGTCAGGCCAAGACAGTGCAGATCTAGATGATGCTGCCATCAGCAGCGACAGATGGGCAGACCAGGTCAGCAGCAAGAGTGACACTGCCAGCAATCCTCGCAGCCCCACCCAGGTAGCCGCGCCCTCGCACCCTGCACAGCCTAGTCAGCCTGCCCCTCTGGCAGGAACAGCCTGGTCTGATGCACTGTCAGAGTCAGCCTCAGATGATGGCTCACAGGTGTCTCAGCTCACAGGCAATGGTGAGCCTCTAGACATGTCCAAGGCTGCTGTTGCTGAGCGGCTGGCAAGGGAACAGAAGCAGCAGCGAGAGCAAGAAGCAAAGCACCTAGCCAGCAAGGCTCGAGCTGCAAAGCGGCGAGCCAAAGAGATAGCTGAGCAGGATCGCCGCCAGCAGGAGGAGCATGCTGCCAGGGCAGAGGCAAAGGCCAGGCAACGCAGAGAGAAGGCTGAGAAGGAAGCCCTTGCTGGCAGATCCATTGCCGGCCCTTTCCAGGGTGTTTCTAGCAGCAGAGGAGCAGCCCTTAGGGGTGCTTCTACTTCTAGGGAGGAGCGCAGGGACTACGATGAAGACCTACCTCAGCAAGCACCCAAGTCATATCCAGCAGGCGTCAGACATGTGCCTGCCCATCCAGCACCTCGTGCCGCAGCTTTAGAGCACCACAATGGCCGCCCTCTGTACACTGGTGGCTCTGGCTCTGAATATGACCACTCTCCTGGACCTGATTCAGACTATGGTGCTGGTTCTGAGGACTATGACTATGTACCCACACGCGGTGGGCGTGGTGCTGCACGAGGACGTGGAGCTGCTGTCAGGGGCCGTGGCGGTAGAGGTCCACCTGCTCAAGGTGCATTTCCCTCTTGTCCTGTCTCTGCATGTTGGGCTTTTGGTGTGATGCCTGCAGTCATCAGTGTTGGTGCCTGCATTGTTTGTGTGAGCAATGTAGATTGTATGCGCACTCATCAAGTTGCACATTGTCACTGCAAGCGCATGCTTTTGCAAGTCTACTGTTTACAACGTAGACTCTGCATGCATCAGTTTGAGGCTGCAAATCCCTGCCTAGACAGGCATGTGTATGCATACATTTGACAAACTGCACAGGCTGCATCACATGTCAGCCATTGCAGCTGCATGATGCTAGCTTGACTGCAGTATTTTGTTTTTGTTGGGTTCTTGTTTGTATTCGGCCCAATTCTGTGCGGCTTTGAGATCATCTCAGTGGAGGTGTGCTTCATCCCTGCTTCATCACTTGCTGGTTATTTCTTGCTGGCCTCAATGCCTTAACGCTGTGTCTGTGATTGCAGAACGCGGTGGCAGGGGACAAGCAGCCAGAAATGCACCACAGTCAGATTTAGCTGCAGCTGATCCCCGTGCCTTCATACCTGGTCTAGCCATGTCTCCTGCACCTCGGGTGCCCCCTGACAGGGCCAACCCAGACCCCCTTGCGTTTGGCACTGTGGTTGCTGGTCCTAAGCAGCAGCTGAATGCACTGCTTCTGCAACTGCCTAGTATGAAGGAAGACCCAGAACAGGAGTTTGGACTGCAGTTCCTGCTGAGGGAGATCAAGAAGGTCCAGAGCTCTGCTGCCAAGCAGGGTATATCTCTTCCAGTTGAGGCTGATACGGCTGCTCGCGAGCTCACCGCAACACTGGTGAGTTTTGCAGCTGGCATCCTTTCCCAGTCTCAGTATATTTGTAGACCTGCTTGTCTCGTATGCTTCAAACAAAACATTGATGTGTCTCCTCTTTTTTTGTTTTTAGAAATCATCCCAGTCATCTGTAGCTCATGCCCTGACTGCTCTTGTGTGAGTGCTTGGTGCTTCCTTTTGCTCAACAGCTAACTTCAAACAGCATCTTGTTTAGATGTGCATTAAGCTTTCTGTGTGTGGCTGTGCAGGGTGCACGAGCTCAACTGCAGGCCGCCATTTCTGCTCGCCCTGTCAATGCTCTGGCTCTGCAGCTGGCCTGTGAGGCAGGCAGGGAGTGCAAGCTGCTGCACAGAGGCCTGCTCATGGCAGCTGACTCCAAGCTGAGGAACATCAGGGCGAAGGCAAACCCTGAGGCAGCAGGCTACTTCACTGCACCAAGGCAGCAGTCTGAAGCCAGACCATATGATCCCAGGCAGCAGCACCCTGATGCACGCCAGCATCCAGATGCTCGCACACAGCGTGGTGAAGTCAGGCAGCCACGTGGTGAGCCCAAGCGAGGTCCTGAGGCACGCACCCGCCCTGACTCACGCCAGCATGGCGACCCCAGGCAGCAGCACCCTGAGGCAAGGCCTCATGCAGAGCCTAGGCAGCAGCAGTATGTACCACAGCAGCCACACCCGCAGTATGAGCCCCATCGCCAACATGGCCCTCTGGCTGAGGCTCGCAATGGACGCCAGGTGCCACAGGAGTTTGCTGAAGTGCCAGGTGGGAAGCACCAGCGTGGCCATGCCAATCCTGCAAACCCTCCTCGTAAAGGCACTACTCCCCGCAACCCAGGTGCTGCTGCAAATGCTGGCTACAATCCAGGCTACAACCCAGATCGAGTGCCTGGCAGTGGTGCAGCTTCCGCAGCAAATAGCAATGCTGCTCAGTCTCAAAGGAGTCACAAGCCTGCTGTGAAAGAGTCAGCTGGCCCAGAGGGTGATGATTGTGTAGTTTGCTGGGCACATGAGAAGGATGTGGTCTGCATTCCATGTGGACATGTAGCAATGTGCAAGTCATGCAGCAAGGCTGTCATGCAGCAGTCTGGGCTGTGCCCTGTCTGTAGGCAAGAGGTTAGGGAGATCATTCAGCTGTTCAGAACCTGATAGGTACCATGATAAGACCATCGAGTTGTCAAGGAATCAATGCAGCATGCAAAATTGTTCCATTGGTCAGATAGGTCTTAGCAACAGTTGGCTTGCAAAGAAATAATAAACAAATCTTGAATGTCATCTTTTCGTGACCTCACCCCCGTTTCGCTTCACACTGAAAAGACTGTCTGCTGATTACCAGAGATGCTTCCTGTGTTGTGCACTTTCTCCGTCCCATGGGCTGCAATCATTGCCTGTAATCTATGAACTACATGACCGCATATCACATGCTATGTGTCACACGGGTGAAGTATACAGCACTTTCAAGACTGCATCAGAAACGTTCATGCTCACAAATTGGCATGTTCTGCAATGCAAACATCATTTCATGGCAGGTTCTTACAAGCAAAGAGCTTTGTCCAGACTTCTGTTAGGATCACGAAACAGCTGAATAGGCACAATAAGTGTCACAAAGTACACACAGAAAAATATACTGATGTGGCCTCATCCCGTACTTTGATGCTGCCCAATTGCCTGCTGTTGTACAAGAGCCTTCTGCTGAGCTAAGGCTTGCTGCTGCCCTAATGACTGCTGCTGAGATGCAGCTTGCTGCTGAGGTGCTGCCTGGTGGTGAGACACTGATTGCTGCTGGGCCAAAGCTTGCAACTGACTTAAAGATAGCGGTTGACTGACTGCCTTCTGTGCCTGCTGCTGCGCTAGAGCCTGTTGCTGTGCTAGCGCTTGCTGCTGTGCTAGCATCTGCTGCTGTCCCAGCAGCTGTAGATGCCCCAGTGACTGATATTGGCTCAGCGGAGTGTGCTGACTTGTAGAGGCCTGAGCAGCATGACTGGCAGCTGCTGTTGACACAGGAAGTCTGGGAGGCAGCAGCTGCTGTACTTGCTCAGCAACAGGGAAGTGTTGCATGCGTGGATGCACCAGCTGAGCTAGCTGTTGGCTGGTGACAGAGTGCTGAACTTGTGGCTGCGAGAATATGCTCTGCACTGGCCGTTGATGAACAGCAATGGGTTGCTGAGCTTGCTGCTGAGCTTGCTGCTGTGCTGAGTGGTGGCAATCATCTACAGCTCCCACTTGGGGCAGTGCCAGGATCTGCCATAGTGTCTAATGCAGCAAAGGGCAGCAGCAGGCCTATCAGTGGTGAGCTGAATGGGAGCAGGAAGGGTAGCAGCAGGCCTATCAGTGCCTTGCTGAATGGGAGCAAGGAGTTGGCAGATCTGGTCTCAGCTTCCAAACCTCGCTATGCTGATCACATGCCAGCCGCTTCTCTGGAGCCCTCAGCTGAAGTCTTGCATGGTCAGTGCTCTACTCCTCCTTGAGTTTATCAGCAGCGTTCAGTCTCGATAGCCGTTGCATGCGTCAGTCACACTAAGTTGTGCTAGTCAATAGCATCAGTCACAGCATGGTCTTGCCCCTCATGTGGAGTGTAGTGTGCCACCTCCTTGCCAGACTGCAAGAGCTGTATATGAGATGCTGGTGGGCACCCGCAGCACCAACTTGATTGTCTGAATCATTGTTGATGTTCACATGTGAGCAAGAAAGTGGTGTTGCCTTGGCACTTTGTGTCTGCCAAACATCTTCAGAACAAGCCCCCTGCACAACAGTAGAAAATTTTCATCTATGGTGTTCAGCCATGACTACGACAGCCTTAGGCTGCCTGAATGCTGCTCATGTGGTGCTGTGCCCCGCAGTTGTGCATTCTGAAGCTGGTGAAGGCGTCAGTGCAGAGCCCAGCTTCCTAGAAGATGGCAACAATGCTTTCAGCCTAGTCAATCAGCCGGTCATTGTACCACTCAGGACCATCTCACCAGACATGGCAACCGCTGATGCACATGCTATTGCCACATATGCAGTCAGCACACAGGCAGAGCCGCTTGCACTAGCAATGCCTGAGCCAGGACTCAATCTCATACGCAAGGATCAGGAAAGTGACAGCCAGCAGTCCCAGGGCGCAAGGCCAGTGGATATTGACAGTCAGCACAGCGGCAGAGCGCCAGGTGAAACAGCAGCAAGCCAGGCAGCAGCCGACAGTGCAGCAGGCAGTGTCTTGCTCAGCAGTGCAGCAGGGCGCAGCAGTGATGCCCAGTTGTCAGCACCTCCCAGGGTTGGCAGCATGTCTAGAGTTTCATCAGGACACAGATCGGTGTCCCCTGCTTCTGATGCTGCAATAGAGGCAGCTGATGACGGCCAAGCAGAGAAGGAAGACTCAGTGCATGACAATGTGAATCAGCCCTCTGCAGACAGCCAAACCAGCAGCAGAAGGTCCAGCAGGATTGGCAGCGCAAGGCAGCAGCCAGTAAGAAGTCCTGAACCCAGTGGATCTGCTGCCACTGCTGGCGTCAGCAATGGATCTGCATCCAAGGTGGAAGGGTTTGCAATAGAGTCTGCAACTAGCTCTGCAGCATTGGCCGGCACAGCAGGGCTTTCAGGCGAGAGCCCTGCTGCCGGGCAGCTTAACAACGACAGGGCTGGCGATGCAGTCACTGGCAGAGGCGCTACAGCAGCAAGCAGCAGTGGCAATGGAATAGGTCCTGTGATGGGCGCTGATGAAGGCAGGCGCTCACAAGGCAGCAGTGCAGGCAGGGCATCTACAAGCAGCTCCAGACTGCTCAAACAAGACAGCTCTGCAGCTTCAGCTGAGTTGACAAATGATGCTGCAGTGCCAGCCCCCATAAACAGCAATGTACAGCCTGCTGCAGAGACTCCAGTGGAATCCACTGACAGAGCCGATAGCATGAGGCAGGATGCAACAGCCAGTGCAGGCAGACAGGGTGCTTCAGCACACAGTGCACAGAACAACAATGGCGGTTTGGCTGAGCGCCCAGAGGAGAGTCAGGGCCTCATAGGGCTTGATGCAGAAGGCAGTCACGGCTGTGTCAGTCCTGACCTTGAACACAGTCAGAGCCCCAGCCAAATCCCTATGGGCCCCATTGTACAAAGCAGCCAAGACCTGGCAGGCCTCAGGCCAAAGGCAGCAGCTGACAGCCCTACTGTGGGTGACAAGACGGAGGGGAGCATGGTGGGGGCCTCGCTGTCCCAGCTTGGGAAGGAGGGTGGGGCAGGGGTCATCAGACATAGCGTCATACTAACCAGCTTGGATCCTTTGGAGCAGTGGATGTACACCCAGCCTGGCATGCTGCCTGCTTTGGATTATGACAAGATCAAGATGGATCTTCAGGTAGCTCATTCACTCACTTCCTGGGCAATGCTGAGGCGTCAATGTGCATATGTGTTTGCTGTCTTGCAGATCGCCTCCTTCATTCACTTACCCGCCAGCTTCTCCTCCAGTTGCTTGCTCACTCGCTTACTCACTGAATCCCTCCCTCCTCACTCACTCACTCACTCACTCACTCACTCACTCACTCACTCACTCACTCACTCACTCACTCACTCACTCACTCACTCACTCACTCACTCACTCACTCACTCACTCACTCACTCATGAGTTTAGACTGCTGCAGAAGCACACAGTGCACGTCAATACTGTCACAGCACATTCTGCCAGAGCTTCAGAGTAAAACCATAGGCATCTCACGGTCATACAGGCAGCAATGCATTTTGGCACAATGCTGACACGTCAGTTGTGAGCTTCATGAGTGCTACACAGGGTGGAGATCCTGGCCTGGCGGCAGCATTGCTGCAAGCCCTGCGATGGCGACTGGACAAGGCAATCTCTGCCACTGACAGGTGTCAAGTGCTGTCTGGCTACATCCAGCGCGACATTTTGCTCTTAAGGTCAGTCCTCCTTGCTAGCTTATCTTTGGGGCTTGCATTTGGGTTCAACCGTGGCATTAGACTGCTGCCATGGTATCTTTGACTGCTGCGCTTGTGTGCTGTTGTCTTTGTTGCCTGCTACATGCGTGGCTTATGCTGTCATTACACTTTCCACAACCGTTAACGTCTGTGACATTCTGTTCAATTGCCACAGAACAGGATTGGGGATCACCTGCATCCATTTCCAGCAACAAATGATGTCAGACTCACGCTCAAAACCCCAGTGAGGGGATGCATCCTCATTCGCTTGCACTGTGTCCATACATCTTGACTCCAGGCTTCACCACACATGCCACACATGCAGGCAATCCAGTGAAGAGCAGCCATGGACGAGGCATGGTGTCGAAGCATCAGGCAAGGCAGCAAGCGAGCAATGGGCCTGTCTGCTGAGTGTGCTAGCTGGAATGCACACTGGGCGTGCATATCTATGCAGTGCTGCAAGCACGGTGGTGCAGCAGCTGTGCCACTGGATGCAAGCTGCACATGACCTGCACCAGAGCAATGTAAGCGCTCTGCCTCCTATTTTGTGCAGCCCAGATTCATGCCAAGCTTCTGCTGGCAATGGCTTTGTCATGCACACACACATGGTTGCTGCCACTTGCAGGGCCCTTCTGCATATAACATAGTGCATCAGTTCCTTTCTCTGCCTGGCAATTGAAAGGTTGAGTCTGTGTGTGCTGGTTATGTATTAACCCAGTATGCGCCTGATATGAATCTTGGGCTGATGCTGATGTCAGCACCACTCATGTGCAGCAAAACGCTTTTGCACCCTACATGGTAAGATGCCTCATTGCAGGATAAACGAGCTGTACTCACCAATTCTGATATTTCAATGCATCTGTTTGTGCCGTGCCACACACTTGTAGGGTGCTGGTTGACTCATCTTGAGACAAAAAACTCCAAATCATCTGGTAGGCTGTCAATTATGTGAAGGCATGCATTGTGTTTGAGTACAGCATCAGGTTCATACAGTTGCAGTGATGAATGTCAAGGACAGCAACTGACAGCAACAGTGCTTGTGTGCAGGACTCACAAGGCAAGGGCTTGCAAGGACATGCTCTTGAAGCGCTGCAAAGACTGAGTACAAGGTGAGATCCTCCTGTGGCACACTGCAGTAGCCCTGGCCAAAGCTGATTTTGACTTCACAAAAAAGAATTAACAGAGATACTTTTTATCAAACTTTCATCAAATATTTTAAAAGCTTTGCTTTTTACAGTCACATGACATCCATCAAGTGGTACCATGTGCTCGTTCACGCTTCTAGGGTCCTTCTGAGAAGCTAAGCATGGAGCATTTGTGATGGGCTGAATCACTCTGGGACACAGAAGTCACCTTTAGACTGTTCACGTTTTTAGCTACTCAGTGTGAAGGAAACACCTGTGTCCCAGAATGACAACCTTTAGACTGTTCACGTTTTTAGCTGCTCAGTGTGAAGGAAACATCTGTGTCCCAGAATGACAACCTTTAGACTGTTCACGTTTCTAGCTACTCAGTCTGAAGGAAACATCTGTGTCCCAGAGTGGCATAGCCCATCACAAATGCTCCATCCTTAGATTCTCAGAAGGACTGTGTGATTTTTTGCATGCCCTGGTAGTAGCTGCTTTGCTGGCTTCTGCATCATCAGTGAGGCACTGAAACAAGTCTGATCTGTCTTATGGCTGCATGAGTGACATCTGTTCTACAGGCTTGACTGTCGAGCCATAACCATCATGCCATCATGCCTACCAATTGCCTTCAGAAGAGCACATGCATCACTTGACAAATGTGTGGCATGCTCTCCGCATCCTGCTGACACAGCGTGCCACTTCAAGGCTATATACACATATGTTAAGGAGGAATAACACATGGAGGAATGGCCCTTATCAGAAGACAGCTGCTTTGTCATGAGCAGGGTTGCATGGTTGTAGGCACCAGGTATGGCCCATCATGGTGGAGCAGGGTGTGGTCAGATGGCTGGTGGGTCTGCTCACTCATCTGGATGCAATCCCCGTGCCCACCCTGGAGTGCTGTGGTGCCTTGCTCATGAACCTGACCCTGTCCAAGGCAGGCCGTCATGAGTGTGAACAGGTCAGTAACCACATGACGACCACTCTGTTCTGTACCTTGACGGATTGTTTGTCTTGTTGACGCCCCCCTCTGTTGGCGTGTTGTGACATGACTGATGAGGACATGGAAGCTGGTAGTGCTGTTGCTGCATAGAGATGCTGGGATCAGTTGATTGATCCAGGGTTTGAAATCAGCAGTGCCTGATTATGGGGTTCAGTGTGCAAGCCAAGGTGCATGCACCAACATGCCACGTGCACAGTTGCACGCCTGCAGAACTCACCACAAGACTTTCAACTGGGCTGCACAGCCCATGTCAGAGATTGATGCATTGGGCAGGGGTCTGGCTATTGTATCTCAGAGTGCACATGTGTGAAGCCTGTTTGTTGCCACACAGGCTGCATAGTAATTCTGTGGCACCGCAATATATCATATGCCATATTCATGTTGTGTGCTTTCTTGTGCGCAGTTGGAGATTCTGGTTCCACTGGAGAACCTTTTGGAGCATGAGAGCGTGAGGGTGCAGACCTGTGCAAATGCAAGCCTGTACTCCCTGTTGCGAGAGCCTGCCATCAGGTTGGCGAGTGAAACCCATTTTGACAGCTGACGTCTGGCAAGCTAACCTGTCTGGCAAAGCCTACCTTCAAGTTTGTGTTTGTTTCGGCATCTGCGTCATGCCTATGCTTTGACAATGGAAAGAGATCAAGCGAGCAAGCTGCACACAGCTTTAGTCATCATATGCAAACTCCTGTCAGGGGGGTTACCTGATCGTAAGATGTGTTTAGAGTCTTGACACGCTTGAAAAAGCACGTTTACTGATCATAGCCAATTGGCGCATGCGAAGAGTGCTGCAGGCGTGCAAACATCGGTGGCACTTCAACTCCTAGCAGCTAACCATGGCAGCTTGTGGCTGTAGGGAAGCAGCCAGAGAGAAAGGAGTGGATGATTTCCTATATCATGTGAAGCAACAGGCCAGCCCTGTCATTGGCAGGCAGATAGATTGTGTCCTGCAGCACTGGCACGCCTTGGATGCTGGCAAGGCTGCTGCTGAAGAGAGTCCTGATCAGTTGGATGATCTTGATGATGATCCGTCTGATGCTCATAGTCATCTGGGGAGTGGAATGGAGGAAGCAGAGACAGTGCACTCATGGGGTAATGATGCATAAGCACCACCTGATGCTGCATGTGTGTCTGACAATTGCGCCCCTGCTGTCTGGTGTTGCACCACTCAATGGCCATGAGCTTTGGACACTGTCATGCCTTTGCCCTCTGTCTACGATGTTGCCCTCTGGCTACAACTTGTGCCCTCTGTTGACAATGTTTGCTTTTTGCTTACCAAGTTTGCCCTCTGTCTACCACAATTGTCCTAGCATCTGTGTGACCATGCAGCAGCTTGACGTCTGATGTGCTAAGCTATCAGCGCTCTTGACCTTTTTTTTTGTCACTTTGGCAAAAGCACTTGCTGATCTGCTTCTGATTGTCAGGCATGTGTGCAGATCAACTGCATGGCGAGAGGCTTCTGTGCAGTCTGTATGTTCAAGTAGGGGCTCCAGTTGCATCGCTCACTGAGCAGATGTCAGAGCAGACAACGAGGATTGGTGGCACCAGCATCAAAGACTTGGCTGCTGTGCTGAACCCATCCACTACACAGAGCCTTGACATAGGTCAGCACAGTTGGAGCTGCATCTTGTTAGTGGCATGGCATGCAGCTGTAAGTCATGTTGTCACTTGCCATCATGTGTGCAACATGAGCTTGGAATGCATGCGGTGCGCTTGTGCCCACTGTGTTTGTATTATGCGCCAAGTGCCTGTACCCTTTTCTCATATGTCAGGATGATTAGCACAAACTATCTCTTGTTGCTATGCATTATGCAACCTCCCATGGTCAGTCCTGTGTGTGACTTCACAGGAGATGGTCAATATGTCAAGGGAGCAGGGCAGATGCAGGAGCAGGACATGCTGGCAGTACGGCCAAAGAGTGCAATCAAACCAGTCGATGGCAACCTTTCTGCAATGCTGCCAAAGCTGATCCCGGCTGCTAAGCAACAAGAGTACATTGCAGCTTTTGGGTCTCAGACAAAATTGCCCAGGACACCACTTTTATCAGGCTACAAGTGATGCAGCGTATGTGTTGTGCTCTTGGTGTTGTTCATCAACTGCGCAACATGCCTGATGGTCTCTAAGATCTGATACATGGCTTCCTCTTCCTGTCCTATGTTTATGCATAGACAAGTACATGTCAGAGTCACTGCTGTCGACTCAGCTTGCCAGACATGACATATTTCAAGTCTTCTTTGCGTCAATCCTTCCTGCGCTGCATTCTCAAGTAGCAGCATGGTGACATTGTGATATCTGTCTGCAGTGTAGGTGCGGTCCTGCCTTTCACATGCTCACAAGCCCATATAATAACACACATGATGTACTAGAACCGTTTAATGACCGTCGATGAACAAATCTGTGAAAATTAACCTTGATGCTGACCGTCATTCAATGTCGGACATGCAGATATGTAGTAACAACATTCGGTGTACACGTATGCTTTTGAGACTGAACTGAGAGGCCTTCGGCAAGGCAAGTACCTCAATGTCGTTTGCTTGCGGTCATCGCCGTGAGCATCCAGGGTGCAAGCATGGCCCTGATTTCGCCAGAATGCCTCATGGAGGGTCCGCCCGCCGCTGACCGCCGATTGTACAACTGCCGTGTTGAACACGGACGGAAAGCATGACCTCACAAATTAGACCCAAATGCAGGTGACCAGAATGTGACTGATCAGTAGGTGCTGCCGCTGGTCACCGCAGGTCGCCGCTCGCAAAGTATGAGTCCTGTACCGTAAAGCATTGTTGATACTGAAGCAAGTCTTTCGGCGGTCTTGCGAAGCTTCAACGTATCCTCTGTTTCAGCACGGCCTATCCTCTATCTGGACTTAGAAGGCATCAATTTATGCAGACACGGGTCTATCGCCATCATGCAAGTGTATCAGAGCGAAGAGGACCATGTATATCTGGTAGACGTGCACACCTTGGGAGCTGCTGCGTT
>JAABUK010010834.1_pt1 | contig 12054 bp, 11 predicted proteins | sample 5559141 | NCBI WGS metagenome assembly JAABUK01 (sample SAMN10711869, study PRJNA513367) | rock metagenome | isolation source: Antarctica rocks | place: Antarctica: Victoria Land, Pudding Butte nord | collected 2016-01-03 | reverse complement strand
AGGTTTGGGATGGAGGTGTTTGCGCGGTTCGGAGGACCATTGGGTGTTTGTTTGGGAGGGGTGGTGGATTGGAGAGGAGGGGGGGGGTTGTAACTTGATGGCAGACAGATGAGAGCGTGGCTCAGAGTAGGGTATCAAGGGTATCTTGGTGAATGATCAACCCAGGGTGTTTATTTTCCATGGTCCTCCACTCATGGTATGTCGCGGCCAAATCAAGATGTCGTGACATGCTCCATCACGATCCATACTTTATGACAATAGAAGGGTTCACCTAGTAACCGTCCACACCTAGTAACCGTCCAGCCTTATAGGGTTGGTACCCTAAAATTTAGGGCCAAAATCTATAAATCCAATCCATGACGTAGATTTCATGCTACAAATCGATAATCAGACTGTTTCTAAGGTATCTACGTCATAATTTACGACCTCATCTTTAACGCATGGCTCTTCCTGATTAGCTGACTACTCCGGTCACGTGACCTCCTTCCTGCTGGATTTGCCCACGTCGCCCCTGTTCTAACTCCGCCGTAGTTACCCTGATTGGTAGCCTAATAATGAGCTTTTTAGGTCGCTTTGCTGCTGCACGGACCCTCTTACTTGGTGTTGCTTGTGTCGCGATGGGACGGGCTACTGTTCTACTTAGTATAGCTATCGCGGAGGTGGCTATAAGCGATGCGACAGGAGTATCTATTACTATCCTGATTAGGGCAGGTAATTATCTCTTTCTTAGAGTGGGACGTGGTTTTGGTATGAGGATATTAGGACTGAGTCTTATAAGGGAGGTAACAGCGGTTTTCTATTCCTTAATAGCCTAATTAGCCTGTTATTCCTAAATGACGGCTTAATTTATAAACCTAGCAGCCCCGTAGTTACCCTTTAAGTGAGTAGACTTCTATTATTTACGTCAGTTAAGTTTTATGAATTTAGAGTTAATAATACCCTAGATTATAGACTCCGCTATTACTTAGATAGCCGCTTTACCTACTTTCTGAAGCACTTAATTAAGATCCGGTCGTTAAGTATAGCATGCGCCCTTAATTATATGCTATAGAATCTGCTATATCTGTAGAGTATTAGCTGGCGTTAAGGCGACGTGGAAGTTACCGTCAGGGCCGGTGGAGGTAATTATAGCTTTAGGAGGTATAGTAGGACGGATCTTAATATTATACTACTATGAGGCCTGAGTCGTAGAAAATTACTGGAGGACTAATTCTGGACTAAATGGTAAAAGTCCTGATGCGGCCCATGCTTTCTTTATATTTATTAGTATTATCGCCTTATATCGGGCTAATTAATAGATTTTTAGAAAGTCGACTTTGTCGATGTGGTAGCTACCTCCTAGGCGTGTGATTCGCTGGACGTGAGACTTGTAGGCAGTCGCTAAGGGCGAGAAAATACCGACATCTAATAGCTGGAGCAGATGTATTGTATATAGCGGTAGGCATAGAAGAATAATCTTATGGTCCACGCAGTACTAAATTACTGCAGTCGTGATATAAGAAGCGTAGCCATTAATTAATAGCATTTTATACTCACCTTTCTAATAGGATTTTATCTCTTAACCGAAACCTTTCTGAAGCCATTCGTAACTAATAGAATTATCGGTCTAGCTATTCTTACTAATAGTAATTTCGCCTGATTTTAGAGCTTCCTTCCAAGCTTTTTAGATTAATTTACCTTTAAAAATAATCTATAGGGGTAAATATCTTCCATCCATTAATATATATTTAATAAGCGAGACCTATTCACGGTTCCTATATTATATCATATAGGCTTTCTTTTTATTATACTTAGAGACTATGACTTTATACTTAGCGATAACCCCCTATATAAAGCCCTTTTCATCTATATTATAAATATCTCTTTCGTCTACTTCATACATTATTTTAGTTTATAGATAGAGGTTAAACTAGCCTAATAGGATTTCGGGATTTTAAGCCATAGCTCGTTCCTTATTTAATAGCGGGATATAGGCTATCTTTACCTCTAGGTACTAGGTCATGAATTTTTAAGGTTAATTAGGTTTAATAGGCTTCTTATCACCCTTTATAAGAAGGATTTCGTTCGCTATAGATCGTACTTGCTATACCCTTACTGGCTAACCCCATGCTTAGAGACGGAGAACCTAGGCTAAAAGAGCTGCTTCTTCTCTAGAACTAAGTCGTTATTAATCCTCATAGGCTACCGAATTTAATTGGCTACTATTAACTCGGTCGACCAGTATGCTTTTTAGTATTCTATGCTATTTTACTACCTTTATTATGGATAAAATCCGATTACCTATGCCGCCGGCCTCTAACCAGGCTGTATAAGCTAGCTCTATGCGATCCTCCCTAGATAATTTAGCCTCCCATGAAGGAGGAAGAGGCTCTGGAAGTATGGTAGATATAATGAACGAATAGGACGATTTGTAGCATAAGAAAGGTGTCATGGACTGGATTTCCAGGTGTGCGCCCTAGAGCTATAGGGTACTAACCCTATAAGGCTGGACGGTTACTAGGTGTGGACGGTTACTAGGTGAACCCTTCTATACCCGCTCGTCTAGGAAGCGAGATCAATGAGGGAGGCACTGAGTTGATGTTCTTCAACAATCAAACAGTAACACGAAAAGGGCACGACGAATATAGCCTGAAATCATGGACTCGAATGGGCCGGATATGTCTCCTCTCTCATCTCAGCTCTCCTCCCATGGCTCAAGCGAGTTTGGCGACGATATCAAGGTCGAGGACCACGACCACAGCCCGGAACCTGTACCAGATGATGATACGCACCTTGTGCCCCCAGCGAAGCGCCGTCGTACCGGACAATATTCGCATCAATCCACGCCAGCTCCGCTTCACGAACCAGAGGACTTAGGTGATATCTCCTCGGACACTTCTGGCAGCGTGCCTGGCTCGCCAACCTGCAACAATGGGTTCGGCTTTGCTGAAGACGACCCCTCTGTATCGCCTGAGCAAGTCACTCTGTGCAAATGGAAGGACTGTACGAGAGGCGACTGTAGCGATATGGATACTCTAGTGCAACATATACATGATGATCATATAGGGAAGAATAAGAAGCGGTATGCGTGCGAATGGGAGGGGTGCAATAAGAAGGAGAGTGCAACACCAAATGCTCATGCAAGTGGCTATGCGTTGAAAGCACACATGAGGAGCCATACGAAGGAGAAGCCGTTCTACTGTCGCTTACCAGGTATGTCCAATTGATGGGCAAGGGAGCAAAGCTAACGCACATAGAATGTGATCGCTCTTTCACACGGTCTGATGCCCTCGCAAAGCATATGCGTACGGTTCATGAAACCGAAGCTCTGCGACCTTCAGATCCAGTCCCCAAGAACTACTCCTCAATCCCGCCAAAACCCCAACGACTGAAGCTGATAGTCAATTGCAAACCTCGCGACCAGCCGGAAGGTAATGATGACACCGAGGTTGATGATCAGGCCACCGTCTACAATAGCGACCAAGACATTGATGACCACCCCGCTGCGCCCTTCGAATACCCGCCAGAACTGCAATTTACAGAAAAAGAGCTCGCTATGCCCACTAACCAACTCTATCGCCTTCTACGCCGCCAGCATCACTGGGCAGAAGAAGAGAGTGCGGAACTACTAGATGAAGTTCAAGCACTGGAGGCAAAGAAGAGACAGGAATGGACACAGAAGGAGTTGGTGCTGGCTAATGTGATGGAGGCGGAGCTGGCGAACGCTCACGATAAAGGGGAGAATGTGCAGCATCATTTGTTGGACCTACCCCAGCCGATACTGCCGATCGTGGGGAGAGAGCAACCTTGGTATCGAGTCCTTGCGGCGCCAGTGGAGGAGCCGCCGCCAATAGAGGGCGAGGTACCTACGAGAGAGGAGATGCAAGGGGAGAGGCCCCAAGCCCTCCCTAACTGAGAGAGTGTCTAGGTCCCTCTCTAGTGATCTCTTTCCCTGCTTTTCACTTGAGAATGACTGTACGATACTCGCGATAAATGTCTTCGGTATTTGTTTCTTAAGATCACTTATTCCACGCGAGTTTTCTTTTGCTACAGAGTGGGCTCATTCGCTCTACATTCCTATTTCTTGTCACAAGTCTGATGCCAGATATACTCAAAATTGTGGGAAAGCAAAATTCTAACCATCTGAATTGCGTCTCTCGGCTTCCGCCTCAATTACTCTCCATCAACGGATTTACAGTGCTGCTATCCTCTTGACTAACACCTCGATATCGACTAACCCTCTTCTCCAACCACGACTCCGGTTTCCGCCCTCATCACCATTCACACTCACAGCAGCATACTCCTCCATAGTCACCTTCTCAATCGCGGTCATCTCCCCAGTTACCTGATTGTTAGTGCCCACTATCTCCGCCAATGGGACGGTATTTGGGCCCGTGAGTAAGACAATCTCCTTCTTATACCCACCCTTCATCAGTATATTCGCAATGGCCTCAGTCAGTTCTGCGGGAGATGCGTACGCAATGGCACCATCAGCAGGAAGCGAAGTATTGTGATGAAGGACAATGTTCTAGCAAAAGCGGAAACTATTTCGCGTGGACCCTTTCACGGTTTCCCTTCCTACATGTTCTAATTGTCGGACCATCACTATGGAGCAGGCGGTGAAGGCTTATAATGCGCTGGGAAGGGCATCACCTTCAACACTGGCGAAGGCGTCAACGGGACGAGACGAGTCCGCTGTACCGTTTCCAGCTAAACACAACTAATTATCCACACAAAACTTCTAACATTGACAACTTAGACTCTGGATAATTTCTGCTTTTATGAAAGCTGAACCGAAGATGGATGTTGATAAGGGAGGGATACTCTGGTACCACCACCTTGCATCTGGACAGTAACGAGTAGTCTCGCTACCATCCCAACGTGGACCATGGGATGATCGAGCAGACACCCAAGTGCTGAAGAACTTCAGCAGCGGAATTGTGAATGTTCGACAGATAAGAGACATTCCAGGAAAAAGCATGGAGAAAGGCTGTACGTACTGACGCAGATAATACAACGGAGATACCCGTCTTCGATAACATCTTCGAAGCGAATCAACGAGCGCTCGCTGTCGCGGTTAATGGGGGAGCAATGGACCAAGAGGAGCCTGAGGAAAAGATGAGACAGCTACAGGGAGGGAAGACAACGATGATTTATGATGATATGAGCGGGTTCTATAGGAACAAGGGGGGTATGGTGTGTACCTTTAGCAAGGGCAAACTGTTAGAGTTGAAGGTGTTGGGGCTTTGTGAGATATCCCGTGATGGTTTGACTCTGAATTTGGCTGATCGCTGCGGTACTCGTTGGCGCGTGGCCCGACGGACCGTACAATGCTGCTCGTGTGTTTACCACGACTGAATATCAACTACGAGGACGGTCCATATTCTCGTGGAAGTATGAGGAGGCGCTCAATGAGACGATGCGTGCTTCCAGAATGAACTATAGGAACAACTTTTAAATGAGCTTAAGGACTTAGCACCATGTGATTGAAGACCCTCTTTGCGCTCTGCGATGTGATGACCGTCCGGTAACAGAATGATTGCATTGATTCTCTGTTTCCAGCGACCCAATGGTCTCGTCAAGTAGCCCCCGAACTTTGCGTCCGGGCTCCTTTGCAATGGGCATTGGAAGGGGTATAGTTCCAACCCGGCGACTCTGGCTGGAGACCTAGTTCTAGCGCCTCAGATTTGAAACACTCTACCTTACTCTGTACGAGTACGTTCATTGGCGCTTTACCTGATTTGTATGCGTACCAGATTTTGCTGCCTGCCGTTATATATAAGTCACAACATGTCCAAACCACTGTTGTCTTCCAGGAGATATCGTTCTTCCAATCATGGCGGATCCTGGCTCCCAGCGTCATGGGAGCTCATTGACCCTGGGATCAGGCTCCAACCGTCCCGCCGACGCGAAGCAGCATTCGCTCAGCTGCTGCCATTGTCGCCAGAGAAAGATAAAATGCGACAAAGTCCAGCCTTGCTCACCTTGCTCACGTTCAGCTCTGCCTTGCGTCTTTCCCGAGCGCGTGAGACATCCCAAGAGGAGGAGTAGCAATACAAAGACGGCGAACGATGAGCTCATGCGGAGGCTGTCGAGGATGGAGGAATTGATTGAGAAGATGAAGGTTGATGGAAAAGACGTTCATTGCGACAAGATCGCAGAAGATCGGGACCCTGCAAGTCCACGTATGCCCGACATCAGGCGAGCATCCACTCAAAAGTCCGACACCTCGAGGTCACAAATAGAGAATTGCGAGGAAGGTGGAGTGAACAACTCGACGCTTTTCACAGGGGGTGCATTCCTCAAGAGCTTAATGAACGAGGTACGTCCGACCTTCACGTGTCTGATTGTCATGAGAAGGAGAGCTGACAACCACTTCTCCACAGGTTGAAGGCCTCAAAGAGACCATGGATGACGTCTCGTACCCACAGGTATATACGCCAGAGTCCGTTCAGTCATCTCCCAAAGGCTGGAACACTCACAACTCGGTCCTATTTGGCTCGAGTCCCATGCCGTGCAAAGAATTACGAGTCCTGCATCCTTCTCCGCAGCAAATGTCTGTACTAGGCACTTTCTACGCCCGAAATTGTGATCCAATGTTCAAAGTGCTCCATATTCCTTGTTTGGAGAAGTTGATCCTCAACGCTTCCACCAATGTTCAAGAGATCCCGCAGGGCAACTACGTCGAGGCCCTGCTCTTTGCTGTGTATTACTGCGCGGTCACATCCCTGACACAGGACGAATGTCTGCAGCATTTTCATGATGGACGGCAAAACCTGCTAGCTCGTTATAGGACTGGCACCGAGACAGCGCTGGCAAATGCAGACATGTTAAACACTACGGAACTAGGAACGCTTCAAGCGTTGGTCATTTTCCTTGTAAGTCTCCATCCATATCTATCAGCTGTCTGCCTCAATTCTAGTACATGCGAATTCCTGCGATCCAAATATCTTTATCAGCCGCCTATTGTCTCTGTATCTATTACCGGTGGAAACTAATGATTTGATCAGGCGAGTGTCCGTACCAATGACGATAGTCAGTTCGTCTGGACCATGACTAGCGTTGCGATGCGCCTAGGACATTCATTTGGGTTGCATCGGGAAGGATCCAAGCCAGGGCTTTCACCGTTTCAAACAGAGCTACGCCGTCGATTATGGTGGCAGATCGTAACTCTGGATATTCGCTGTTGTGAAGACCGAGCATCTGATCCATGCATTTGGCCCGATTCATTCAACACGAAACAACCCCTGAACATCAATGATAGTGACATGGATCCTCAGAGTATGGAACCACTCGTCGAGAGAGAAGGGTTTACCGATATGACCAAGATTCGAGGTTCGCATGTCGTGTGGAACACTGCAATGTGCCTGCTTTGGGACGTCGTGGGTTTTACGGTGCCGGTGAGAGAAGGTGGAAGGAATTTACAACCCACAATCTCCGTCGAAGAGAAGAGGTCGCGGATAAATCAACTCGAGAAGCTTCTCGAAAATCAGATCGTGGTTTACTGCGACCCGAAAGAGCCCTTGCAGTGGGTGACAATAGTAGTGGCTCGATTGGTCATAGCGCGGTTTCACCTAGCTATCTATCATCCGCCTATGTATCATGATAGATCCACCTCTCACCAACATGTGAGCAGGGAGGCTGTGCTGAAGGCCGCCGTTCAAAATCTCGAGTACAGTCACTTACTGGACACAGAACCTGCTGTTGCTAAGTGGCAATGGTGGTTCAATACCCATGTCCAATGGCACGCTCTAGCAGTAGTGTTGGTGGAACTCTGCGTGCAAGACAAGGGCTCGTTGGTGGAGAGAGCATGGAGAATAGTGGATGTCGTCTTTGACGACTGGGCTGCACGCATTGCTGACTCAAAGAATGGAATGCTATGGCGGGCGATTAAGAAGCTTATGAGCAAAGCCCAAGCCAAAAGAAACGAAAGCAAGCAGCAGACGCCCAGCGCAGTGCCCCAACAGCAGCTACCCCTACCACAATTCCAACCTTACAGCCCACTCCAGGATCTGGACCTCGCAAATATACCGTACCATCCCAACTCGGTGCTTGGCTATGCGCAGACCCTCAATCTAGAGCAAGGGCTTCCCGCAGACATATTGTCTTCGTTGAACGTCAATGACACAGATGATACGATCAATTGGGCGGAGTGGGACGAGTTCATGCAAGATTTCGACATGGCAGATGCAGGGGCTATGAATGCTAATGATATACAACAAGACAGCAGCCAGACTTGGTGGTGAATAGCCAGCCAAACGCAGATACTCCACTCCATCATGGACATACTCGATTGTGTTCGAGGCGCAATTTGGGTAGACGAGAGATGTTTCAATGGTGAATACCCAGCTCTGCTCAGTCTGTAGTGCCAAATGGCTTGGTCAAAATACTTCTTCCCTCGCTCCACAGTCTTCAGAACCAGCCCACATACTTGGCCACGTGTGCTAGTGGCGGTGCAAAATGCCAGATCAAGCCTCTAACCAGCTGCTTTGGAGCCTTCCATTCAAATTTGACATCCTTACTTGTCGAAATGACACTGACTCCGGTACCATCAAAGTTTCCGGCCTCCGCAATCTCAATCATGCCCGCTGCCAAATCTAGGTAACTAACGAAGGCCACAGCCCCTTGGCGATCCAAACTCAGAGCGTGACCCTTTTGCTCGTCCTCGACCAATCCTCCGGGTTGAATGAAAGTCACCCTTAGCCACGACTGGTGCAACCTCAAATACTCTTCCGCTCGCGCAACGTCGGTGTAGGCGTTCGACATCGCTCTCCAGAGGAGCCAATGCATGACTGCCGGTTCGTGGGAGTACATGCGTGGATTCATCGAAGCCGAGCTCAGAAAGAGGACTTTCGGGACTTTCTTCGCGCCGTTGTTGCAGCCAAGAAGGCACAGTGCTGCGACAATTGCGTGGGCCGAGTCCTGCACGATGCGTAGGCCTGGGGTGTTCTCGTTCTCGCCGATGACGGAGAAGATGGTGTCGACACCCGAAATGCATGATGCTTGCAGGGGAATGTTGTTGAGAGCACCTTCAAAAATTTGAACGGATTTAGTCTCGTCGAGGTGAGGAAATTGGGTGAGCAACTTTGACTTGGAGCGCACGTATGCATGAACCACGTTTTTCGGGTCCTTGAGGAGGAGGGTGAGCAATGAACTTCCAGTCTTTCCGGTCGCTCCTATGATGGCGTAGGTAGGCATTGTGTAAACAAGGGAAGGAGTGTGACTAGTAGGATGGAGAGCGAAGTAAGGCAAAGATGGATATCGGTCGATGTTAAACGGGCTAAAGTACTCGTCGTGTCAAGGTATCCGGAATGTTGTGTTGCAGGGAGTGGAAAGATGATGATAGACACATCATCGTCATTAGATTGTTTTCGCTCGGCGGAATTTGTTATCCATAGAACTACCGACAATCCCTAGACAACATGCAACAGCGTACTCGTATCCCGCGGAATTTGATTTACAGACGCCCGAGGACCGATAACAATATTTCCGCACTGTGATGGCTCCCCAATCGTCTCAATGGTTCTAGCGTCAGTATGGGGTGTGCTGACAGAAGTAGGAAGCTATTGGCAATCTGTGCTCCTCCCAGTCAATCCATATCTGCTCAGTGCATCCACTCAACTAACGTAAATATATCTGCAGAAAGCTACCAATTGGTATCACCGCAAACCACCTCTTCCGACTTTGCTTCAGTCCCTCTCGACTGCGACAACTTTCGAAGAATGGACCTCAACCGCCGAAGCTCTCGACGAGCTCCTCCACCTCGATCTATGGCGCCAGAATGCCTCATCAAAATACTACGATTACCGCTTGATGAACGAGCGTCGGCTAGCCATCATCAATGGGCGTGAAGAGGAGGATGTGCTCGGGCTTGTCAATCTACTGCGATCGGGCCTCGTGCGCAATCTGGGTAACATAACGACGCCGAAGCTGTTCAACCGGGCCTATGCGGGGACCAAGCTGTTGATCGAGGAATACATCACACAAGTAGCGCTGGCAGTGGAAGATGTGACTGCTCTGCCCACGCACCAGAGCTATGAAAGCGGATGGACGAGCCAGGCCAAGTTGGATTTGTTGCATGACACTCGGCAGGCATTTGGACGGACAACGTTGGTCCTGCAAGGAGGTGCTATGTTTGGGCTTTGCCATCTGGGAGTCGTGAAAGCCTTGCATCTGAGGGGACTCCTGCCCAGGATCATTACAGGCACGGCAACAGGAGCACTGATCGCGGCGTTGGTTGGCATTCATACGGAGGATGAATTGCTGGATTTCTTGAATGGGGATGGAATCGATCTGACTGCTTTCGCCAATCACAATCATGATGCAGACGGTGTTGAAGAGACACATGGATTGATATTAAGCCAAGAGCAGACGGGAAAGGCTCAGACTTGTCTACGTCGACTTAGGAGATTCGTTCAAGAGGGTCACTTCCTCGATGTGAACGTCCTCGAAGAATGCGTCCGTGCCAATGTAGGCGAACTCACTTTCGAAGAAGCCTATGCACGCACCAAACGGGTTCTCAACATCACCGTCGCCACATCTGGCCGCGGCGGTGTTCCGAATCTCCTCAACTACCTCACAGCGCCCAACGTCCTCATCTGGTCTGCTGCCATCGCCTCCAATGCAGACACGACCCGCTTCTACACCCCACACCCACTCCTCTGCAAAGACGAAACCGGCCGCATAATCCCCTGGCTCGTCTCGCCCTCCTCTGAAAACGGCATCACATTTCAATCGTGGAAAACAACCACCTACACACCCAACGAGCGCGACTCACCACTCAGCCGCATCGCCGAACTCTTCAACGTGAACCACTTCATCGTCAGCCAAGCACGTCCCTACATCGCGCCCTTCCTCCGCAGCGACCTCCAACATCCCAACAACCCCCGCCAGGCGCGCCGAACAGGCGTCATCGCGCCCCTCCTCCGCCTCACAACGCTCGAAATCCACCACCGCCTCTCCCAACTCGACTCCCTCGGTCTCCTCCCAACCAACATCCGCCGCCTGCTCATTGACGAAACCGTGCCGGGTGCCAGCGTAACCCTCGTGCCCGATCTGGCCGCGAGCGACTTTCTAAAACTGCTCGAGACGCCTACGAAGGAGAGTTTGGAGTATTGGATCTTGCACGGCGAACGTAGCGTTTGGCCCGCCGTGGCTGCATTGAAGGTCAGGTGTGCGGTGGAAGTCGAATTGGATCGATGCTATCAGCTCGTCCGGAGGCGGAAGCCCATGGACGCGAGTGCGAGAAGCCCTGTCAGACGCAGAAGTGGTGATTTTGGAAGCGGGGGTGGTAGTGGGAGAAGGAGGATCAGGGCGCAGAGTGTGGGACAAACATGAAAAAATTCCGCGGGCGAACAGAGATGCCTCAGTCAACCAAATTGCACGATAAATGCTACACTTGCTGGCCATCCGATCGTCTGTGACAGCTACCTCAAAACACCAACCACTAGTCTAAACAAGACATCCTAAAGTCAGCCACCTACATCCACCCATCAAACATCAAGCCAATCAACAATACAGACAAATTCCATCGACAAACCATATCCATCAGCCAACCCCTACCTGTACACAGAAAAAGCTTTCGATATTACTAGTTGGTCTGGACCGAATTCGAAACCAAGATCAAAACGATTCATTTCATCGAGGCGGGACTTTTCCGGACATGAATTCCTATATTGATCCTTGTTATTATATCGAGCGAATGGGACGATCAAAGTGGTTGTGCAGCTGGAGATTCGCAATTTGAAGTGAAATGGAATGGGGTGGGATGGGATGGAATGAAATGGGATGCGCTCGTTGATGGAGGGTGGGCTTTCGTTATTAGACAGGTTCATCTTTGTTATTCTGATACGAGTTCCATATGTTCTTATGGAGTAGGCGATGAGGGCGTTTCTTTCGATAGTGGAATGTGGGATTCGGATGATTTGGTGTGTATTGCATGCATCACAGCTATCTCTCAACTAATCGCCTAATCATTTCCTCCAAACCCCCCCTCAAACCTCCCTCTCACCCCAACTCCTCACCATCCCCTCCAACCCAGCCTCATACTCCCTCAACACCACCCTCCCCCCCTCC
>JAABUK010010833.1_pt1 | contig 12054 bp, 9 predicted proteins | sample 5559141 | NCBI WGS metagenome assembly JAABUK01 (sample SAMN10711869, study PRJNA513367) | rock metagenome | isolation source: Antarctica rocks | place: Antarctica: Victoria Land, Pudding Butte nord | collected 2016-01-03 | reverse complement strand
TCATTTGGCCTGCGACTCTGCAAAGCACAACAAGCAAGCTTGCCCTGCAGTCTAGAAAACTTGGAAGCAGGGCGCAGGCGAACAAGTCAGGCATCAGCTTTTGTGCTGTCTTGCACACCAGGCTGACGGCTGTCTTGTGACGATGCGCACGACAGCAAGCACCTTTGCAGTTCAGCCCGTCTGCGTTGCCCATGAGTGGTTGGTACGCCTGGAGCAGAACGGGACGGTTCCGCCTGCTCAGCCGACGGTGCGACTAGCAGGCTTCAGCGGGCAATTGTGTGGGACCGGCCCAGATGGCTTGATTCCGCTTAAGCTGAGATGGCTCGAATTCGCATTTTCAATTCTGCACCACCTGAGCTTGCATACTTATGCGAGTTGCACGCCAGTGCCTCATTTCAATGCTGATTTTGAGGAATCCTTCACACAGATCCCAAGGTCATGCAAGCCAAAATGAGGCATATCGCAGAGACAAGTCGGGCATATGTCGCGGTGATTCCTCAACATCGCTAGCAGCAGAACCGGGTCTTGAAGATTTCAAGCCATTGCTACAGGCGTGTGCTATGCAGTACGAAGATGCCCCAGCCACCCGTGAAGCCCCACAAGCATGCACAGTTCCGGTTAGGCAGGTGATCAACCTTCATTTTCTTGAGGAAGGTGGTTACTTTGATCTTCCCCTACAGGTATATTTTACTCCGCCTGCTGGTGCTGTCAGACTGCTGATAGTGCTGCAAGCCGTCTGGTGGCAATCATGCAGGTTGCTGCAAGTCAGCTGGGTGTGAGCATGACCACACTCAAAAAATTGTGCCGTGAGAACAACCTTGACAGGTGGCCATTTCGTAAGCGTAAAAGCTTGAGCCAAATGACTGTGCGTACAAAGCAGGCATTGACGGATAGTGAAGAGACAGACAAAGTCCAGATACAGGCAGCTCTAGATGTGTTAGAGCACCAGCGGCAGCGTATGAGGGTAAGCTGTGCAGGGAATGCCTGCACCTTTTTATATCATAATCTACCAAAGTGGAGTAATCGCTATGCTGCTGACCAGATACCCTCATGCCAATTTTCTATGCCTTTTTCTTGCAGTTTAAATTGCCTATAAACGTTTTTGTACAGACAAGTCAGCTTTTAGAATGCCCTGATTGGCATTTGCTGATACACCTTGCTGCATCATTGTTTGCAGGCAAAGATTAACATTACCCACATCTTTGCTGAACACAGCAGCAGGATGATCGCATTAACTGAGCATGTTCCATGTATGATGGCATTGGCTCTGCATGTCTGCTCAATCCCTCTTGATGAGCATGGCCTGCCCTCCTTGACTGCTTTGCAGCTGATGCGGCTCATGCTTCCCTGCAATGCCTGATGTTGCGCTTTGCGTACATGCTTTTGTGTTGTTCTGGGCATCATACTGATAAGCAGTAGCTTTTGGTACTTGCGTGCAGGTTTGTCAAGGTGACAGGATGTTACCATCTATCAAGGCCTATCGGCAACAGGTGCTCAAAGCAGAGCATATCGAGCGGAGCAAAAACGATGACAGCAGCACAGGTGTACTCAGGCAAAAGCTTTGTGGAATGCAACAGAGCACACATGAATGGCACAACAATGCACTGTGCTTGAACGCAAAGTGTGTTTTTTGCGCTTGCTCTTGCATATCATGGCAAATGCAACGGCTGACTGAGAAGTCATTGCTGCTGCGATGTGCATTGCTACTGATCTGTACATATACTTGCAGGCTCTCTTACAAGCAAGTCTGTAGTCTCAGCTGCAGTGCGCTTGCTGTCTGCGTGCAACGAAGACCCTGTGCAAAGCCATGATTCTGCAGCGTTGTAGTTGATTGCGATCACAAGCAGATTTTGACAGCACTGTCATCTTACATGTTTTGCATGTGAGTGGGATCCAGTGGTAAAGGCATATTTGTCATTGCAGTCCAACTGCAGTATCCTGTTGTTGTGATTTTGCCAAACTGTGTCTTGGCCCAAGAACTGCTTTTATGCTAAGAATATTAGGCCAATAGTTGTGACAGCTCATGTGCTGACATCGTCAGCATGCAAACATGTGTGCTGTTCTTTGCTTTTGTCGTGAAACTGTTTGCCTTGAAAGCAAGATTGCCCTTTGCCTTATGCACATACATATGTTGAAATGCAGTGTGTAGTCGGCGGGCTTGCATAATAGGACCGTGCGTTACATGGTGGGTGTACTGTGTAGCTGATGATGACAACTCTCCTTAGTGTGTCTACAGGCTGTGTGCAAGACACATCTGTACAAAGCAACAGGCCGCTAGCTAAGGAATGCGGCCTTTGCAACAATCAATAAATACCTGACGAGCAATCTGCTCATGAATGGTGTAAGTGCTCACACTTTCAACACTCCCCCGCAGTCAAACATTCAAGGAAGCAGTGTACACCCTTGCCAGCTAATTACTCACACTTCTCTCTCCTTTTAAACTTTTTCAAAAAAAATTGTGGTATTATAGCTTGCCCATTTTCTTAGTGGTATGAATCCAGTGACCAATTCCCGAAACTGCACTCGTCAGCGAAGCTCGGTAAACCGTCGGGATCAGTGTGTACTATATTTGAGGGCTTATTAGAAGACAATAAAGTTTTCATGCACAAATCAATTCAATATGCTGCACCACAAGCGAACATGCACATCATGAACCCCTCATGCTGAGTACATGAGGAACCCCTCACGCTGAGAGTCCAGTACTGCCCTAGTGAGACTGAGCTTATAAGCGTGAGCTTTTGATCATGAAATATTCTTGCTTCTTTTCAGACACCGCTGGAGTGCATGCTCCTAGATTGCAAGCACATACAGGCACAAAACTCTTCTGTGCTTGTATGTGCTTGCAATGTTAAGAATTGAAGGATAGCCAGTAGATTGGGAGTGTAATTGCTGTTGATTGTTTGCAGGTTACAGAACAACCATAAACGGTCATGCAGTGGTGTGTGCAAAGGACTCTAGACAGCATTAGGCACTGTGCAGCTTTAAATGCGTCAGTCACCCACAATGCATCGGGAAATCAAATGTGGACCACTGTTCATTGATAGTGCACTCGTAATGCTCAGTAGTTAAGCACGATTTGCAGACTCATTGCTGCGTTGCCAATTTCTATACAGTGTGCAGTGCAGTCTACTCGCTGCAATGCTGATGACGCTAGATGATGCTCGTCAATACCAGCTACAGTTGCACAGCTATGTGGTGCCTAGAATGCCGTCAGATTGCATACGGGAATGGTTATTTATATGCTTTTTGTTCAATGCCATCTGATAGTTGTGCTGCAGAACTACAGTGCCACTTGTTGCCTAGCAGCTCCCATAGGCTCAAGTCAACAACCTTTCTGCTCTGAGACCATGCTGCTTTCGACATGGGCGATTCAGGGGAATGCCCCCAGTACTTTGCGACGGTTCTGCCGCAGGCGGTTTTTCTGCCACATACACAGACTAGCGACCAGCGAGTGATCTGCCGACAACCTCTTGACAACGAACACCTGCTACAGACAGCTTCAGCGCGCCGGTCACGAGCCTGTCTGTCTTGTGCCTGAGTGGATGAGTATTTGTTTGTGCCTGAGGGGTGTTTCTGCTCAAGCTTCCACACACATTCTGAGGGCTTTCGCATTCTGCTGACATAGGTATAACTACTAACACAACCTCCAATCTCAGCTCTAGATGCTTTGTGCTCACGCTCGTGGCCGGCCGTCAGGACTGTCAGCCTTGACCTAACAGTCAGCCAGAGACTTGTTTTCAGTCAGCAAATTTACACAACTTAAATGTAAATATGGCCTCCGAGATGCATTTCAATGCACTTCAAGCATCGCCCGTGTATCCTTGGGAACGTGTTCTGAGATCCAGTCTATCAAGGGAATAAACGTTTTCTTAATGGCTCTCCTGAAAATTCAGCAATGACTGCTACTACCATCAAAGACTCTGTCGCTTAAATACGGTACCTCAACTCTGGGCACCAGTTTGCCCTCGTAGTCCCCATCTGAGGGGCACTCGTGCGTGCGGAAGCCTAGTAAGTTTCAAGCTTGCAGGCCTCTTATCATCTGTAGTACTTGGAGATGGCTTCAGCGGTGCCAGCGACATGAAATTTCTGATGTTCCCAGACGCAAAGCTGAGGGTGGACTCACGGCTGAGCCATGAAGCCTGTCTGGGCCGTGCAGAGCGAGCGATGTCAGCTGAGTCCGGACGCTAGATCTGAGCCGAGCGCTGCTGGTCACAAGTCATGAGACACAAGCAAATGGCCATGGCGTCATAGTTGTCTACCTGAACAGAAAGGACATGCGTGGCCATCAGCACGAGCTGTGACTCCAGAGCGAGAATTAGGTCATGCAGTCCGTCCAGGCACAGGCACACGAGTGTGAAAGGGCATACGGGAACACGTGACCAGCTCTTCCTGTAATGGGGGAAGCCGTCTGTAGCTCTGTCCGGGTGTCTGTAATGGCTGACGTACCGAGTCGTCCAGGAGTGCTTATCATGCGTAAGCTGGCAGAGACAGCCTCAACGACGACAGGGCGGCATCCAGGCAGCAGAGTTGCAGTATGTGCGCAGGCTGTGACAGCAGTGCATGCAAGCACCTGCCCACACATGCGTCACGAGCGCATGCCTGGGTCCTCATATAGCATTATTGCATGAACAAGCGCCTATATCTATAAGTCAGTCAATGCCATAACATCCCCAGCCCTGCCACATGAGCTGAACAAAAAACCAGGCAAAAAATCAGGTCGGAGCGTAGTCTGTCAGCTTGTCATTCTTAGCAAGTGGCTCAGCAATCTTCTTGGCGAAAGACAGTCAGAGCTTGCAACAATATCAGGTGACAATCTACTCAAGCTTGGTATTTGCTACGCAGCACATGACCTTGCCATCGAAGTTGACGCATGAGCATTGGCATACAGGGACTCCACAGGAGCTGATAAGCTGCTTGAAGCGTACTCCTCTCAAAGGGTGCTGTCATCCACCTGTGTTGCCAAGCAAAAGGAGAAGCACCACTTCCGCAAAGGTGTGCCACCTCCTTGGTGGCCGCCTGCAGTGTTGTTTGATGTCTTTACCAGCAAAACACAGGTTGACTTGGTTGTTCTCCTGACAGCCCTTCTGGATTATGCCAAAGTAAAAGCTGGTCTGCTAGATGACTTGAAGAGAGCCTTGAGAAGAGAAAGAAACCAGTAAGTCCCTGTTAAGCTTTTGGTGTGTCATCCTCACATTGCTGCTGCGCTTGAGCTGTGTTTTGGCTTGTGCATACCTTGCATGAGCAGGATCCAAAAGAGTGCAACCATGCAAAGCCGCTTGGAGTTTGCCCTCTTGTGTCGCTTCACCAGACTTAGCCCTGCTTTGCAGCGGCTCTCTTGACAGGTGCATGCAACACGCATCAGTGCTTGAGAAGGCCTCTGTTATCCTTGCAGGTTTGATAGCCAGGATAACGAGACCTTGCAGCAGCTTCTGGACCCTACTGAGCATGGGTGAACCCGGAAGACAATTTGCACCATTCATGGACCCAAGAGCTTGGTAGCAGCGTTGTCTGAGCCAGGACGGCCTGAGTCAGAGCAGCCTGACTCAGCACAGCCTGACTCAGCACAGTCTGAGTCAGATCAGCCTGAGTCAGTACAGCCTGAGTCAGCACAGCCTGAGCCTGCACAGCCTAAGTCAACACAGCTTTAAGCTGCATAGCCTGAGTCAGCACAGCTTAGGGCCATGCAGCATGTGCCAGCATAGCGTGTGCTCACAAAGCATGCGTCAGCAAAGCGTGTGCCAGCAAAGCATGTGTCAACAAAGCGTGTGTCAGCAAAGCATGTGCCAGCAAAATGTGTGCCAGCAGTGCATGTGCCAGCCCTTGCTGCTGCTAAAATGCTCCTGTTCTTCTTGTCACCCACAGATGGCATGTTTGTGTCTGTGCTCTGCTTTGCAGTTGGTTGTTGCTTTGCATGTGCTGATTTAGTGATCTGTCGCGTGAATGGCATGTGCATCCTCTGAGGATGATTCAAAGAGGTCAGGCTTTTCTGCTAGTTGTGAATGGTCATGTGCATAAGTGTGCAGAGACTTTCATGCGGGGCTTGAGTGCTTGCAACTTTGACATTCACCAGCCGGATGTTGTGGTACTGAAGGCACATTTGACAAGGGAGGGCAGAAGCGACGCAGACATTGAGGCACTGCCATCCAATCAGTTCAGGGACAGGTATTTGGCCTACAAGAACTCTGCAGGAGTGTCATGTTCTGTTCCTAGAGCATGTTGCACATACAGCAGCGTCATGTTTTGCTCCTAGAACATGTTGCACATACAGCAGTGTCATGTTCTAACATGCCAAGGACAGTCTTTCTGATTTGCCAGAATATGGCTTTGGTCATGGCCAGCACTGCTTGATCATTTGTGATGCATGCCATCTCTCAAATGATGACATGGTTCTCGACTGTATTCTGAAGCATTGCTGTCTGCAATATGCCTTTGCCTCTGCCTTTGTCAGGTGTCAAAACCAAATTGTTGAGAAGGAAGCGGTAGTACAGCTACTTGATGACTTGATGGCCAGGAAGTGGGTTGATGGCACTGGGGTGAGCTGGGTCAGCACCCATGATGGCTAATGTGATGTTACCGGCACCTTTACAAGCGGCATTTCTGCATTGCTATCCCTGACTGCACATGCTGCCTATCTTGTGTAGTTCATTTAGTGCGTCATTGAATTTATTGCTTCATTTGCCCTGATACCATCTGAGTCACTAATGATGGTGGACATGAGCTGCTACAGGAAACAGATGTAACTTCACCTATCAGACGACATGATTGCTGACAGTCATGAGCTGCTAAAGCAACATATTATATGTCTTTTGGTACTGAACTGTTTCATCTCCAGCTTCATTTGCTCTATACGCATTGCAGGTGATGAGACCATTGCAGATGATACTACGCCTCTTGGGTCCACTGTAGACCCAGAAAGCTGTGCATCAGCAGTTGCATCGGCTGCAGATGCAGTGTCAGCATCCAACATCAACGTCAGCTCCCATGGCAGAAGGCATGTCCACACGCCATGCTGAGCGCATCATGAACAATAGCATGGCTAGTACCAACAGCCAGGCGGACAATTTGTCAGGCGTGCAATGGACAGCTCGGCGTGGTGCGGACGTTGTGCAGACGCCCTGTATCATCTGCCGCAGTCTTATTCAGTACGTCATTGCTCAATGGCAAAACTTCATGGCACACATGACAGAATATGCAAGCCATAACCTCTGGGCTATTTGTAACGAGCAACGCATTTGTGGGTCATGGTACTACTCTCTTTGTTTGCGGTTAATGTTGTTGCATATAAAGCAAGCAGACACGCATGTGTTAGTGCCTTTGCTTCACTTGCAGTGAGTTTGCTTCACTTGCAGTGAGGGTGATGACATCTGGCGCTTTCACGAGCCAGGATGTCCCAAGACCAGCAGTGTGGCAGCATGCTGCAATGCCAAGGGCATGCACTGGATGCATCTCACATGTCGGCGGGCAAGAACAGGCTTTGAGAGCAGTGAGTTCAGAAGTTGCATGGTTGACCACGCTGCATAGTCATTTTGCTGTTCATTGCAGTTTAAGTTGTTGCATGCATTCTGCTTCATGTTGGGCCTGGCATTATCTTGTGGTTGCAGAGCAGCATCAATGCATTTGTTTGGTCAAGTGGACATTCTTCTGCAGATGGATCCGTTATTCTATTGGGTGCTTTGCCTCTGACAGCCAGGGCTGCCTTCACCCCAAGCACTGTGGGTGCTGTGGCAAAGTCCATATCGGCACAGAACAACTTTGAGAACAACGTTGGTAGAGCTGGTTCTGCTAGGACACATCCACCCCTGTGTTGCCCAATGAAGGTGAGCACATGCCATCTCAGCTTGAGATGCTGCAGCGCATAATACTCCTCTACAGTGCAAAATCTGTCATGCAGCACAGCTGAGAGTGTGTGGTCTTGCACAGCTTGCTCAGGCTAGCCAACAGATGAGCAATGGCAAGCTCTGGCCGGTCGACGGGAAGTCAGTGGAGAACACGCGCTGCCTTATTTGTAACAAGGCATGCGTGTGAGGCCATCAAACCCTTCAATCTTGTTCATACAGCTTGACAGGGTACATCATTGACAAGCATGGGTTCAAATACATCTATGACTGATGCATACTGTGACTTGTTGACTTTGTTAAGTTGCCATCTATATGCTTTTTGTCAACTGACAGCCTTGTTTTGCAGTCGTGGGAAATCTAAAAGGGGAAAGCCAATCTGCAGATGACATCGGCCAGAGCGTCAGCCAAACAGGTTTCTGGAGGGGGCCAGATGCTGCATTCCAACTGGCCAGGACTGGATGCACCCCGAGTGCCACGAAAGCAGTGTGCACAGGTTTTGTGTTGGCCATGATCAGCAAGACCCCTCAGGTGTGTGGCTACACTTCAAATCGACTCTATGGGAATAGAGGCAGCATGCACATTGACCCGGTTGCCAGACAATATTTTTGCTATTGCAGGGAAATTCAGGTGGATACTGCAGCAATCTTCACAGCTTCCTTCAGGCTCTGTCACTGCTACAGCCACCCAGGCTGCCACCCATGCTGACACTGCTACAGCCACCCATGCTGTCACCCCTGCTATCACTGGTATAGCCATCCATGCTGCCACTGCTACAGCCACCCATGCTGTCACCCATGCTGCCACCAATGCTACCCCCACAACTTCTGCTACAGCTTCTGTCAAAGATATGATTGAGCTGCACAAGCAGCCAGACACGGCTTACACATGTGCTTACCGTGATCCAGCAGTTGTGACAGCTGCAGTGCAAAGCTTGTCCCAGGGCGAGAGGTGGCGTGATATTGCAGCATGAGGTGGGAGCCACACTAGCAGAATGTTGCAAGCCTTTCTGCTTGTTGCTTTTGGGTTGGTGTGATCTCGCCTGCAGCAGGTGGCATTGCACACAGTCGGCTGTGACAGCACAGTGCCTTGCAGTTGCACACAAGGGAGTGACATGTATTGATCTGCACAGGGGAGGACAGGACAGTGCTTGAGATGAAAGACAACCCTGTGGATCCTGCTGCAATATTTGGCATAAGCCTCAGGGGGCTGTGGTCCCTTTGGGAGGAAATAGATGATGAGATCATCAATGTCACCATGGCAGTATTGTCACTTGAAGATGTGTCTAGAGACTCACAGAGAAAGTGACTGTACATGAGCTCACACTTCATGGGCAAGCTATGCGAAGGGTGAGGACACATAAGCTGATTTTAAGCCTGGCAGCTCTGATGCAACATCTCTGCCTTATATTATCCCATGCATATGCGTTGATGATATTTGTAGGGAGGAGTAAGTGAGCAACAAGATGGTCAAATGGACCAACAATTCGATCAGCCCCTGCCCGGCAGAACATGGTTTTCTCACACACATGTGTTCATACCAGTTCACCTCAAGCCCCCTGAAATTGGCTGCCGACACTGGGTAGCCTTTGTGCTGAATCTGCTCAATGATAGAGTGTCTTGCTATGATCCATTGAAGGCAAGTCAGGCAGCTTTCCCACCTTGGCTTTGTACTGTTGGCTATAAAAAGCCTTGCCTGCAGCAGTGGCTAGTTATGCAGGCTGGATCAAACGCATCCGACAGAAGCAATCCCCTCTCCACCCGCTTCACAAGAATTGTGCAGTGGGTGAGAGATCAGTGTGCAGATGAGTACAAGTTGCCAGTGGAGAAGCAGTTGTTGGTGTCTGACTGGCAGCTAGAGTGAGTTTTCCACATCCAGAGGCAGCCATTTGTCTGCAATTAAGTGCCTCGGGTGCTTGTGTTGACCTGAATTGACATTTTGGTCGCTGCAGGGATCTTGAAGGTTTGCCTCAGCAAATTTGCTCTGTAGATTGTGGAGTGTTTGTGTACTGCTACGCTCAGGCACTACAGCGGCAATAGAACATGAGCTTCACGCAGCAGCAGATGCAAACCATCAGACGCAGATGCAAGCAGTTGTTGCTGTTAGGTATGTTGCCAACTCCCATAACTACCTCTTTTGAAAGTGCAACGGCTTGTCTGTGACAGCAAGAGTTGAATGGATCATTCACTTTGGGGGGCAAATATGAATGCTGCTGATCTGCCTCAGGTACAAACGCCACTGCCAGCAAGTACATGTCCGGTACCCTGATTGCTTATAAGGCAAGCAATGTGGTTGAGCTACCTGCCATCATGGCGCCTGCTGCAGCATCTACTTCTGCAGCACCTCAGCAGCAGTCCCCAGTGCTGGTTGCGGCACCTGCTTCGGCAGCTGCTGCTTCTGCACCTCAGCAGCAGGCCCCACTGGTGGCTGTGGCACCTGCTTCAGCAGCTGCTGCTAAAGTGCCCCAGCAGCAATCCCCAGTGATGGCTGTGGCACCTGCTTCAGCAGCTGCTGCTTCTGCACCTCAGCAGCAGTCTCCAGTTTTGGCTGTGGCACCTGCTTCAGCAGCTGCTGCTTCTGCACCACAGCAGCAGTCCCGAGTGGTGGCTGTGGCACCTGCTGCAGCAGCTGCTGCTTATGTGCTGCGGCAGCAATCCCCAGTGGTGGCTGTGGCACCTGCTGCAGCAGCTGCTACCTCTGCACCTCAGCAGCAGTCCCCAGTGGTGGCTGTGGCACCTGCTTCAGCAGCTGCTGCTTCTGCACCTCAGCAGCAGTCCTCAGTGGTGGCTGTGGCACCTGCTTCAGCAGCTGCTGCTTCAGCACCTCAGCAGCAGTCCCCAGTGGCGGCTGCAATACCTGCTGCAGCAGCTGCTACCTATGCATTGCAGCAGCAGTCCTCAGTGGTTTCTGCAGCACCTGGTGCAGAAGCAGTAGCTGCTGCTGCTTTCAATGAGCCACAAGAGCAGTCTGGCACAGGTCAGCAACACCTGCTTGCCACTTTCAAGGCCAAAGCCAAAGCAGCCTCAAAACCACTGTCTGCAGCCAGCAAGTTCCTTGCAGCCGCTTCTGCATTATTGCATGAGCCAGCACGGAGAGTGCCGGCAAGCTTGACAGTTTTGCTCACCGGTGATCTCTGTCGAGTAAACTTGCAAATCACAATGTGTATCTGGTAGATTCTTTGACTGATTGAAGAGTCTTGATGACAAATGCAGGCCCAGCACAGCATGCTAGGAAGTCAGCAACTGGACCCCTTCAGCAATATACGTCAGGTCTGTATTCCTTTGTCATTGCACAATTGTCTGGTTGAATTCGATTGTATAAGATGCAGCATGTCACAGCTTGTGCATTGTTATTTTTTGCAATCAACAACCAGCCAAGGTACATTGCTGGGGCGGCAACAGGTCGCGCTGCACAGTCACCCAGGGCAAATCCCAAACCATCTTTGGTCCCAATCACACCTGCAAGTGCTTCACCAGGTTTGGTTGTCACTTGGAGTTCTATTGCTGCTGCTGCCATACTGCATCACTGTGGCCCAATTTCAAGTTGTTTAGTGCTAGCAGTGACAGTATACTTTCTGACAGGAAGCTGACAGCAACCCCTGCTGTAAGTAGTGAGATTGTGACAGTCTGTGCTGGTGTGTCCAATACCGGCAGCTGATGTATTGACCTATCTATATGCTGCCGGCAGGAAGCGAAAGAGTGCAGCTGGACCTTCGATGGTCCTGCCAGCTGGTCAAAGCACATGGTAGCAACTGCCCCACCACAATCAGCTGAGGCACAGATTCCACCACCTTGTGGTACAGGGTCACCTTCAGGAGCCTCACCAGGTTTGACTGTTGCACAAAATGCCTTGCTATCGGCAAATTGCCAGTGTTGTTGGCCCCATCACATGTGATTTTGCTGCATATTGCTTCCAGTATGTGGCTGAGGCTGAGTTCTGCATAACTAAAACAGGGTTGTTGCCAGCACAGCGGCCATTGGCAGGCAGGCCATGCTGGATGTTGGAAATGAAATGGTGATCATGGGTCACATGTCCTGTTTGCATGATTCAGGCAATCCTGCTGGCGTATGTTTTTAGGTGTCAATGCGATCAAGAGGAGAGGAGCAAGAAGGCAGGACAAGCCTGTTGATGTAGGTGTTGAGCCTCAGACTGAAGCAGATAGACAACTTTACTTTGAGTTGAGGAGAGAGTATCATGGGAACAGTGGTTCTCCTGTGTT
>JAABUK010010832.1_pt1 | contig 12055 bp, 11 predicted proteins | sample 5559141 | NCBI WGS metagenome assembly JAABUK01 (sample SAMN10711869, study PRJNA513367) | rock metagenome | isolation source: Antarctica rocks | place: Antarctica: Victoria Land, Pudding Butte nord | collected 2016-01-03 | reverse complement strand
AACCGCGTCAGGCGCATCTCCCCCGCGCGGGTGCCGCCCAGCCGGCGCACCCGGATGGCTCGGCCGCCCAGCTCCAACAGCCGGGCCAGAAGATAGCCCCCCCTTTTTCCAGGCGCCGGTCGCCAAATCGTCCCAGCACAAGCTCCATCACCCGCTCCAACCGCAGCTTCCAAGAGCGAATCAGACCTCATAGCCAAGCACAACCACGATGTGTGAATGCCGTAGCCCGGAGGGAGAGGGAGCAGGAGCAGGGCGGTGATCCCCGCCGTCACGCGACCGAGCCCAGGTAGGCCTCGATCACGCGCGGGTCGGCGCGGACGGCGGCGGGCTTGCCCTCGGCGAGCTTGGCGCCGAACTCCATCACCACCAGGCGGTCGGCCAGGTTCATCACGAAGTCCATGTCGTGCTCGACCAGCAGCACCGTCACCTCGTCGCCGCGCAGGCGGCGTAGCAGGGCGGCCAACTCCGCCTTCTCGGCATGGCGCAGGCCGGCTGCCGGCTCGTCCAGCAGCAGCAGCACCGGGTCCAGGCACAAGGCGCGGGCGATCTCCACGATGCGTTGCTGGCCCAGCGCCAGGCTGTCGGCGGGCTGGTCCGCGTGGGCGGCCAGGCCGACGCGGGCGATCTGGCGCTGTGCTTCCGCCATCAGCCCGGCCTCCTCGGCGCGGTCCAGGCGCAGCAGGGCACGGACCGGTCCGGCGCGGCCGCGCAGGTGGGCGCCGAGCGCCACGTTCTCCAGCACGGACATGCCGGGCACCAGCTTCACGTGCTGGAAGCTGCGGGCGATGCCCAGGGCGGCCACCTGCGGCGGCGTGCTGCCGGATATGTCGCGGCCCAGGAAGCGCACCTGCCCGGCATCAGGTTGCGCCATGCCGGTCAGGAGGTTGAACGTTGTGCTCTTGCCAGCGCCGTTGGGGCCGATCAGACCGACGATCTCGCCGGCGTCGAGGTGCAGGCCGATGCCGTTGACCGCGACCAGGCCGCCGAAGGTCTTCCGCAGGCCGGTCGCCGCCAGCACGGGCGCGCCTCGGACTGGCAGAGTGCGGGCCGGGAGGGTGCGGGCGGGCAGCGGCGGGGCGTCCCTCGTTGGCCGTGCCGCGCCGGGCTTGCGGGGCCGGATGGCGCGGGACAGGCGGCGCAGAAGCGGCCACAGTCCCTCCGGCGCGGTTTGCAGCACCAGGACCAGCAGGACGCCGAATACGATGCCCTCGTAGTTGCCGCCCTGGCCGAGCAGCCGGGGCAGCATGTCCTGCAGGATATCCTGGACCACCGTCACCAGGCCTGCGCCCAGCAACGCGCCCCAGACGGATCCGGCGCCGCCCAGCACCGCCATCAGCAGGTAGTCTATGCCTGCCGGCAGGCCGAACGGCGTCGGGTTCACGCTGCGCTGCATGTGGGCATACAGCCACCCCGCCAGCCCGGCGAGCACCGCGGCATAGGTGAAGGCCAGCATCCGCGTGCCAGGAAGGTTCACTCCGAAGCTGGCCGCGGCCGCGGCGCCGCCGCGCAGCGCCCGGATTGCCCGGCCCACCCGGCTATCCATTAGGTTGCGCGTCAGCAGCAGCACCGCCGCCACCGCCACCCACACCACCGCGAAGTATGCCCGGCTGTCGGTCAGCGCGAGGCCGCCGGCCCGCAGGGGCGGGATGCCGCCGATGCCGTCGTTGCGCCCGACCAGGTCCAGGTTGCCGAACACGTAGTACAGGCTGACCGCCCAGGCGATGGTGCCCAGCGCCAGGTAGTGCCCGGACAGCCGGAGAGTCACCGCCCCGATCAGCAGCGCCGCGAGGCCGCTGGCCAGCATCGCCACCGGCAGGGTCAGCCACGGCGACCAGCCGGCCTGTGTCGTCAGCAGCGCCGTGGCATAGGCGCCGAACCCCATAAACGTCGCCTGCCCGAACGAGGTCATGCCGCCGTAGCCCGTCAGCACCACTAGTCCGATGGCGACGATACTGGCGAGGCCGGCGTAGTTGGCCAGCGTGATCCAGAAGCTCGGCACTCCGGGGATGATGGGTAGGGCGAGCCAGAGGGCGAGCAGGAGGATGGGGAGGAGGCGGGTCATGCGGGGTGGGCGGCTGCTCCCTCTCCCTGCGGGAGAGGGTTGGGGTGAGGGAAGCCGCACACACCGGCCCTGGCTTTTGGCAGACTGGTCCCGTCCGGGCCGGGAGCGGCGCTTCCCCTTTCCCTCACCCCAACCCTCTCCCGGAGGGAGAGGGAGCAGGAGCAGGGGGCGTTCCTCATTCTTCTTCTGCGGGCGCGCGGAGGGAGCGCCATAGCAGCACGGGGATGATGACCGTGAACACGATCACCTCCTTGAATGCGCTGGCATAGAACGAGGACAGGCTTTCGACGCATCCCACCACGATGGCCGCGAGCGCCGCCACCGGGTAGCTGGCGAGGCCGCCGATGATCGCAGCGACGAAGCCCTTGAGGCCCACCAGGAAGCCGCTGTCGTAATACACCGTCGTCAGCGGCGCGATCAGGATGCCGGACAGCGCACCGATGCCGCCCGCCAGCACGAAGGCGATCCGTCCGGACAGCAACGTGGCAATCCCCACCAGACGTGCGCCCAGCCGGTTCACTGCCGTCGCCCGCAGCGCCTTGCCCGCCAGCGTGCGGTCGAAGAACAGATACAGCGCCAGCATGAGGGCCAGCGTGACGCCGACGATCCACAGCGCCTGGCCGGGAATCGTCAGGGGGCCGAGATCGTAGCGTTCCTCCGAGAACCCGGCGGCGCGGTATCCCTCCGGCCCGAAGAGCACCAGCCCCAGCCCCAGCAGGGCCAGGTGGACGCCGATGGAGGCGATCAGCAGCACCAGCACCGAGGCCTCGGCCAGGGGCTGGAACGCCAGGCGATACAGGTATGGCGCCATCGGCGTCACGATGGCCAGGGTCAGCAGGGCCTCCATGAGCACGCCGGGCTTGGAGGGCACGAGGCGTACGGCTAGCAGGACCAGCGCCGGCACCAGCAGGCACTCCGCGGCCAGGCGGGCGACGACGCCCGGCGTCAGCGTGCGCCATGCCGCGCCCAGGCCGGCCAGCATGGCGGCGGCGCCGAGTGCGGCTAGCAGCCAGATGCTGCCGGGGACCCGGCCCTCGTCCAGCGCGGCATAGGTCAGCGCGCCATAGGCCACGAACTCGCCCTGCGGGATGAGGATGACCCGTGTGACTGCGAACACCAGCACCAGGGACAGGGCGAGCAGCGCATAGATGGCGCCGTTCACGACCCCGTCCTGCAGCAGGATCAGGGCAATGTCAGCGTCCATGGGGGGAGAGTTCTTCTCCCTTTCCCTCCGGTAGAGGGTTGGGGTGAGGGAAGCCGCACGCGCGGTCATTGCGGTTGCCGGAGCCAAACTCGGACAGGACTGCCCTTGCTGTTTCCCTCACCCCGGCCCTCTCCCGGAGGGAGAGGGAGCAGGACGTGCTCAGGGCAGCAGCTTCCAGGCGCCGCCCTGGATCGTCACCATCACCCGCGCACGCTTGTCGAAGCCGTTGTGGTCCTGCGGCGTCATGTCGGAGATGCCGTGGGTCAGCACCAGGCCGTGCAGCCCCTCCAGCGCGTCGCGCAGGGCGGCGTGGAACTCCGGCGTGCCGGGCCGGGCGGACCGGAGGGCGGTGGGGATCGCCGCGTCCAGCATGAGCGCGGCATCGTAGGCGTGGGCGCCGAAGGTGGCGACGGTGCCGGTTCCGTTGGACTCCTCGTAGCGGCGCACGTAGTCCGAGGCCACCGCCTTGATCGGGTTGCCGGCGGGGAGTTGCGAGGCGACCAGGACGGGGCCGGACGGCAGGATCGTGCCCTCCACGTCGCGCCCGCCGACGCGGATGAAGTCCATGTTGGCGACGCCGTGGGTCTGGTAGTAGGCGCCGCTGTAGCCGCGCTCGTGCAGCGTCTTCTGCGGCAGGGCAGCCGGGGTGCCTGCGCCGGCGATCAGCACGGCCTGCGGCTTGGCGGCGATCAGCTTCAGCACCTGGCCGGTCACGCTGGTGTCGGCGCGGGCATACTTCTCGACCGCGACCAGCTTGATGCCGTGCGCGTCCAGTGCCCGCGTCGCCTCGGTCAGCCAGCCGTCGCCGTAGGCGTCGTTGAAGCCGATGAAACCGACGGTCTTGATGCCGGCATGGGCCATATGCTCGGCGATGGCGTCGGCCATCAGGCTGTCGTTCTGCGGCGCCTTGAACACCCAACGGCGCTGCGCGTCCATCGGCTGGATCAGCCGGGCGGACGCCGCGAGCGTGATCATCGGCACCTGATGCTCCGCCGCCACGTCAATCATCGCCAGCGACGCCGGGGTGGTGCTGGAGCCGATGATGGCGTCCACCTTGTTCTCGTCAATCAGCTTGCGGGTGTTGGCGACGGCGCGGGTGCTGTCGGCGCCGTCGTCCAGGACGATATACTCGACGCTCTGCCCGGCGATCTCCTGCGGCATCAGGGCGATGCTGTTGCGCTGCGGCACGCCCAGGCTTGCCGCCGGGCCGGTGGTGCTGATGGTGACACCGACCTTGATCTGGGCGGCGGCCGGCCGGGCCAGGGTGGGAGCCAACGCGGCGGCTGCGGCAAGCAGGATTGCGAAGCGCCGGTGCATGGCCTGTAATCCCTGGTTTTGCCCGCCGACGCGGACGCATTTTCCCTTTCGCAACTGGTATGTCCCGGCCCGGAAGGTGTCAAGGAAGGCAGGGTGGCGTACGGTCCATCACGGTAGCAGATGCCAGGCGCCGTCCTGGATCGTGACCATCACCCGTGCGCGCTTATCGAAGCCGCTATGGTCATCGGCCGTCATCTCGGCGACGCCGTCCGTCAGCGCCAGGTCGTATGCCGTCTCCAGCGCGTCGCGCAGGCCGGCGCGGAACTCGGGCGTGCCGGGATGCGCGGTCAGGAGCGCCACGGGAATCGCCATCTTCAGCATGGTGGCGGCATCATAGGCGTATGCGCCGAAGGGGGAGACGCTTCCGGTGCCATAGGCAGCCTCATACTGATGGACGTAGTCCTGCGCGACTTCCTTCACCAGGTTGGTGTCCGGCAGCTGCGACGCGACCAGGACAGGCCCGGCTGGCAAGACGGTCCCTTCCACGTCCTTGCCGCCGAGCTTGATGAAATCCATCGTCGCGGCGCCATGGGTTTGATAGTATTTACCGGCGTATCCGAGGCTGCGGAGGGCCTTCTGCGGCGTGACCGAGGGGCTGCCGGACCCGGCGACCAGGACCGCATCGGGCTGCGCCGCAATCAGCTTCTGCGCCTGGGCGTTCACGTCCGTATCGGCGCGGGCATAGCGTTCGGTTGCGACGAGCTTGATGGTCATGCCCTCCAGCGCCCGTTTTGCCTCCGCCAGCCAACCGTCGCCGTAGGCGTCGCTGAAGCCGATGAAGCCCACAGTCCGCACGCCGGCCCGGAACATGTGCAGGGCGATGGCGTCGGCCATCAGGCTGTCGTTCTGCGACGTCTTGAACACCCAGTGCCGCTGCGGGTCCATCGGCAGGATGATGCGCGACGAGGCACCGAACGCGATCATCGGCACCTTCTTGTCGGCTGCGATGGGGATCAACGCCAGGGACGCAGGCGTGGTGCTGGGGCCGATGATGGCGTCCACCCCATTCTCGTCTATCAGCTTGCGTGCGGCGGCGACCGCGCGGGCGCTGTCCGTGCCGTCGTCAAGGACGATGTATTCGACCCCTTGATTGCCGACGCCCTTTGGCAGCATCGCGATGCTGTTGCGCTGGGGGATGCCCTGGCTTGCGGACGGGCCGGTGGTGCTGACGATGACGCCAACCTTGATCTGGGCCGCAGCAGGCTGCGACAACGCGGGCATGAACGCCATGGCTGCGGCAAACAGGGTTGCAAGGTGCCAGGGCATGGCTCGTATTCCTTGTGGGGGCCGCCGGTGCGGGCCTGGTTGTCCGCCGCACTGGTACGTCCCGCTTCCCGAATCCGTCAACGATCAGGAGCGTCATGAATCATAGCACGACGGCGGCTGCAGTGGTCGAGAGCCTGGCTGCACATGGCGTCAACACGGTCTATGGCGTGCCCGGCGTCCACAACGACCCGCTATTCGACGCCCTGTATGGCGCGCGGAACCGGATCCGGATGCTCCATGCCCGGCACGAGCAGGCCGGCGCCTACATGGCGCTCGGTGCGGCGCTGGCCACCGGGCGGCCGCAGGCCTACGCCGCCGTGCCGGGGCCGGGCATCCTGAACACCGGGGCGGCGCTGCTGACGGCATGGGGCATGGGGGCGCCGGTGCTGGCGCTGGCCGGGCAGATCCCGGCTCATGCCATCGAGCGCGGATACGGCCACCTGCACGAGATGCCGGACCAGCTCGGGATGCTGCGGCACGTCACCAAGCACGCCGCGCGGATCGCCGGGCCGTATGATGCGTCGGCGCAGGTGGCGCAGGCGATCCATGCCGCGCTGTCCGGGCGGCGGCGTCCGGTGGCGCTGGAGTGCGCGATAGATGTTTGGGCGCAGTCCGGCCCGGCGCCGCTGGCCGCCCCGATCCCGCCGGTGACGCCGCCGGTGGACCCGGATGCCATCGAGCGCGCGGCCCGCATCCTGGGCGCGGCCCGGCGGCCGCTGATCGTCGTGGGCGGCGGCGCGGAGGACGCGGCGGAGGAGCTGCGGCAGGTGGCGGAGCTGCTGGAGGCACCGGTCGTCTCCTACCGCCGGGGCCGCGGCATCCTGCCGACGGATCACCGGCTGGCCGTCAGCTTCCCGATCGGGCATCGGCTGTGGGCCGATGCCGACGCCGTGCTGGCGGTCGGCACGCGGCTGTATGTGCCGCAATCGGCCTGGGGCACCGACGACGCGCTGCAGATCGTGCGGCTGGACGTGGACCCGGAGGAGCCGGACCGGTTCCAGCCGCCGGCCTGCACGGTCGTGGCGGACGCTGCCGCCGGGCTGCGCGCCCTGCTGAACCGGTTGCCGGCGCACAGCCCGGTCCGCCCGTCGCGGGAGGAGGAGCTGGCCGGGCACCGCGCCTGGCTGGCGGAGCGGCTGACGCGGCTAGAGCCGCAGATGGGGTTCCTCGGCGCCATGCGGGCCGCGCTGCCGCCGGACGGCATCCTGGTGGATGAGGTGACGCAGATGGGCTTCGCCGCCCGCATCGCCTTTCCAGTGCCGGGGCCGCGGTCGTTCTTCTCGGGCTACCAAGATAACCTGGGCTATGGTTATGGCACCGCGCTGGGGGCCAAGGCGGCGTGTCCGCACCGTGCCGTGCTGAGCATCGCGGGCGATGGCGGCTTCGCTTACCAGGCGATGGAGCTGGCGACGGCGGCGCTGCATGGGCTGGCTGTCGTCGTGGTGGTGTTCGACGACGGCGCGTTCGGCAACGTCCGGCGCATCCAGCGGGATGTCTATGGCGACCGGCAGATCGCGTCGGGGCTGCACAACCCGGACTTCGTGCGGTTCGCCGAATCGTTCGGCGTTGCCGCCTTCCGCGCGCATACCGCGGCGGAGTTGGAGGCGCGGCTGCGGGAGGCGTTCGCCCTGAACGCGCCGGCGCTGGTGCACGTGCCGGTGGGCGAGATGCCGAGCGCATGGGACCTGATCATGATGCCGCCAGTGCGCGGCAGGCCGGCGCGGCGGGCGCTGCCGTAATACCAACCGCCAAGAGTTCTGATCTGCGCCGCACTGCCAGCAACCGTCATCACGAAGCGCATAGCGCCGCGGCAATCCAAGGCCGCCCGCACAGTCCTTGCTGCCCCTGGATTGCTGCGCCGCGAGGGCGGCTCGCAATGACGAGAAACATTATGGGTCAGAACTTTTGTCACCTGGTAAAAGGCCGTGCGGCGGACGCGGCCATCGCCACGCTTTGCAGCAGCAGCCACGCCGCGGTCAGGACCGTCGCGGCGGCCAGCGACAGCCCGGCCGGGCGGCGTAGCCGCCGCGCCACTGGCGTCGCGTCCCCACCCAGCCCGGCCAGCACCGGCGGCGCTAGCCACGCCAGAGCCAGCGACCCGCCGAACCCGGACAGGACAGCCGCGTCCGCGGCCCCCCGCACGAGGGCGAGGGCAAGCCCGCCCTCGACGGGGAGGTCAGGGCATGGACCCGGCCTATGGCGCGACGGTGAAGGTGAAGCTGCCTTCGGTCTTATGGGTGTCCACCGCAGTTGCGCGCCAGACCACCTTGTAGGTGCCGGGCCGCAGGGCGCCGACACTGATGGCCAGGCGCTTGGCGTCGCCGCCGGCCATGTGCAGGTCGGCATGGTCCACCTGCGCCCCGGCGGCATCGGTCACTGCGACCGTGCTGAAGCGCGGCTCGACCGCTTCGCTGAAGGACAGCTCGACCTGCGGCGGCGCGGCGTGGACCGTGCCGCCGACCGGCGGGTCGGCCTGGCGAAGCTGCGCATGGGCGTGGGCGAGGCAGGGTGCGAGGAGGCAGGGCATGGCTAGAAGCAGCGCCGCATGGGCGGCGCGTAGGGTGGTTTGCATGACGGGTCCTCCGGGTCAGTAATTGAAAATCGGCTTGCCGAGGCTGTTCGGGAACAGGTCGTCGAAGAACAGGTGGATTTGGGTGATGACACCCACGAACCTCCCGGACGCCCGGTTGGCGGGGATTAGCGCCTCCAGCCCGACCTGGTAGCCGTCGCCGCCGTAGATGACCCCTGGCGCCACGACAAGCTGAGTGCCGAGGTTGCTGGGGCGCCCGGCTGGGGAGGAGTAGGCGACCTCCACCAGCGGGGTCAGCCGGTTGAAGAACCCTGGCAGGCCGAGGTCCCGCACCTGGGATTGCAGGTAGGGCATGCTGTACTGCAGTGACGCCCCGGCCACGAGGCGGTTGGCATAGCCGGTGTTGAACTGCTGCGCCGCCAGCCCGGTCACGCCGCCCGTGGCATTGGCGGCCAGGTCCGGCGTGCCGCCGTTGATCGCCTTCAGCTTCTTGTCGGCGACGGTGAAGCCGATCGTGCCGGTGATGGCGAAGGGCCGCAGCGCCGGCACCGGCACGTCGCCGAACCCCTTGCCGAAGTAGGCCGTGGGCGTGGTGCTGCCATACTGGTCCGCGCCGGTATGGGCGGTGCCGGTGCGCGCGAACTCCCGGATGACGCCTAGGGACAGGATGGCCTCGTGCGGGGCATTGACCCAGGCCTGATACTTCAGGGAGACGTTGATGTTTTGGAAGCCCGTCAGGGTTTTGCCGAACTGCTGGGAGCGGACGGTGTAGCCGCCGTTGATGCCGACGGCGAAATGCTCGGTGATGCGCCTAAAGAATTCGGCGGACAGGTTGTACTGGTAGGCGTGGCCGGTATCGGGGTCGTTCGGCAGCCGCTGGTAGGTGAAGGTGGGGAGGGATGCCTCATCGGCGACGCCAGGATCGTCAATGGCGAGGGTGACCGGAAACACCCGGGCGCCGGCGATGGCATGGGCGTGGGCGGCCGCGCCGCCCAGCAACGTGGGCAGGCTGACGGCCGCGGCCGCCGCGAGAGAACTGCGTTTCATGGAACATGGTCCTGGCAGGAGTGACTGGGGCGGCCGCGCACAGGGCGTCGCCGCGGGGAAGTCCGGTCAGGCCAGGCGGGGTGGTCCGGTCGGGTAGGTGGCGGCAAGCACGGCCGCGGCTGGCGGCGCACGTGCGGGCGGCAGGGAGGCGTTGCGTGCCGCGGGCATGACAGGCGGCGCCGGCAATGGCGTGCCAGGGTCCGGCACGACTGCGGCGGCCGCAAGCGCGTGGCAGGCGGGACAGAGCGCGCATGCCATCCCGTGATGCGCGTGGCCTGACGGCTCCGTTCCGTCAGGGTTGCCGGGCGCTTCTGCGTGGCAGATCGGGATGTCGCCGAAGGGAGATGCCTGCAAAGCCAGGACTTGGGGCGCCACCGGATCGGGCATGGCCGGGCGGAGGGCGACCAAGCTGAACAGCGCCAGGACGGCCACGAGGAGGCCTGGGATGGAGCAGCGCGGGCCGGAGGGGCGCATAGGCTTCATTTCGGCTGCGATGCTAGCACACCGGCGCAGGGTGAACAGCCGTAGTTGGGGTTTCAATAGTTGGTTTGAGTAGGCTTCGGGTGGGTCCAGCGGTGCTTTTCCGCGACGGGTGCGCTGGGAGCCTTGACCCGATGCGAGGGCATCGGGGCTGCGGCCCTCCCTGTCCGGCATGAGAGATCCCCTGCTGGTCCTCAGCTGGCGCCCACTCAAACAGGCTCTCAGCAGGTGGTGGTCACGGCACGGCCAGGGGTTCCGGTGCGGCTGCGGGTGCTGCGGCCGGCTCTGGCGGCGGGGAAGCGGGCAGCGTGTAGTCCGGCACGACCCGCGCCTACGCCCCGGCGATCACCAGCACCCGCTGCCCCAGGGCTAGGGGCGCCGGGTCGCGCTGGGTGACGGACACCAGCTCGCCGTTGCCCTTGCGGACGATATACTCGAACGCCGCGACCTCTCCGGTTGCGCGCTCGATGCCAGAGCCGACCAGCCCGCCGACCACCGAGCCGCCGAGCGCCGTCAACGCCGTCCGCACGCCGCCGCCTGGCGCCTGGGCGCCGCCGATGCCGCCCGCCGCGGCGCCAGCCGTGCCGCCCAGGGTGCCGTCCGGGCTGACGGCCACCTTGCGTATGCCGGCGACGACGCCCTGCTCCACCTTCGCCGCCTGCTGCACGGCGCCGGACGAATAGGTGTCGGGCGAGTAGCTGGGCCGGCAGCCCGGCAGGGCGGCGAGCAGGAGGATAGCCGGCAGGGGGAGGCGGGGGAACATCGGGGCCGGGTTCTACCCCGCTGCGCGCTGCGCTGAAAGCAGGCCGTCCTGGGCCGGGCCAAGCTCCGGGCTAGACCGGTTTGCGTCCAAACTGGACGCAAACCGGTCTAGCTTTTTTGTTTGCGAGCAGAGACTTGCAGTTGCAGGTCCGGTCGCTTCGCGCCCGGACCTGCCTGCAATCTGCTCTAAAACATCGCAATCAGCGCGATCCCCGCCACCATCAGCACCCCGCCGATCATCCGCCAGATGTTGAGGGCGTGCTGCTCGATCCCGAACCAGCCGAAGTGGTCCACGGCGAGGGACATCAGGATGTTGGCGGTGATCGTCAGGCCGCCGAACGCCCCGGCGCCGATCTTGTCCACGAACAGCAGCCCGGTGATCACCGCGAATGCGCCGGCCAGCCCGCCCAGGGGCGCCCACCAGGGCATGTTGGACAGCCCCTGCGCGGTCGGCAGCGGCTTCGGCACACAGAAGAACAGGATCGCCAACATGAAGACAATCGGCAGGAACGAGACGATGCTAGCCAGCCACGGGTTGCTCAGTGCGCCGCGCAGCGCGCCGTTCATCGGCGGCCCCCAGGCCTGCAATGCGCCGCAGACCAGGATGATGGGATACAGCCAGGCCGCGCTGATGTTCTGCACCGGTTTTGCTCCTTTGGTGGGATTGCTGGCCAGGGTCAGCCGAACAGGAGGGCGCCCGCAATTGCGAGCAGCAGCGCGGGCGGCATCACCAGCGCACCGAGCTTCAGGAACTGCCAGGCGCCGACGCTCTGACCCTCGCGGCGCAAGGCCGTCAGCCACAGGATGGTGGCCAGGGACCCGGTGACGGACAGGTTCGGGCCGAGGTCCACGCCGATCAGCACGGCGGCGCGCACCCGCTCCGGCAGGTCCGCCAGCTCCGCGACGCGGCCCGCGACCAGGCCGGCGGGCAGGTTGTTCACCAGGTTGCAGCCGAAGGCGAGGACCAGCCCGGCGGCCCATGCGGCCTGTGTTGCTGAGTGCTCGACGAAGCCGTGCAGCAGGTCCGCCAGGCGCTGGGTGACGCCGGTATGCTCCAGTGCCTCCACCAGCACGAACAACCCGGCGACCAGCGGCAGCACACCCCAGGAAATCTCTTTCAGCACAGCCATCGGCCCGGTCTTGGACCGTAGCAGCACCAGCACCGCCGTTGCCGCGCCGGCCAGGAAGGTCGGCAGGCCCAACTGGATGTCGAAGAAGGAGGATGCCAGCAGCACCACCGCGGTGGCGGCGATGCCCCAGGCCGCCATGCGGCCGGCGCCTGACAGCTCCGGCACCTCGATTTCGGCGGACACGTCGTGCAGGTCGCGCCGCTGGGTCCAGCGCAACACGGCGTAGGTGGCCCCGACCGACAGCAGCGACGGCAGGG
>JAABUK010010830.1_pt1 | contig 12056 bp, 12 predicted proteins | sample 5559141 | NCBI WGS metagenome assembly JAABUK01 (sample SAMN10711869, study PRJNA513367) | rock metagenome | isolation source: Antarctica rocks | place: Antarctica: Victoria Land, Pudding Butte nord | collected 2016-01-03 | reverse complement strand
GCGTGCAGGCGCGCATACTCCGCGGTGAGACCGAGATGATACGTAAGAGCGTCGGGCTGAATCTCCGGTGCCATAGCTTGCACGGTGTACATGGCCGCGTAAATGGAGAACGGGATCCAGAGTAGGCTGGGAACGCCGGTGCCGCGGGGTGGGTGACTTACAAAACGCCACCACCACGCCCCGGCTGCAAGACACACGCCGCCGGTTGTAAGGAAGACAGGCACCGTCGCACAGGCGAAAATCAATTCGACGAAAACGATCAAACTCAGGATGACAGCGCCTAACCCGAGACGGATCACACGAGGGAGCACCAGTGCGGGAAACAGTACCAGACCTGCCGCGTATGCACACGCAAGAGTGAAAAGCGCCGCAACAACGAACATGCTTACATCAGCCGCTGGAGGGCTTCGCTAAAGCGGTGGACGTCTTCTTCGTTGTTGTAGAAATGCGGAGAAACGCGCAGGTTTCCGCTTCGCGCGGCCACAATCACTTCGTGCTCTTTTAACCGCAGGGCAATCGCTGATGTGTCGTGGCCGGGGAAGCGGGCGGCCACCACGGAAGATCCTTCATACACGACTGCACCGCCGGCTGCTTCTATTGCCAGTTTGATTTGAGCCGTTAATTCAAGCACGCGCTTTTGAATTCGATCGGGCCCCAGCTCCAACATCAGCCGGACGGATTCGCCCAGTGCGTAAATTGCAGAAAAGTTAGGCATGCCGCCTTCATACTTCTCGGCGGTATCAGAGAAAACAGGCGCGCCCTGGTTCAGCGAATTGACTGAGCGCCAAGAACGATCACTACGCCAACCGATCACCGCAGGGTCCAGATGGGGCCGGAAGCGCGGCGACACATACATGAAGGCTGCGCCGTGCGGAGACAACATCCATTTGTAGGCGTGGACAGCAAAGATGTCGGGCTGAATTTGCTGAAGGTCGATGGGCAGCGCACCCACGCTCTGAGTGCCATCCAAATAGAAAAGAATGCCGCGTTGGCGGAGGATGTTTCCAATCTGCGCGGCGGGCGCAAGATATCCGTTCGAGTAACTCACCGTGCTGAGGGCCACCAAGCGAGTCCGATCGGTCAAATATTCCAGCAACTCTCCATTTGGAGCGATGACCAACTCGACACCTTTCTTTGCCAAATGAGCGGCGTAGTTGATCTGATTGGGGAACTCTCCGTCAATGGTAAGAATCTGATCGCCCGGTTTCCAATCGATTCCGGCCATCATCAACGAAAGCGCCGCTGAGGCATTTTGAATAAAAGCAACATCGTCGGCACCACAGCCGATGAGCGTGCCGATTAACGCGCGAACCGCATCGATATCTTCGAACCAGGACATGAAGTCACCAAGTGGCGCTTCATTCCGCTCCGCAAAGTGGCGGTCGAGCGCGGCTTGCGACCGATTCGGAATCTGGCCCATTGTGGCGGTATTCAAGTAGGTGCACTTGTTGAGTGCGGGGAACTCCTGGCGAACGGCTTCCCAGTTCACCGGGCGGCCGCCGATTGCACCGCGAGGGCAGCTTCATCCACTGCAATATCGGTAGACGTTTTACCGCGACGCTGCACGAACTCCACCAAGCCCTGCGCCAGCTTCTTGCCTACCGTGATGCGATACGGGATGCCGATTAATTCCGCGTCTTTGAATTTCACACCGGCCCGCTCTTCGCGGTCATCGAGGAGTGCATCGATGCCAAGCGCAAGGAGCGAGCGATATATACTTTCCGCTGCTTCTTTTTGAGAAGCGTCGGCGATGTTGACGGGCGTGACGACAACGGTAAATGGCGCGATGGCTGCAGGAAGAATCATGCCGTCCGCGTCGTGATGTTCTTCGATAGCGGCGCTGAGGATTCGCTCTACGCCTATCCCGTAAGAACCCATGATAGGGGCAATTTCGGCACCCTCCTGATTCAGAACGCGAAGGCCCATGGATTCGGAATATTTATAACCCAGCTTAAAGATATGGCCGATCTCGATTGTTTTTTTCAGTTCCAGCGAACCGCGCCCGCAGGTAGGGCACAGGTCGCCAGCTTCCACTTGGCGCAGGTCTGAAAAGCGCGTTTCAAAATCGCGGCCGGGCGTTACGTGGCGCAGGTGATGATCGTCTTTGTTGGCACCCGCGATCATGTTCTTGCGTCCCTGCAGCGCGATGTCGGCGACCACAATCATGTTGGTGACGCCAACCGGTCCGAGTGAACCAGGGTCTGCACCGAACCATTCGCGGATTTCATGAGGATGGGCCTGACGCACTTCGCGAGCCTGCAGGAAAGAAGAGAGTTTCGTTTCACTGGCCTGATGGTCGCCGCGCAACAGAACGAGTACGGGCTTTTCATCCGCAACCATCACAAGGCTTTTCATCTGTGAGGTGGCGGGCAGCCTGGTAAATTCAGCCACCTCGGCAATGGTCTTCTTTCCGGGCGTGTGAAACTCTTCAGGCGTGTGGTCGCCTTCAGGATCGGGATGCGCCAGAGGCTGGTGCTGGGAAGTGGCCTTTTCCAAATTGGCCGCATAGCCGCATTCCGGACAGACCACGACAAAGTCTTCCCCCGCATTTGAGGCCACCATGAACTCAGTGGACTCGTTGCCACCCATGGCACCGGAGTGAGCTTCAACGGCCAGGTACGACAAGCCACAACGCGTGAAAATTTTACAATACGCGTCGTAGTGTTTGCGATAAGAAACGTCCAGGCCTTCGGGCGCGAGATCGAAAGAGTAAGAATCTTTCATGATGAACTGCCGCACGCGCATCAGGCCGCTTTTGGGACGGGTTTCATCACGAAACTTGGTCTGAATCTGATACCAGATCTGGGGCAGTTGCTTGTAGCTGCGCAACTCTCCGCGAGCGATGGAGGTCATGACTTCTTCATGAGTCATGGCGAGACACATATCGCGATCAAAGCGGTCTTTGAGGCGGAACATGTCGTGGCCCATCACGGCCCAGCGTCCCGATTCCTGCCAGAGTTCCGCCGGATTCAGCGCAGGCAGCAGCATCTCCTGCCCGCCAATTGCATCCATTTCTTCGCGGACAATCTTAGTAATTTTCAGCAGTGTGCGTTGCGAGAGAAAAAGGTGATTGTAGACGCCGGCAGCTAACTGGCGGATGTAGCCCGCGCGCAGCAAAAGCTTGTGGCTAACCACCTCTGCGTCAGTAGGCGCGTCGCGCAGGGTGGGGATAAAAAGCTTACTCCAGAGCATGATGGGGAAGCTTTTAGTCTAACAAGCGGGAGATTACGCTTCGTATTCTTTCAGCTTGGCTTGGAGTGCTTTTAAAGTGAGGCCGAGCATCTCTGCCGCGCGGGCTTTGTTCTGCTGCGTGAAATCAAGTGTGCGCATTACTAATTCGCGCTCAGCTTTCTGAAGCGTGGTCCCCATGGGCAGTTGCAAGGAGCCATCCGCTTCCGGCACAGAGGAAACGTCGGCACCGGCGGCAGCGGCGGCCGCCAGCGGTTTCGCCTGAAGATTTACAGGCAGTGCACTCATCTGAACGGTACCCTGCCGGGTAAGGATGACGGCCCGCTCCACAACGTTGCGAAGTTCGCGGATATTCCCTGGCCAATTAAACGTCTCAAACGCATGAACCACTTCGGGTGAGAAATCGGTCGCCTGCACACCGTGCTTCTTGTTCATATCGATCAACAGCGATTCGGCAATGGCACGGATATCTTCTTTGCGCTCGCGCAGCGGTGGCAAGTGAATGTGGAATACGTTCAGGCGATAGAACAGATCTTCACGGAGGTTTCCGCCTTTCACCGCATCGTCAGGCACTTTATTTGTGGCCGCAATTACGCGGACATCCACTTCAAATTCAGCTTTACCGCCCAGGCGGCGCACCTTAGAATCTTCCAAGACACGCAGCAGCTTCGCCTGGGTGAGCATGGGCATTTCGCCAATCTCATCCAGCAGCAGCGTGCCGTGCTGTGCAATTTCAAAGCAGCCGGCACGGCGTTCGGAAGCGCCCGTGAAGCTGCCTTTTTCGTGCCCGAACAATTCACTTTCAATCAGAGTTTCCGGCAGGGCCGCGCAATTGATGGCGACGAAGGGGCCCTGCTTACGCGGGCTGAGCATGTGAAGCGTGCGCGCCACCAATTCTTTACCCGTGCCGCTCTCGCCTGAAATGAGAACGCATGCCTTACTGGGCCCAGCCTGTTGCAGATGAGAGAAAATCTCCTGCATGCGCGGCGAAGCGCCTACCATTTCTCCGAGAGAACCTTTGTACTGCAAGTTCCGCTCTAGCGTGACTTTTTCTTTACTAACGCCGCTGTGAGTGGCCGCCCGGCGCAGCAGGGTTTGCATCACGTTCGGCTGCACCGGTTTTTCAAGGAACCAATACGCGCCCATTTCATGCACAGTGCGCACCGCTGTATCCACATTGCCGAAGGCAGTCACGACAATCACCGGTGTCGAGTTGCCCTCTTCACGCATGGTCTTCATCAACTCATAGCCATCCATGCGCGGCATGTTGAGATCTGTCACAACCACATCGGCTTTGAAGGTTTCCAGCTTTTCGAGTGCATCGCCGCCATCTGTCGCGGTTTCAGCCTGCATGCCCCAGGCCTTTACCATTCCGGCCAAACCAGTGCGCTGGCTGCTTTCGTCGTCCACGATCAGAATTTTTAAGAGTCGGTCCATGAAAAGGGTTCGCCTCGATTTTACCGCTTTAGATATCTGAGATACTCATGGATTGCCTTTTTTTAAGAAATCGCAGGATTCCGTAAAGCCCAGCAATTCTCTAGACAACTATATTTCTTTGGCACCGGAACCGCAGAATATGCTCGACATCTTCGCGGGCGAATGGGCTTCTAAGTTCCCACCTGAATACAAGTTAAATGCCGGAATCAATCCGCTGTTCGAAGATACGCGGATTCACTGGATGCTGGGCGAGTTGAACGGAGTGGCGGGAATGCGCGTGGTGGAACTGGGTCCGCTGGAGGGGGGCCATTCTTATTTGCTGGACCGCGCCGGGGCGGCATCGGTGCTGGCGATCGAATCGAACCAGCGAGCTTTCCTGAAGTGCCTGATTGTGAAAGAGCTGCTGGGGATGCAATCGGTGGATTTTCTGATGGGGGACTGCCGCCAATATTTCGACCGTACGCCTGCGCGGTTCGATTTGTGCGTCGCAAGCGGCGTTCTGTATCACATGCGGGAGCCGGTGGTTCTGCTGGCACAGATTGCTTCTCAATGCGAGCGGCTGTTTTTGTGGACCCATTACTACGACAAGAAGATTATCGACCGCGACAAGAACCTGAGACACCGTTTCAAAGACATAGTGAAGCGGACAACAAGTGGATTTTCCTATGAGATGCATCGTTACCACTATTTGGAAGGCCTGAAGATCGCCGGGTTTTGCGGAGGGAACGCGGAGTATGCCTACTGGCTTTCGCGCGACGATCTTTTTGGCGCGTTGAAGCATCTGGGTTTCCGCAATATCAAAGTGCATGATGAAGAGCCCGAGCACCCGCATGGGTCGTGTCTAAGTCTGCTGGCGAGCAAATGAGCAACTCCGGAGCGGCTGACATAATGAGGTTTGGAGCCTCAGCTTGATTTTTTCGTTTGTTGAGCGTGCCAGGCGGCGATTCCTGTGGAACGAAGCAATCGCACAGACCGCTTTCGCGGCCGCGGTGTTGTTCGCGGGTGTGATTGTGCTGCTGCTGGCGGGGACTCAATTGCTGGATTGGCGATGGCTAATGGCCCTTGCGCTGGCTGGCTTTGCATTTGGAGCCTATCGAACGCTGAAGCGGGTACCCAGCCAGTATCAGGTTGCGGTGATGGTGGATCAGCGGGCCGGCTTGCATGACGCGCTTTCCACCGCGCTCCATTTTGCCCAGAGCGGGGCGCGATCCAATGGATTACCGGCCATTCGTGAATTTCAGAAACAACAGGCGGAGCGCTTGATTCCGTCAGTTAACCTAGACACGGCTGTGCCGTTTCGTATCCCGCGTGCCCTGTATGTGATGGGGTTCTTGGGGCTGGTGGCATCCAGCTTGTTCGCTTTGCGTTATGGCATACGGCGCAGCCTGGATCTGCAGGCGCCTTTATCCCAAATCGTAATTGATGGCCTGGGCTTCCATGCACCCGAAGATAAGCTTGCTTCAGCGAAGAAGAAAGGCGGGGATTCGAAGTCAGGTGAAACATTCGATGAGCAAGGGGTTCCACTGCCCCGCTCCGAACAGAAGAAGGCGGGAGAGTTGGATGCCGCGCCCGCTTCCGCTCTTGAAACGGTGGGCGACCCCGATGTGAATAACGAGGGCGCACAATCGGCCTCGGCGAGCAAACCAGGCACGGAGAAAGGTGAAGGCGGGGGGAAAGAGGGCGGCGATAAGGGATCGCCAGAACAATCGGAAAACGGCCAACAGTCGGCAGGTAAGAATGCAGCGGATAGCCCGGCGGGCAGCAAAGAAGGTGCCCAGCAGGGTGAACCGGGGGCCAGCCAGCAGAGCAGCCAGGGAAACAATTCCAGCCTGCTTTCAAAGGTGAAAGAGGCAATGCAAAACCTGCTTTCCAAGGCAAAACCGCAGCCCGGCACCGCGGGCCAGAAGCCGAATGGCGCGCAAGGCCAGCAGAAGGGCCAGTCTCAGCAGGCGAAATCCAGCGAGAAGGGTGCGCCGGGTGAGAGCAAAGATGGGGGTCAGCAGGACCAAGCGGAGGGCGCGGGCCAGCAGGCGGGCGATCAGGATAACTCCGATAGTTCTCAGGGCAAGGGGAACGGCAAAAGCTCTGAGCAGCAGGCAGCGGCGCAGCCGGGCAGCGGTGTTGGCAAGCAGGATGGCCTAAAAGATATTCGGGCTGCCGAGCAAAAAGCGGCAATGGGGAAACTATCGGAGGTAATCGGCAAGCGGTCTGCGCAGGTATCGGGAGAAATGATGATTGAATCCCAATCCGGCCCGCAGCAGTTACGGACACAATATTCGCGGCGCAGTGCCATTCATTCGCAGGCTGGAGGCGAGGTGAATCGGGATGAAGTTCCGGTTGAGTTGCAGGGGTACGTACAGCAATATTTTCAGGAAGTAAGGAAAGGGGAACGCTCTGGAACAGCCGCGCGCAAGCCGGCCGGTAAGACTGCGGGCGCTTCATCGCCTGCCGCTGCTGAACCCAAGTAAACTGGTATCTGTTCATGGTTCGAGACGGAATTTATTACGCTTTGGCATTTACTGTGGCGGGTGCTCTGGTGAGCTATCTGGCGGGTCCGTGGTTCGCTTTGCCGCTGTTTTTGCTGGGTGCGTTTTGCGCCTATTTTTTTCGCGATCCGGAAAGACTGGCACCGGCGGGAAATGTGGCCGTATCACCAGCAGACGGCAAGGTGGTGGCCGTGGTTGTGGAAGCTGGCGCGGAAGGTAAGCGCACACGGGTCAGCATCTTTTTGAATATCTTCGACGTTCATGTGAACCGCATGCCGATTTCGGGCGTGATTGCGGATGTTCATTATTCCAAGGGCAAATTTTTGGTGGCCAGCTTGGAAAAAGCATCAGCGCAGAACGAGCAGAATACTGTTACGGTCAGAGGCGACGGAACCACCGTAGTTTTTAAACAGATTGCCGGGCTGATTGCACGCCGGATTGTGTTTACGCGGAAGCAGGGTGAGTTTGTGCAAGCGGGGGAACGCGTGGGCTTGATCAAGTTCGGTTCCCGGGTGGACGTGATTTTCGGGCCTGAATGGCAGCTTGTAGTAGAGCCGGGCATGCGCGTTTCGGCAGGCTCCAGCGTTCTGGCGCACCGGGGCGACCGCGTGGAAACATTGAAGATGGTTTCGGCACCGCTTGATTTGGAAGAAGGTCTTTTGTGCCAGACCTAGCGGTGCCCGATTCAGCTTCGCGGGCAAGTCAAAAGCTGCGGGTACCTTCGAGGGCCGCTTATGCACTGCCCTCGCTTTTCACGGCAGGCAATATATTTCTTGGTTACCTGGCAATTCTTCGGACAGTGCAGGGTTCGCTGCTGGTTTTAGCGCATCCGCTGGAAGCGGCTGAACATTTTATGTTCGCGGCGAAAATTATCGGACTCTCCGTGCTTCTGGATGGTCTTGACGGACGCGTCGCGCGAATGACCAACACCACTTCTTCCTTCGGAGCGGAGCTGGATTCGCTAGCGGATGCGATCAGCTTCGGCATCGCGCCCGCGCTGCTGGGTTTCTTTTGGGGTGTGCAGTTTGTGGATGGCGGATTTAGTCCGTTTGCAACGGAGCAACTAGCTCGTGCGGGTAAGTTGGTTTCGTTTCTCTTTCTGCTCTGCGGAGTGGCGCGCTTGGCACGGTTCAATGTTCAGAAAAACCCGATGCCCAAGAACCCTGGACGCCGGGACCGAAAGTATTTTGTCGGCTTGCCAATTCCGGCGGCGGCAGGCATGGTATCGGCCGTGGTTTATTTCGCGGATGGCTACCCGGTCAGCTTTTGGTGGCCGTCCATTGTGTGGCTGGCGCTGCTGGGGCTGCTGGCATTTCTAATGGTTAGCACATGGCGGTATAACAGTTTCAAGGACCTGAATTTACTGCGCCCGCGTTCTCCACTCACTGTGGTGTTACTGGGAGGCATGATTTTTCTGCTGTGGAATTATTCTCAACCCGTGCTGCTAGTGATAGCTTCCGCGTATGTCGGCAGCGGCATATTGATCCGTATAGCAGGCGTGGTACGGCGCTTCCGGCCTGCGCGTCCGCCGGAACCGGAGCATCAGATTGGCTGAAACGATTGCTTTGGTGGGGGGCGAATCTTTGCTGGGCCGCGAGGTGCGGGATGTGATCGGCGAGAGCCGTCTGGGCACCGCGCTTCGTTTAATTGCAGCGCCTGAAGAGAAAGAAGGCAAGCTGACCGATGCGGCTGGCGAAGCTGCTGTGATTGTGAAACTGGAGCGGACCTCTTTTGAGGGCGCGAGCGCGATTATTCTGGCTTGCTCGCCAGAAGCTGCTCTGCAGGTAAAGGAATTCGGCACGGGCGGCACTCTTGTGGACCTGAGCTATGCGTTGGAGGATGCACCCGGAGCCAGGCTGCGCGCGCCGATGGTGGAGCCACATAATTTCCGCGTACCTCATGACGCTGTGCAGGTGATAGCGCATCCGGCTTCTATTGCGTTGGCATTGCTGCTGGGGAGGGTTCATCCTGTTTTTCCCATTGAACGAACCGTTGTGCAAATTTTTGAACCGGCTAGTGAACGCGGGTCAGCAGGCATTGATGAATTACAGATGCAAACAGTGAACCTGCTCTCCTTCAAGCCTCTGCCCAAAGCAATTTACGACGCCCAGGTGAGCTATGCATTGTTGCCGGAATTCGGTGAGGATGCGCCCCTTGCTCTCGATGAAATTGAAACTCGCATTGAGCGCCATCTGGCAACCTTGCTGGCGAACGGAAGCGGCGCACCCGTACCTTCCTTAAGGCTGGCACAAGCGCCGGTGTTTCACGGGTACAGTTTTTCGGTATGGATGGAGTTTGCGGAACGCCCGAGCTTGGCCGCTTTGGAGCAGGTGCTGGACGAATCACCTATCGATGTCCGGACCAAAGGGGCGGAACCTCCGAATAACGTCGGTGCGGCCGGACACAGCGGTGTGGTGGCCGGGTCGATTGTTCCGGATAGAAACAATCCCCGTGCGTTTTGGATTTGGATGGCCGCGGATAACCTGAAGCTCTCGGCTGAGAATGCTTTCCAAGTAGCACAAGAGGTCCTTTGAGAATCACGGTCATGCTGTTGGCGCTGATTTCGCTTGCGGGCTGCGGGTACCATGTCGCGGGCACAACGAACGCACTGCCGAAGAACATTACCACCATCGCGGTTCCGGCATTTGGGAACGTCAGTACGCAATATAAGGTGTCGGACTTGCTGGCCGCGGCGATGACGCGTGAACTGATTTCGCGGACGCGGTATCGCGTGACGGCTAACCCGGATGGTGCCGACGCGGTGCTTTCTGGCGCGGTGGTGAACTTTGTTTCGTACCCTACGATTGTCGACAACAATTCCGGGCGGAACACGGCAGTGCAGGTGATTGTGACAGTGTCGGTGACCTTGCGGGATAAGGCGGGAGTGGTGTTATTTTCCCGCCCGAATTTTGAGATTCATGAGCGCTATGAAATTTCAATTGACCCGCGCAACTATTTCGATGAGAGCGAGCCGGCAATGCTGCGCTTGAGCCAGGATGTGGCGCGCAGCGTAGTTAGTGCGGTTCTTGAAAGGTTTTGACCATGACTCCGGCGCAGTTTCTCTCGCGGTTGAAGCGCGGCGATGTTCCGGCTGTTTCTTTGTTGTTGGGATCTGAATCTTTTGAGCGGCGGCGCTGCCGTGAGACGCTGATTGCGGCGCATCTGACCGAAGAAGAGCGTGAAGGCGCGATTACTCAGTATGATCTGTCGGAAGTGGAGCTTTCCCAGGTGCTGGATGATGCACGGTCGCTATCCTTATTTGCGGCGAAGCGCGTGATTCTTGCTACCTCGGCGGAAGCAGCGCTGCCGAGGACGGCCAAGTCCGATGAAGACGGGGATGAAGCGGGTGCCGGGGGTGGGGCCGGTCTAAAAGAGTTGGAGGCCTATGTCTCAAGCCCGACACCAGGGACGGCGATCCTTTTTGAATCTTCTCGCTTCGATTGGGAAGGGGAAGACAAAAAGAAAAACGAGCGCGTGAGGAAATTCTTCGCCGCGGTTCCCGATGCAGTGGAGTTGCGGCGCTATGCACCGGAAGAAGCGCGAGGGCTGCTGGAGCAATTAGCGCGGCAGGGAAAACTGGCGTTGGGACCGGGTGTAGCGGACGCTTTGTCGGAATCGTTAGGTGGAGACGCTGGGCGGATTGCGGTAGAACTAGAAAAGCTTTCCCTCTTTGCGGGTTCAGGCACGGTCACGCTGGAGCATGTTGCTCAACTTATTCCCGATGCGCGGGAGACGACGATCTTTGTCCTGGTCAGCGCTTTGGGCAAGCGCGACCGTACGCGAAGCCTTGGGATATTGGACACGCTCTGCCGGGATGGCGAATATCTGCCCCTCGCGCTTTCCTTTCTTTCCGGTCAGTTCCGGATGGCGCTGATTGCGAAAGAAGCAAACTTGAAGACCGCCGGGCAGGTGCAGGGGCATTTTACAAAACAAGGGGTGCCGATGTGGGGTTCCCGAGCGGAACAAATAACGCAGACCGCGACCAAGTTTACAAAGGCTCAACTGGAGCGGGGGCTGAAGCTGATTTTTGCGGCGGATCGGGATTTGCGGAGCGCCCGGCCAGATGACCGGATTGTGATAGAGCGGTTCGTGGTGGAACTAACGGCAGCTTAATTTTCAGCGCGGCGGAATAGCTCTTCCAGCGAAACTTTCAACTCCGGCTCATGGGTGGTTAAATAGCCGTCCGCTACCTTAATCTTCGTGTGAGGTGTGTAGATCCAGGCGTCATGTTGTTCCGGATCGACTACCCAGACATACTGAACGCCCATTTCGAAATACTCTTTGAGCCGATTTTCCACGCGGGGCAAGCGGTCTTCAGGCGAAAGGATTTCGATACAGAGGAACGGAGGGACTCTGAAAATTCGCTCTTTTGTTTTGCTCAGGACTACGCAGAGATCTGGAATACGAAATCTTGTAAGGCGGGTCTGAACGCGCTGTTCGGGAAACACACGAATCCCAAGTGACTGTTCGAAAGCGCTAAGAAGAATGGCGAACGCAAACTGAATACGGCTATGCGGTTGTTCGCCCAAATTTCGCTCTTCTATAACACCATCGACGTAGTCGCAATCCGGCTGATAGGAGGTGTGCAGGTACTCATCGACGGTAAGGAGAAGAGCAGCCGTTGCCATAGCGGCACTCCTTTATTTAGCGGAGAGGGCTTTTACTTTCAGGTGCAGGTTGGACTTATACCGGGCGGCGGTGTTCTTCTTTATGATGCCAAGCTTGGCGGAGCGGTCGATGACGGAGAAGGTTTTCGGCAACAAATCGGTAGCGCCGGAGGGGTCTTTCGCTGTCAACGCGCGGCGCATGGCGCGGATCTGGTGGCGGAGACGGGACTTATTCTTACGGTTGATTTCGGTACGGCGTGCTTCCGTCCGGACGCGTTTGATGGATGAGACGTGGTTTGCCATGACTTACAGTTATCTAGTTTAGCACGCCTGGGGT
>JAABUK010010829.1_pt1 | contig 12056 bp, 14 predicted proteins | sample 5559141 | NCBI WGS metagenome assembly JAABUK01 (sample SAMN10711869, study PRJNA513367) | rock metagenome | isolation source: Antarctica rocks | place: Antarctica: Victoria Land, Pudding Butte nord | collected 2016-01-03 | reverse complement strand
TTTTTCTGTTGCTTCCGAAGTCGTTAACTCTTTCAGAGGTAATTGTTTTAATGCCTCCTTCACATCAAATCCATAAGCAGAATGAAACTCTTTCAACTTATGGTTCCCAGAGGCATCTTTATCATTAAAATCCAATTGCATCCATGCAGTTTGTATGTTATTTTCTCTGCCTGCATATTCCTTTTGTATGGCTCTTCCTGCTAAGAGATTATAGGCTTGTGAAGCGGTTACAATATTATCTGGTTCGAAAACGAACCTTTGTTCTTTGTTCTCCTGCAATTTGTTTTCAGATTGTAATACCGCTTTGTAGTTTTCAAACTGATATTGCCCATTATTATCTCTTGCAAAAAACAAATTAAAATCAAGCTTATCTTTTTCATTTACATAATAAGATACAGGGATAGAAAACTCCCGCTGCCCCTGTTTTATGTTTTGCTCCAATTTACTGCTGATATTGTCGAAACCAGCTTTTACTACTGCTTCTTTGAGTGCCTGTTCATTATTTGCTGTTCGTTGTTCAGCTTGTTTGGCAACCTGCTCTTGCTTCACTGGCAGGATAACACGTCTTAACATTCTGACTAAAAGATTCGGGTACAAGTGTTTCTCTATTTTATTTCTTTCCTGCATTAATATTCGTAATGCAAGCCTTTCTTCCTCACTTGCTGTTCTTCCGTACTTTGCCTGTACAGCATCAAAATACTTCAGCTTTTCCTGCAGAAAAGGTTTATTCTTTAAAATGTCCGAAGAAAACAGTTTTCCAAACCGTTCTTCCTTTAATTGCCAATCTTTTAAAGCGCTCTCAATACGGTTAACAGGAATTTTATTATTCATAGTATTTCTTATTTTGAATACTTGCCAAAACCTATATTAAATTCTTCAATGGAAGATTTATGACATAGACTGACCTTGCTTTTTCTTTCTTTTATCAGATACCTTTGGAACCGCATCACTATCATCATTATTCCTTTGCTTCTGGTTTTCATTGTTCGCATTTTGCTTCGCACTCCTATGTTCACCCTGTCCTTGTTTTTCATCCTGCCCTTGCTTATGACTAAGGCGTTGCATATTGCTGTCATAAATATTTATGGTTTTAAACTGCGGATTAGCTTCTATGAATTGTTTTTGTTCACTGCCGCCCTGAATAAACGTTACTGACTGCCGGTTTCCTTTTTGTAAAGATTCCATGAGACGTGTTTTATCTTGCTCATTGCTTAATTCCTTAATTGGATGTTTAGCAAGTACCCCTTCCAGATTAAACCCATAATTCTGATGAAAGTGTTTCATCTTGTAATTGCCGTAATTATCCGCCTGCTTAAAATCCATTTGTATCCAGGCATTATATATTTGTCCTTCCTTGTTAGTCATGTCCTTATTGACAGCGCGGCCATTCATCAAATTAAAAGCTTCCTTAAGGGTAATGTTATTCCCTTTGTTAATGGGAAAAGTTTGTTCCATTGTATCTGATGACCGTTCCGGTTGTAATCTGACCTTATAACTATTAAAAAAATACCTGTCTGTCTGTTCAGATTTCTTAAAATACAAAGCGGTTGATACGTCATCATTGCCAAACCTAACTTGGTGATTTAGCTGAAATTCGGAAGTTTGTTTCTGCATTTTCGCTCCCAGCTCACTTTCCAGCCCTTCACCAAAACCGGTAAACTTGACCTGGTCTTTCAGGTAGTCAAAATTTTTCTCGTTCATATAATAGTTTTTTGAGTGAATAAAATATTTGTGTTTAAAAACATTAGCAGTAATTGGAATACTTTAGGTTAAAATGTGTCTGCCATTACTATCAATGTTGTTCATCATTTAATCAACCTTGCTTTTACTACTGTTTTGTTATGTATTTTTAATTCTAAGTGCCTGCCGCCATTCTTTTCCATAAGTTGTATAGTGAGATACTTTTTGTCAGGAATGGTGAACTTTGGAACTGCAAATACAAAAACGTGTTCCGATTGACCTTTAACAACGGAAGTATCGCTATCAATATACAAGGGGTAAACTTCCAGTTCCTGGGAAGCGGTACGTTTAGATTTTTTTTGATCTCTTATAAAGAAGCGAAGCTGTTCTATATCGTAATTGATATTAGAATGATTTTGTATGATGATACGATAATACATAACATCATTGTGTAAGTATATCGCATCTAATTGCAGCTTAATGCCAAATTTTTTATCTTTTACATCCTTTATATTTCGTTTTGATTTAACCACATTTTCTGCATCTGTCTGAACTTCTGCTTCGTTAGCCGTTGCTGCTGAGAAGAAAGCGTGAGTTTCATCTTCGCCTGTATTTTTAAAACTGATATTTAAAACAGATGGATTATCTGCATAATTCAGAATATAAGAATACAGCTTGCCATCAGCCGTTATTACAGTTATATTAGTCTCATCAAAGCTTCTTTTTGCCGCTTTTACCTGGAGGATATTTTCTACGCCTGCGGCTTTTTGAACAAGCACATCTTTACTGCCTCTGTCCGCACTCTTAATGGCATAAGGAAATACCAGATTGGTCGTTTTATTAAATGTAATAGTTAGATGATATGGCTCAATCACAGACATATTTTCTGCTAACGAAGTATTTTGAGCAAACACCTGAACCTTGAAAAGAAAAATAATCATTACTGTTACCATTGCTGCACTAACCTTTTTCATACTTGAGAATTTTTAAAATGAAATAAATTGTTTAAAAAATGATTGAAAGCTTAATAGTTTTGTTTCTGCTTTTCGTCACGAAGCAGTACCTGATATCCTGCCTTAACCGTCACTTTGATAAGTTTTACTTTTTTGCTGAATAGTGTCTTAGCCGCTTCAATTCCCGCACTTGCAGCCTGAACGCCGACAGACGGAGTTAAGCTGTTAAATCCTATGTCTTGCACAGCACGATCAGCTGATTGCCTGGCAACATCACTTGTAATAGCTCCTGGGATATAAATTCCTTCCAGACCATCCATATCAAATGCTGAAAGCGCTACCGGGAAAAGGGAATTTTTATAGCGAATACTATTGATATTAATATCGAGTCTTTCACCGCTTAGTGAGGCTGTACCAAAAACAAAATTATCTTTAGGAATTAGTATACCATTGATATAAATATCATTAACTAACCTGAATTTTACCGTTGATCCGTTTACTATGGTTTGGGTTTCGTGTACAACTGCTTCAATTGCGTTTTGATTATCAGTTAATGCCAAAGCATCTTCTAAGGAATAAAAGTTATTTTGCTGAGTAGCAAGTTTTCGACTGGTATCATTAAAGAACTTCTTATTGCTTTTATTATCTAAAAATGATATAGAATTAACTGGACTGTTTACTCCGACTGAAAATACCTGACCCTTTCTTACTTCAGAGGTTTGTCTGATCTTATCCTCTACCCTTTCCGGATGTTGCATATCAATTATTTTATCCATCATGCTATTCAATTGCTGCATTTCCGGGTCTGCACTATCCTTTTGATTCATGGTCCGCATCATTTGCTCTAACCGGTCCACATCCTGACCATTTATGTTAGTTGTATTTGCAGTGCGACTATTATTATATTCTGCTTTTGCATCTTGTGTTGGAGCAGTTTCGAGTGCTTTATTCAGTTCTGCAAGCTTGTTATAGACTTTTGCTTCATTGGGGTCACTATAAGTTGAGTTGTTATAGGCTGACCTATTTACATATCTATCGTTATAATTATTATGTGTCATTGCTATGAGCGAAGAATCATTATGCAAAAGAATAGAAGTGTCTGTTTCTTTACCTGACCTGTAATACGGATCATTTTTCATGAGTTCATGCACTTTGGCAGAATCGGAAGACGCCTTTTCATAGTAGCTCAATTTATCGAGCGTCTTATCCTCCTTAAAACTGGCATCGGGCAATTGCATGTTTAGCCCTTCCTGTGCTTGCTGTTCATCAACATTTCCGCCTTTGCCTCCACCTAATGCCCAAAACAGCAGTGTCACGAAAGGAAGGACTAACAACGGCATCACCATAAGCAGTTTTCGCTTCCGAAGAAATTTTTGAGAATGTTGCTTCATCCGGACTTCGGCTACCTTCTCCTCATCGGGAAGGGAAGCGGAAGAAAACTTTAATTGTTCCATAATTTTTATTTTTTAATCTGTGATTGATAAATGTTTTCAAGGAGAATTATACTATCTATTAAACCGGGGCGACTAATAAGGATATTGTTATAAAGTTTATTACCTGATGGACTTACTGCAAGACTGTCCATGTATTTTTTGAAGTGTTCGATTTTCTTATATTCTTCTCTATTAATTATTGCCAAAGGCTTATTCAGTTCATCTCCCGCTTTTAAGAGGTGAGGAGGTTTAAACTGAATTACATCAAATGTGATCTGGTTATTGCTTATAAGACTTCTTGCGACTAAAAAGAAGCTGAATCCACCCGTGCAGAGACAAAAAACGGATAGTATAATAGCTTTCCATTTAGTTGAAAACCGTTCGGCATAAGATTGCATAAACGCTGCCCATCGTTGCTGCAAACGAATGCATGTAATAACAATGCTGTTCGCTATCCTGTCCTGGTTGCCGACTTGAATAGCAGTTTTTTCTTTTTTCTTACTGGAGAATATTTGTAACATGTCTTATCGGTTTTGAATTTTTAAATCCCTGTTTTCAATTGTTGACCAGCGTTCTATCAAAAAGCCATGAGGATTATTATCACTGCGTGATACATTACGTAAAAAACTTCTGTAATTAAGCTTCTTGATACAGTACTGGTGGCCCTGATAATGTTTTGAGTAGCATAGCACCGGAAATAGTAGGGGTAATTCGTAATGTTTATTGCTACACTGTCCACCTGAATTTTCTGACTGATATTACCCGCTATAACATTCGTGTAATAACCATTTTCTTTCAGATTATCATATTCTCTTTTAGCCGATCCATCAGCGAGGTAAAGCGCTTTTGAAAGGTTCTCCTGGATAACTTTATCATCCGGATCAAGGGTAAAGAAAAATTCGTGAAAAGTTTTAACGTGATCCCTTGCTTCTACCTGTATATTATCTTTCCTGTCGGATGAATTTGCTTCTAATGCTTTGCTGTCAGCAAGAATATATACTTTGCTTTGCATCTGGGAAACAAGCCGAAAGCTTTTATATAGTGCAAAGCAACAAAGCAGAAAACTGCCAATAATAACCACGATGGTAAAACTGCGGATAAGCCGGAAGGCACTATCTATATTTTTCATCTGATTGAACATAAATAAACGTGTTCTTTAAGTTGTGTAATAGAAATTATTTACCTGAGATTTTATCCTGCATAAAACTTGATTTACCTGACGAACCTTCATTGAAGTAACCGGAGTTAGTACCGTAATTACTCATACTTCCGCTCATTTTTCCGGCAGCATTTCCCATAGCATCAGCCACCATGCCCGTGCTGCCTGAAACGGTATTCAAAGCACTCCTCGATGTACTGCTGAAAAGACTGGTAACTTTCTGAACCATTGCTCCGCCTCCGCCTGCATTAACAATATAATTGGCTACTGAAGGAACCGTCATGTAACCTACTATGCCAATGATCATAAATATCAGGTAAGCCGCATCTGTAGAGCTGAAAAAAGTATTTCCGGCATCACGCACCTGACCTATGTCTAATACAAGCATTTTTTCCTGAATTTTGCTATTAATGGAACCGAAAATATTAGCAACCGGCAACCAGAGGAATACATTGATATAGCGGGCCAGCCAAACGGTAAGTGTATGCTGAAAGCCGTCAAACACAGCAATACCGAAAACAAGCGGTCCTAAAATAGCGAGCACGATTAAGTTAAACGTTCGGATGGTATTTATGCATAGCGCTGCCGCTTCATATAAAACCCTCAATACTTCACTCATCCACTCTTTGATTGAATTGCGGAAATTGTAAGAGGCTTTGGACATGGCAAATTTTACATCGTTCCCAATGCCTGCAAATACTCCTTCATTATTGTTTCCGGGATCATCAGGATGAGTGTACTTGTACCATTTATCCCTGTCCCCACCGCCGGATTCGCCCACATACATTTTCCATGGATCAGTTGTCTTAATTGCTTCTTCTTTTTGCTTTAACAGAATGGCGATTGCTTTATCAGAGTCTTTGACCATTGCTGCAGTAGCAGTAACCGTGGGTTTCATAACACCATTGATCAGCGCCAGTACGGAAGGGAAAATCATTATTGCAAAACCGAGCACAAAAGGACGGAACAAAGGATAAAAATCAATTGGCTCCGCATTAGCAATATGTCGCCATACACGGGAAGCTATATACCACGTTGCAGCAAATCCTGCGATGCCTTGTCCAACACCAATAAGTTTGCTGCACAAAGGCATCATCTCATCATACAATTGTTCCAATACACCTTGAAGGCTATTCCTTTCATTGGCGACATCCTGTGCCTGCAATAGTTGAGGCAATACAATTCCCGCTGCTGCTATTAAAGCAGCTTTAACCCACTTTCTCATATATAATTTGTTTTAATTGGTTATACCATAGATTTTCTTCAATGTCACTGCATCATTTTTCTCCCTGGCTCTTTGTACAGCCAGTATCGTTGTATTATTATTAAAATTCCGCAGGAATAGCAGCTTATCCTGCATGTTGAGGTAAATTCGATCTATTGCTTCTAACCGTTCGTCATCTGACATTCTTAGTTTACTGTCTGTGATGATTGTCGTCAATTCGTCAAGGTCGTTCAGGCTTTGTTTGAATAGATTGCTATAAACCTTTCCTAAATACTTAATTTCACCAGGGTTAAAATTGCTATCCTGTTTAAACCTGCCAAAAGCATTCTTATACTCTTTTACAATCATTATTTGGTTGCTGATTATATCGGCTATTCTTTTATATTTCTTTACAGTTGGACTAACGGTCATAAGACCATCAAGAAAGGTTTGACGCAAATTGAAATTGTCTTGTGACAAATCTTTTATAGTTGAGTAACCGGTACTAACTATCTGATAGCCTTTCTTCATATCACTTAGGATCTGTTTGAATTGAGCCAGCTTCTCAACGTTTAATAACAATTGCTGCACTTCCTGGCTTTGTGCAGATAACCTGGTGGTTATACATGCACTTGATACTATTAAAAGGACTATCATCTTTTTCATAACCATTATTTTTTAATGCCGTTAAGAGCACGGATTGATTGAATATCATTTTGTTCTTCTATGCGTGAAGCTTCAAGCAGTTTTGCTTCTTTGGAAAAGCTTTGTATGAAAGTGTATTTATCCTGCATGTCAGTGTACAAAGCATCTATACGTCTCAGCCGTTCGTCATCTTTCATTTCCAGTTGGCCGCCGGTAGTAATAACAATCAGTTCATCAACGACTTTGGTACAATCATCCATCAATTTTTCAAAAACCCCGTTGATATAACTACTTTCATCCCCATTAAATGAACTGCTTTGTTTCACCTGCTTTGCAGCTTCTTTATATACTTTTACGATGTTTAGCTGCATTGCAATGATGTCTGCAACTCTGCTGTAATTTTTAATTGTAGAGTTAACGGTCTTTAATGAGTTGAAGTAATCCTTGTGAAGATTAAACTCGCCATTTTTAATATCGCTTATGGTATTTTGCCCCTGTTTTACTATAGAATAACCTTTTTGTATATAACCCATATACACCTTCAGCCCAGCTATCTGTTGTAATAGGTATTTTTTCTGTGTTGCACCTTGCCGAAACCATTCAGCAAATGTCTGAGCTTTCACTCCTACAGAAAGAAGGGCAAACAGTACTAAAGTGAATAATCTTTTCATACAATTCCGTTTCAGGTTTATTGAATTCCATAAAGTTTTTTTACTGCATCCACATCATTTTGTGCTTTTGCTCTTTGAAGGCTAAGCAAAATACCTTGCTGGTTTAAGGCATTCAGATCATTATAATTGATGTCTATCCTGTCCGCAGCAGCATTAATAATCTCTATTCTTTTCGCATCACTCATTTGCATAACGAAAGAGTGAATCACTAAAAATACCTGGTCAAGATTCTTAACACTTTCATCAAGAATACCTGAATACACCCTTCCCATGTAGGAGAGCTCATCAGCGCTAAAATGCTTATCCTGTTTAAACAAACTAAATGCACGTTTATATTCTTCTACCAAATGAACCTGCTTTTCTGTGATCTCTTTAATCCGTTTATAGTAGGAAATGATTCCCTTTACTTTTTGAAGTTCCTCATAGTAATCCTTATAAAGTGTTCGTTGCTTTTCCACCCAATTACTGATTTCAGACAGCTTTGTTTCAGACATTGCATTTTCCAGAGTCTTTTGGGCATTTTGTAACCATATAATTTTGTTTTGCTGACGTTGTATCTGTAGATCTGTCGCTTTAATTACTTTTTTTATACCCTCTTTTATGATAAGCGTAATTGGGTCTTGTGCCTGGATATGCTGAATAGGAGCTATTATACCCAATACCATAATTCCAGCAATAACTAATAGCTTTTTCATTTATCATTAATTTATAATTATTCTATTTTCTGATATTTTGCAGTTCCTGCAAGCAGTTCCTTCCCGGTTGAAGGAAAAGTGAAAAGTTTGCCTTCTTTAACTTCCTGCAGTTGATGAGTTTCCTCGTCCCAAACTGTTATCATACGTTCCTGCTTAGTCTCCTTTGGTTGCAGGTTACCATTCTTTATTCTGTTAAAGCCTGTCCTTCTTAAGATTATAAAAGTTCCTGCCTTAGCATCATAAGGAGTAATAATCAGTGTATCCATAGCCTTGCTGTATTCACTTTCTGCCTGGTGCACATAGGTGCCACTGATTTTGCTTTTTGTACCTTTAACCTCGTCATTTCCTCCGCATGCAGTTAACAGAACTGCTGAAAACAATACTCCATAAATCTTTTTCATGTTGATTTTTTTGTTTGTTATAAAATTTTGTGATCTTTATTGTGTTGAACTAATGCTGCAATACCCTTTTGTATGTCTCCACCCATTTTAAGGGTCCATTCTGCTACCTGTAATTTCTCCTTTTCTTCTGTTGTATATGCCAGGTATTCTTCCGGAGATACTTCTGTTCTGTACACCTTTGAGAGCATTCCGCCAAGTGATATAAAAACTTCTTTATACTTTTTAGATGGGTCGTTTGCTTTGTTAACTGACAGCACTAATGCTTTCTCTTTTTCCGTTAATCCTAATAGTTCCTGTATCTGTTCAAACTTGTTCTGATACTTGGATTGGTCTAATAAAATCTTACAATCGCTGTTGTTAATAATTGCCTGCTTTACTACCGGTGATGAGATAATGTCTTCAACTTCCTGTGTTACAACAATAGCTTCACCGAAAAACTTTCTTACCGTCTTAAACAGGTACTTAATGTATTCCGCCATACCTTCTTTTGCGATAGCTTTCCATGCCTCTTCAATTAATATCATTTTACGAACGCCTTTTAACTTTCGCATTTTAGAAATAAAGACTTCCATTATAATGATGGTAACAACCGGGAAGAGTATAGGATGATCTTTGATATTATCCAATTCAAATACAATAAAGCGTTCGGTAAGCAACTCTAAGTTTTGGGTAGCATTAAGCAAATAATCAAATTCTCCATCTTTATAATAAGGTCGCAAAACGTATAAGAAATTGTTTACGTCAAAGTCTTTTTCTTTTACTTTATCATTGGTTAATATGATAACAAACTCATCTCTTAAAAATTCATAAAAACTATTGAAACAAGGAAACAAACTGTCGTACTTATCCAGCTTTTCATAATAGAGCTGCAGGGCATTAGATAAAGCCACGTATTCAGAACGGTTAAAAGTTTCATTATCCTTTTTCCACAGTGCCAGCAAAAGAGTTTTAATACTTTCTTTTTTTTCTGTATCCAGGCTATCGCCTTCGCTTATAAAAAAAGGATTAAAACATATCGGTTTTTTTTCATGGTAGGTAAAATAATAGCCGCCAACCATATCGCATAATCCTTTATAGCTATGTCCCACATCTACAAGAACGATGTGTGTTCCTTGCTCATAGTAAGAACGAACCATGTGGTTTGTGAAAAAAGATTTGCCGCTGCCCGAAGGACCTAATATGAATTTATTCCTATTGGTGCATATTCCTTTTTTTACCGGTTCATCACTAATATCAACATGCACCGGCCTTCCGGTAAGGCGATCACCAAGCCTGATGCCAACAGGGCTTAAAGAGGAACGATAGTTGGTTTCAAGATTGAGAAAACAAACAGCCTGCTCTGCAAACGTATCAAATGTGTCATTGATTGGAAAGTCGGCTTCATTGCCAGGAATACCCGCCCATAAAATTTGTGGTGCTCCTGCTGTTTCCTGTTTTGCAGCAGCATCCATTTGTGCAAGTGCAGAAGACACCATGTTCTTCAAGTCCTTTAATTCTTCTTTATTAGATGTCCATACCTGCCCATTAAAATGTGCTTTAACAGGCAGTCTTTGCTGGCCGATGGCTTCATTTAGAAAATTATTTGTTGCGTCTCTCGCCATTGTATTTTCACGGGAATAAGCAGAAAGGGATTGTAACCGTAACCTTTTACTTTCTAATTTCTGCAAGGTTTTTTGCGCATCTATAATAATTTTCCGTTTCCAAATTTGTCAACTGAAAAACAAAAAGAAGCCGTAGAAGCAGCAGCACAAAACGTATTAGATGCAAGGGCACAATTTCGTGATGCAAGCCTGGCTGACTTATATGATCCTAACACAATGCCGTCAGTTTTAGTAAAAGCTCACCAGGCTCTTGATAAAGCAGTTGATTTATGTTATCGTTCTCAACCATTTTTAAATGAGACAAAGCGGATTGAATTTTTGTTTGAATTGTATGATAAGTATACGAGTGGAATGTTTATAAACGAAAAAAAGGAAAAAATAAAATGATAAGTTTTAACGATCCGAGGTTTACTTATGTATATTCAAGTGCAAATCTTTGTAATCAAGCTTTGACTGAAATTTACTATTTATCTTGTTCAGTGTCAACTAAAGAAGAACTTGATTTTGTAAATGGTCCTCCTTTTGCTTTTTACCGTGTCACACTACAATATTGTTATAATTCAGAGTATAATAAATTATTTGAAAAAAAATTAAAAATTAATTATCCAGAAAATCATATTGCATCAGTTTATAACTTAAATACTTTTTTAAAAAATACACAAAAGGGATTTAATGAAATTTATGAACAAAATCTACAATTACTTATTCCGCTATTAAATTCTCCTTTTTATATTAAGCAGAGGCGGTTAAGAGATAAAAAGTTTTCACATTCGGATATGGATGAAATCAATGATCCGTTAAAAATTGAAGGATTAACTGACCAAGAAATTATGGAAGGATTTAAACATGTAAAATTGATTTATCAAATTATAAATAATTGTGCAAGATATTTTGATTTTGAGTTTTCAACAAGGGTACCGCATGAAGATGACAGAACTAAAAACTTTATTAAGTTTCAGGCAGTATATAAAAAATATTATTACAAAAATTATTTCAAAGCTATTAATGAAGGATACAATTTATTTTAAAAGAAAAGAATTAAAAAAAACCTGTTCTGTAACTATAGATTTAAGTTTAATACAATAATTTTTAAAGAATGAAACTAAGCGAAAAGAGTTTTTGCTTGAGTCGTAGATGGAGGATAAAATGAGAAGCAATAAAGGAAAACAGGTAGTGCAATTATAGAGATTAAACCGGATAAGAATATGATCAAAATTATATTATTTATTTTTTTAGTTATACTTCAGGCTCTAATTGCCTTTCTTCCTACTCAAGGAAAAATATCAGACAATAGAAGTGGCTTTCCTAAGAACTTGACAAAGAAGGGAAGATTTCTTTTTTGGACTTGTATTACAACTATACCGATAACTATAATATTATTTTTTTTAACAAATTTTGAAGAAATTGAAAAAAAAATAGAATTTGAAAATCGGCTTGCTTCACGAGACTCCTTAAATAGAGTAGAGCTTAATTTAAGAGATTCAATATATAATACTCCCCATTTTTCAGACAGGTAATTAAGATAGAACTTAGTAAACTTAAAACCTGAAAAATGAGTAAGACAAATCGCCGCAAATTTACGGCACCGTTCAAATCAAAAGTGTGCATAGAAGC
>JAABUK010010828.1_pt1 | contig 12058 bp, 14 predicted proteins | sample 5559141 | NCBI WGS metagenome assembly JAABUK01 (sample SAMN10711869, study PRJNA513367) | rock metagenome | isolation source: Antarctica rocks | place: Antarctica: Victoria Land, Pudding Butte nord | collected 2016-01-03 | reverse complement strand
ACAGATGACACGGCTTACATCCAAACTTTTTGACAACAGCCTCTGGTTCTATCAAGCTCCCACGCTTTCAAAGTGCAGCTTGTGTGCTGCTTGTTTGACTAAGTGAGCTGTTGCTATTTGTTTGACTCAGGTGAATTGTTGCTGCTTGTATGACTCACGGGAGTTAATGCAGAAGGATGTCTGGATACTTACATCTAGGGCTTGTCTGAAAACGCCCTCTGCTCTGTCAAGGTCTGGCGGGTCCATAGACATGTACAGCCCTGCCATATTATGTAAGGCTGCTCCCACCCTAATGTCCCCATCTCCAAAGCACCGCCGCATCTTGTCCACACTCTGCACCAACATTGCAGGTTAGACGCAGGTTAGATGCAGGACAGCAACAGAGGTTAGCTGGTTAGCTGGCTGTGCATGGGCCTGTCATGTTGTGTTAGGGCTGTTGCAATTTTGAGATCCTGGTGTTCCAAGCATTGCCGCATCTTCTCAGTGCACTGTACCCAGATTGCAGATCGCAGGTTTCAAATGTCAGACTCAGAGGATTGAGGGTGTCAGCAGAGGGCCAATCACATGCAGCCCTGCCATAAGTCCAACCCCAATGCCCATCTTGGCAACACATGCTCAATGCAAACCAAAGTTTGAAAAGACAGCAGTCACAATGGGACTAAAGCACGTGCAAACCTGCAAATTCAAATTGAGAGTTGCTGGCAGCAGCAGCAGCATCAGTAGCAGCCACATTTGCAGCCACATTTGCAAGTACATGAGCAGCAGCACCTTTGTCAGCAATAGCTGGCATGACAGCACAAATAGCATTTGCTGTGAGGGTGATGGCCTCAGCGATAGCAGTACAAACCTCCTGATACAGAACTTCTGCTGCATGAAAGTCCTTCTTCAGCCTGTGGAGTTCTGCCAGGTTATTGCAGGCACCTGCCACATGGGGGTCATCCTCACCAAAACCCTGCTTGGCCTCTGCTAGGGCTTGCTTCAGATACTTCTCAGCTTCCACCAGCTTCCTCTGCATGCAGGCAGGAATCTTAATGTGCATCCTTACACTTGAGCATCTGTATGTTTTGACAAGGACAGACAGAGATCTGTGATGTGTGTTGTTGTCTTCACATGCAGTGTTTTGCAGACTGACTGATACTGTCGGGAGCATGCATGAGCACTGCCCATCAGGTGAGAATGCTCAAAGGTCATTGCATGCTTGAACAGCTGCATGTACGCTGCGGCATGCAAAGATGTCGGCTGTCTGACAGCGTCAGTCTGAACTGCCTCAGGCGCACAGACTTGAGAGGCCTGATATGTGGTGAAACAGTCTGTATGCTGTGACTGCATGTGCATGTGCAGAGCCTTTCGGACTCAACCAACACCAGAGTTGCTGCTGCCAGTGCAGTTTCAGCGTGATAGCGCAGGTTCAACAGGCGGAACAACGAGAAAGATGTAGCGGTACCTGAGCCACTAATTTCTTTGCTAGGCTTGTGTAGACCTTCCATTTTGCTGTGTGGTCATTGCCAGTTGGTTCAGCCAGTGATGGTCCTGACGCGCTTGTGCTAGCTTCACCTCCCCTGTTACCTGTCTCAGTGGCAGCTGGTTGTCCAGGTGGTTCAACATCCTTGGGAGGATCCTGCAAGCCAGCAGTGTGCTCTGTTGGTGCACATCCCAGGGGAAAACCGTGAGTTGGTTGAAGAGACTCACCTCCGCTTTGGCCTGTGCTGGACTGGTCATTTGCACCGCAACTAAAGTGGCCCCTGCAAGCGATTGCAGCTTGAGTGCAAATTTCGAGATTATGATCTTTCCATGGCATAACTGAGAACTGACGTACCTGCGCCAATCCATCTATACCAAGCAGTATCTCCACCCGTACGATGCTGCTTGCTCTGCAGCTGAGCAGGCACCACAGTAAAATTACCATTTTGACAATTTGTGCAGGATCTTGCAGCGTCGAGAAAACGGGCAGCGGCAAAGCGTTGCAATGAACGCAGCAATGCCCGATGCGCAGCAGGAACCATGTTGATGGGCACGATGTGACGCTAACTTGGAGCTGCCGGTGCTAGTGATCGGTAACTCAGCTGAAGAAGTGCGAGCTCCGAAACCAAATGTGGCCAGGAGCATTTACACCGTAAGCCCGTAACTATGTTTGGGCTAAAAGCTGCACTTTCGGGATTGCAAAATATCGACTGCGATTCCGTCGAGAAAGCTCAAACGCTTCTGCCTGAGCCTGAGTCAACTCCTCGTGTTGGCGCTGCAAACGCCTAATACAAGCGCTGCCAGTGCAAGCAACGCTCCGAATCGTGAGCAGAGTCCGTTGGCAATGGCATGTGTAGTCGTGCGATCACTCCCCAGCGACGAGTAGCTTCGTGACCTCGATTAGAGCGTGTTGTCACAGATTAAGTCCAGCACGAACAGCAGCGCCCACCATCAAAAAGGGCCCTCTAGATAGAAGTGGCTGTCAAGACTCGGGCTGCCATCGTCAACAGGAGGTCTAGCTTCCGGCAAAGGGTGTGGGTATGTCCAAAAGGCAGCAGCCTGACTCAAACTCAGCAGAGATTGCTGCCTGGAAACAACAGGCAGCCCACGTCGGCGACCCCGGCGCAGATGACAGTGATGAGGTGATCACTTGGCATGAGATCATCTCACGCTGAGATCAGTGTAGCGCATCTTGATGCTGTCGTGAGGGTCGACCTACCTGTACAGTGCTTTAAACTCGGAACCTTGTCGTCAGCACCTCAAATCAATGCAACGCCGTCATGTTGAACAGCTTATGCCCGTACCTAGCATGTCTTGAATTGTTATTTGTGCCATATGGCATTTCCCGCAGCGTCCCCAGTACTTGTCGGCTCCCGATGGGGCTAGCCTATCAGGTTGCTAGCAGTTTCCGAGCAAACAATACTAAACCATCAGTAGGCCACATCCGCCAGCTGTGCTGATTGCCCTCCATTGGGCAGGCAGAGCAGCATGGGCAACATGAGGGACATCGCCTCAGTTTAACGCCAGCATCAACCTTGTACAGCCTCCAGACCATGTATGACCTGCTTTCATGCTGCATGCAGGGTGAGAGCAGAGCAGCAAAGCGCACCAGAGTGAAAGGAGCACCGAGGCGAGCGGTCAGGAAAAGTCAAGGTATGGTTGTTGCCTTCCTGTTGTACCCGCCTAGTCATTCTGGACCTTAGCCACCAGCAAATCAGGCCTAACTCAGTTGGCTTTGAATGCAGATGACAAGCTGCCAACACTGTATTACAAAGACGCTGGAGCCCTCAAGGAGCTTGGGAAGATGTACCAACAGACAGGAACCGGCACATTGGTCCAGGTACTACAGCTGGTGTTGTTGCCGTGACTGCGCTGCTTGACACATTGCACATTGGAAGTTTGGCAATGCTGTTTTGAGTTGTGAAGGCGTAGCATGCTCAGCTTGCAGCAGCCACTGTACCACACAAACAGCCGATGCATTGCATCTCTCAGCTGCTTACTATTGTCCCACACGATCTTGTGGGAATGCAATAGCTTGCTCTCCAGATGAAGATCATTGTTCAAAAGCTGAGACTGTAGGCTAACTTTATGCAATTCTAGTGCCACAAACATCTCGCAGCCAATGCATACACTGCCACATGCTGCATTGATAGTCCACGCTAACGGTGCAGACCTGCTTTCTGAATCCAAGCATCCATCTGCAAGCAAGCTTTTCAGACTTCAAAGCATGTCATGTGCAGTATCACAGATATTCAAGACTGACAACTTCTGACATGCTGTGCTGGCACTTGTTACAGCGTCAACACAACCTCTGGGCAGCCCGGTATAATACATGGCTTCTCAACAAATTGACGCCGAAAGGCGTAGTCTCTTCTTTTCTTTTCCTTTTTATCAACACAACCTGGTCTGCGTGCAGATCCGCATCCCAACACAAAACTTGCAAGCAACCTTCTCTGAGGTGAAAGGACGCCATGTGTGGGGCACAGACGTATACACAGACGATTCAGACATCGTGTGCGCTGTCATGCACTGCGGCTACTACAATGCATCCCTCAAGAAACCTGTGGCCATGGTGTCTGAAATGAGAGTGGTCATACAGCTTCTTCCTCCCCAGATTGAGTACCCTGTGTTTGTGCGTAACGGTATCAGGTCTAGGGCCTGGTGGGCGGGCGGCACTAGCTGCTCTTACAAGGTGCACCCTTCATCTTCTTTGTCTTCACCCTTCATCTTCTTCGTCTTCGCATCATGACACTGCCACCCATACCTCATGTCTGTGCACTAGCTGCTCTCACAAGGTACACCCTTTGTCTTCTTCGCGTGATGCCGCCACCCATACCTCTTGTCTGTGCACCAGGTGCTCTTACAAGGGGCACCCTTCATCTTCTTCGCATGATGCTGCCACCCATACCTCTTGTCTGTGCACCAGCTGCTCTTACAAGGTGCACCCTTCATCTTCTTTGCATGATGCTGCCACCCATACCTCTTGCTTATGCACGCTTTGCTGTCCTCTTCTCCTCTTTTAATCAGCTCTCAGGCGAAGTGAGTTGGCAGCAATAGCTGCTCCCACAAGGTCCCAACAATACTCATCTTGACATGCTAGTATTGCTCAGGCTTTAACTTTATGCATCTAGGCATGAGGTACAGGCCTCAGCGGATTGTCTTTGCTTTTCCAGCCAAGCAAAAAGGTGTAACAACAGCAGCATAGGGGATTGCTAGGGCTGCTGCTCAGGCGTCTCTTGGCTGGTGAGAAAGAAGAAAAGAAAAAGGAAAGGCACAAAAAGGAAATAAAAATGCTGTGCCTGGTGCAGGTTGAACGGTGCTGCCTGGTGTCAAAGAACGGCGTCACGCTGGAACTGCCACCGCGCTCTGACCGCACACAGGAGGTACATCCCCCAATATGCTGCCACCAAACTTATAGCATGTTAGCACCGTGGTGTTAGTACCATAATAGTTTGTGCAATGCATCATGCTGCCACCAACTTAACACCATGTTAGCACCATGGTGTCAGCACCATGTTAAGTTTGTGCAATGCATGCGGCATGCAATGCCTTTGTAACCTGCTGGACAACATGGTGATACTGCTAGTTGAAACGCATGTTCAGCCAACCGGTATCAGGTGCATGCAAGACAAGGTCATGAGGTGCGTGCAAGGCAAGTCAACAGGTGTATGCAAGGAAAGGCATCAGCTGCATGCAAGGCAAGTCAGCTCCTCTAGATGATCCCTTCAGACAGCCTGGCAGGATCAGGAGCTTCACAGTTATGCTTTGCTGCATCCTGTGATTCCACAGACATAACAGGCAATCTTCCTTAGATGTGGATTTCTGGTTCAAGCAGGTGCTGCTTCTTGCATTGTTCTGTTGGGTTACTACACCATGCCAAACAGTGTCAGTACGATGGAGTGGATGCTGATAGTGCACATGTGTCACTACATCTGCGGTTGGTACTGAGATTGAGATTCACACCTGCCAGTGCACTTGTCACTATGACTGTATCTGATACCAAGCTTCACGACTGCAAGCACACATGTAACTGCAACTGCAGATGATGACAACTGTCACAATTGCAAGTACATTTGTGACTACATTTGCAGTTGCTACTGACATTCACACCGGCAAATCTACTTGTCACTATGTGTGCAGTTGATAATGTTAGTCTCACCAGCAAGCAAAGTCGGACTTTTACTTCAATAAGCTATACACCAGCAATATAGGTTCCTGTAGATTGTACCAATACTCCTGAGCCAAAGACAGTCTACAACAGACACTCTCCAGAGACATGCATACGAAGGTTGTGCCTGTGTGTGCAGTTGATACCAACATTCACACCAGCAAATGAAGTCGTGACTATTTGTGCGGTTGATATCAACATTCACACTGGCAAGTACACCTGTGACTACAACTGCACACCTGCAAGTACAGAGTGTATCAGGACGTCTTGTCACAATGTGTGCAGTTGATACCAACATTCACACCGGCAAGTATGGAGAGAGTGATGAACACTCGCGGCAGGGAAGCCTCCTCAGAGCGCCGCCAGCGCCAAGTCAAGGTACCCTCCATGCCTTGTAGTCATACCTTATAGTCATACCTTGTAGTCATACCATGAAGCCATACCTTGTATATTTCTGGTGTAAAACAGGCTCTTCAGAGGGGCGTCAGCGCCAAGTCAAGGTAAACCCTCCATGCCTTGTAGTCATACCTTGTAGTCATGCCTTGTAGTCATACCTGTAGTCATGCCTTGTAGTCATACCTTGTAGACATACCTTGTAATCTTACTTTGTAGAGTTCTAGCGTAGGGATGACCTTTTGGAAGCAAAATAGGCGTTTCAGGATTGAGACAAGCTACAACACCTCCCTGATGTAGAAAAGCGTTTCGACTGTCCCCATGCCTTGGGTTTTCAGTGTAGGGATGACATGTCTGAAATGGAATAGGCGTTTTGGGCTTGAGAAGAGCTATAATCTGTTTATGGTGCTATGTTCTTTGGTCACACATTTGTGTGCCCACCATCTGTTCATGGTGGTCAAAAGTAGAAGGAGAGGAAGGGCAACATGAAGCAGATCAAGAAGAAGAAGAAGAGTATGCCTGATTTCAGCCAGCCAACAAGTCTGAAAGTGTGTGGCAGAGCCTCAGCAGCTCTGCCCACTGTTCTTCATGTAGTTGTGGTTGTCATCACTGAGCAACCTAAACTAATTCACCCTCGGACTCTTCTCTAGCAGCAACACAGAAACGCAAACAGCCCTTGCTTCTCTCTTCTTTCTTGCAGTCGTGATCTCTCAGCATCCTCTTTGAAACTTGCATCTCTGATTACTTTGGGGCATGATTCAATCTTTTATTTGGTGTGCAGGAAATGACGGTGGTGTACAACATCACCAATGAGCCATGGCTCAAGTACAACATGGCGGCCATTGCTGACAGAGGGCTAAAGCCCTCCCAGTGGACCTCTGCTCGCTTCCAGACCCAGGTCCTGCTCGTGGAGACTGCCAGGTACATCTGCTCTTCTTCTCGTGGTCATGGCAAGTGCCAGGTATATCTGCTGTTCTTCTTGTGCTCGTGGAGACTGCCAGGTAGAATCTGCTCTTCTTCTTGTGCTCGTGAAGACTGCCAGGTAGAATCTGCTCTTCTTCTTATGGTCATGGCAACTGCCAGGTACTTCTGCTCTTCTTCTTGTGGTGATGGCAAGTGCCAGGTACTTCTGCTCTTCTTCCTGTGGTCATGACAAGTGCCAGATACTTCTGCTCTTCTTCTTGTGCTCGTGGCGGCTGCCAGGTACACGTGCTCTTCTTCTCAGCTGGTGGACACTGCCAGGTGCATCTGCTGTTCTTCTTGTGTTGCTCAAGACTGCCAGGTACATCTATTCTTCTTCTCAGCTTGTCAGGTACATCTGCTCTTCTTCTTGTGCTCCTGGCAACTGCCAGGTGCTTCTGCTCTTCTTCTTGTGCTCACGGAGACTGCCAGGTGCATCTGCTCTTCTTCTGCCCTTGCATCTGCTTCCACCCCTGCTTCTTCTGATCTTCTGATTGCTAGCATGAACGTTGACCTCAGTGTAGCCGTTTTGATGTAGCATCTTGATGGTCTCAAGCTTCACAAATTGCATATACTTTCCACATCGCACATCGTTACATATCACCAGCCTGCCTGAGCAGGATTTTGGTAGCCTAACAGGCTTGATTGAGCTTGAAATGTGCTGCTCAAATGCTGAGGTGTCATGTTAAACAACGCCCCTGCCCGCTGCACATACACTCAAGATCAGTAGGAGTCGCCAGTAGGGGTCGTCAGTAGGGGTCATCAGTAGGGGTCACCCGCAGGATCATCAGTAGGGGTCATCAGCAGTGGTCTTTAGTCCGAATCATCAGTAGAGGTTGTCAGTAGGGGTCACCAGTAGGGGTCATTAGTGAATGACTGCTCCCTTATACTGGGTTGAAGGACCTCAGTCATATGCTCCTGTCCGTGTGAACTATTTGAGCCTGATGTATGTACAGTCATTCGTTTCACTAATAAAAACGTCTGCCCTCCCCCCGACTCAGGTATGTACAGTCTCAAATGGATCCCTGTACAGGCCTTTGTATACTATACATATATGATGCTGGGCAGCCCGGTATAATATTTGCCTGCTCAATATATTGACGCCAAAAGGCGTAGATGTTTCTTTTATATGTATATGATGATGAAGATGATTGAGCAGGGATGGTGCATGCAGGGAGCGGTATGAGCTGTCCATTGCATCTGATGGTGAGGCAGAGAACGGAGATGCACATGTGAGCCTCCTTTTGACACTACCCTTCAAACTGTTCTTGACACTGTTCTTGACCAGTGCCTGCACGCACAATCACAAGGAGCAGTTGAAAGCCTGGCAACATACCAGCAACGCAAATTGCAGGGCAGCTCTCACATCAGCATCACATGCACCACAACTGCGCAAGAACGAAGATGATATACTAACTTCTCAGCTCAGGGTGGCCTAGGCATACCACAGGTATGCAGGCCAAGTCTTGTCTGTCCAGAGGTTGGATACCAGTGAGTGCTATCAAAAGAAGCTACTGTGATGATGCAGGATGAGGTGGTGTACCAGTTTGCCCGGTGCAAGCAGCCCTTGACCATGCGGCTGATGTGGAACCATGGCTTGCCTCTGCCAGAGAGCCAGCTGGAGGTGGTGGATCCTGCCCTTCGATGGGAGCAGCTCAGGGTAGGTTTGCCCTTCGTCTTGCCCTTGGATGCAGTGCAAATTGCCTTTCAACATAGATTGCGCCCAGCTTTTGCAAAAAGACAACCGCATGTGGTGGAGTCTGAGACTTGCTGTGAGAAGCTGAGTGTATGCCTGCCCTTGCTGCATGCCTCCTTCCCACTTGAGGCCCTTTCTGCCCTTTCCTTTCCTGCCTTCTGCCAATAGCAGCTGGGGGTGTTGTGGAGCCTGCTCAGCAACAGCAACAGGAAAGCCTGTTCATGCTTTTCAGCATGTTGGTAGCATAGCAGCACAGCTTCTTGCTCCCTGTCTTTCAAGCTGCCAATGGTGCCCTGCAGTGGGGCGAAGAAGGGGTAGATGTGAAAGACAAGCACTATCGCCTTGTGAGATTGCATTTCATGGACAAGTCTCCTCCACAGACCGACAGCCCCAGCCCCAATGCAGAGGGTATGGGTGACACTGCCTTTGCCCTGCTGAATGGGGCATTGTGACATGGCAAGCACTAAAGTCCAAGTCGTGTTTTGCGATGCCTGCCAGCCTGTGTTCTGCAACAAGTGCAATGGCAAAGCTCTGCTGCAAGTGTATGTGTCAACCAAGGTGCTCAAGCTTGCTGAATTGATATGTAAATGGTCTGGCAATGGTGGCATGTTTTCTGGGCTCTGGTGCCTTGACAAGGTTGTTCAAGCACTAGTCTTGTTTGGATGGCACAGCCAAGGCTAAGGTGTGAGCATACCGCTAGTCTCATGTATGTGCATGCAATGCTCCAGTTTCGTGCATATGCAAGCAAAGTGCCATGAGCACCGTGCAGGATGGTGACTACGAATGGACACAGGTTGTCTTGCTTTATGGAGCGACCATGATGAGTAACAATAGGCGTGTCAAAGACTGCCTTCTTGTGGTAGTTCTTGCTACTGACATCATATTACCAGTGTAGTGTCCTTTTGAGTGATTGGTCAAGTTCTGCAAAGCTCTCAATACAGCATATCTAGCAGCAAATGAAGTGTCACAAACAGCAACCACTTTGCTGACGTTGGGCTTGAACGCCCATACTACTTCAAAATTTGTGCCAGCTTATTGACTGACCAAGTTCTCATGTGTGTTTCACAGAATCAGAAAAAGCACACAACACTGAAAACAGACGACTGCTACTATTCCTGCCTTGCAAGTTTGAGCCTAAATTTCCAAAGAAGGGCAAAAGAAGTCTGCACTTGGCTGCCAATACAGACAGCATGTTGCATTCAGGCATTGGCCTCAGCTGGCTCCGCCTCCTTTGACTTTGCTGCAGCCTTTTCAGCTTCCCTGCATCAACAATATTGTGATGAACTTCAGAACAGCACTACACATAATCTTTTGTCACCACAACAAAACATGTGACAAAGCTCAAGCAAATGCACGTCACAAAGCTCAAGCAAAATGCACGTCACAAAGCGCAAGTAATTGATCTTGAGAACGGTATGTGACCGAGCTGCAATCCATCACAGAGATAACATTAACATGACATGGACCCAGTACAGTCAGCGTTTTGAGAGTGAGGCAGCACAGGTACATCAGCAGCAGTGCTTTCAGGAAACTTTGTCGAATCACCCCTAACCCTCATTAACACATTGCTTCCACATGCAAAGATGTGCGTGGCCCATACCTCTCCCCCTGCTTCCTTTTTTCCCTGGCCATCAGCTCTGCCATGAGCTCCTTGGCAGCGCTCAGCTTGCTGAGAATGCCCTTGTATGATGTCAGGTCACGGTTTACGCTCTCTGTCTTGACATTCATGCTGTTCACTAGGTTCTCTAATGCCTTAGGGTCTTTGGCTCCTAGACAACAGCACATAACAGGTATTGGCCAGAGGTTCTGTGTGGGAAAACTTGGCTTATCACAGGCAAGCCAACAATGGCATGTTGCTGTACCGTGCAGACAAAAACGGCAGCTCTAGTTCTGCAGCTCTGCAGACACAGACGGCTCCTGCACACGCAACTTCCACTGATGACAACTTGTTTCGCCTTCATACTACTGGACTTGGGGCACGACTGGTGCACTATGTAGCCACTGGCAGCAGCCTTTTCATATGACGCATATGAAGATGCAGCCAAAATACATATGTAGTCGTGAAGGTGTCGTCAGTTCTTTTCGTTTCTGTAGGCATGACGGTTGATTGTCACAATATGGACAACAAGGAGACGCAGCAAAGCAGCACAACCAACCTGTCAACTCTAGAAGCCTAAACAGACCAATGGCAAAGAACTTGGTGTACAGGAACTTCTCCTCCTTTGCTCGGTCTGCAATGCCGCCCAGCAGTTTCTGCACTTCATTCCCTTCTGAGCTGGGAGCCAGTTCTGATGAGTCTGACAGCTTGGATGCCAACTCCTCCATCTTCTTTGCATCACTGCAGCGTCAAGCAATCATTCAAATCATTGAAATTGAAATGTCCTCCATTCAGAGTGAAATGCGAGGATCATAAGAATTTGGACTCAGTATGCAATCATACAAGGTTGCTGTCAGGCTACACAATGAGACTGTGTGTGAGCAGATGCTGATTTTAACATGTGCCAACAGCAGAGCCAACAGCAAAGCCAGGCACATAATCAGAAATTGTTTCTGACATGAGCTGAGAGAGCTCAGTAGCACGTTGCAGCACACAATGTGAATGAGAGGACTACAGGCATTGCCAAGTGCGGTGCCAACAACACTTGATAGAAGCAGATAGGGATATGCCAGCAGCACTGTACCTTCGGTACTTCTCTGGGTCCTCTTGCAGTGCTGCCATGTAAGCCTGGAAGATGTCAGCAGCTGCTGTGCCTGGGATGCCTTCTATTATCTGATCGAACACACTGACAAAACCCAAGGCAAACACCTGGCAAGAAACATTTGTGAATTTCATACCTTCCAGGCTCAATCAAAACTTGGGGTATGCTGTATTGCAAATCAATTCAAAGCGCAGAATAGCAACAGCTATCACCTCATCATACTGATATGTGTGATTCCACCGCAGGAGATGTTGCTGCACAAGCAGTTCTTGGAGCACAGTGTTGTAAATAGCTGGGATTGGCTTCTTGAAGTTCTCATAGAAGGCCTGTTTGGTGTCTGACACAGTGGGGGGATTCCATGCTGCATTGGCCACAGCAAATCAGACTTGCGTTGATGGCATTCACAAAGATAACCTGAGGGAAAGATTGGTCCTCACCTGCTGCTCGGACACAGCCAACGTTTGTAGCGCTTCGTTGATGCCTACACCTGGATAGTGAGAGTTGCTCACCCCTCCTGCAGGGGCGTTGACAGTGGCTGAAACAGACATGCTTGAACAGCGATTGGAAGTGAGGTTGGTGGTGTTCATACCGGCTAACAACTGATGCCAGGCCGCTGAACGCCCGTACGCTGCCGGGACAGTGACTGTGGATCAGCTTAGAGCCTGACCGTGGGGTCGTCGT
>JAABUK010010827.1_pt1 | contig 12059 bp, 6 predicted proteins | sample 5559141 | NCBI WGS metagenome assembly JAABUK01 (sample SAMN10711869, study PRJNA513367) | rock metagenome | isolation source: Antarctica rocks | place: Antarctica: Victoria Land, Pudding Butte nord | collected 2016-01-03 | reverse complement strand
GTGCTGCTCGGCGGCGACAACAGCATTACGAGGCCGGGATGTCACGGCGCAAGTTCATCACTCGACGAATGCGGTTTGCTCACGCTCGACGCGCATCTCGATTTACGCGATACGCACGCGGGCTTATCGAACGGCAATCCTGTGCGCGCTCTGCTCGATGACGGGCTTCCCGGCGCGAACATCATTCAAATCGGCATTCAATCCTTCGCCAACTCGCGCCGTTACGCAGACGTGGCGCGTGATGCCGGAATCACCATCGTTACTGCGGATGAAGTTCACGCGCGCGGTCTCGATGAGGTTGTCCGTGAGTCGCTCGAACAATTGGCGGAGCGCGCCCAAAACATCTACGTCGATCTGGATGTGGATGTGCTGGATCGAAGCTTCGCTCCGGCGACGCCCGGCTCCCGTCCCGGCGGCCTGCTGCCGTTCGAGCTTCGCCGCGCTGCATGGTTGTGCGGCCTGCACAGAAAAGTGCGCGTCATGGATTTAGTAGAAATCGACCCGACGCAGGACATCGCGGGCGCGACTGTAATGACGGCGGCGGCGTGCCTGCTCTCTTTCGCTTCCGGGTTGTTGCAGCGCATCGAGCAAAGTTCTTCGGGTGAATCGTCAAAAAGTTCAGACACCTTTTCAAACACATGAAAGAATCCGGCGCGCCTTCGTCTTCGACGCACAAATCTTCAACAGAACAGGATGCAGCCGCAACGCTTGCCGTCATCAACTGCGCGCAATTCGTAACGCTTCGCGGCGCACAAAAAGCACGCGCTGGTCGTGAAGAAATGCGCGAGCTTGGCTTGATCGAAGATGGCGCGATGCTTGTGCGCGACGGGCGGATTGCGGCAGTCGGCGCGCGTTCAGTTATCGAACCGCAAATCGAATCCGATTGCGAAGTCGTTGATGCCGGAGGCCGCGTGGTGTTGCCTGGCTTTGTTGACGCGCACACGCACGCTGTGTTTGCCGGAACGCGCGTTGATGAATATGAGATGCGCGCAAGCGGCGCAACTTATCGGGAGATTGCGGATGCGGGCGGCGGCATTCGCGCGACTGTCAGACGCACGCGCGCCGCAAGCGAAGATGAATTAGTTGAAACGGCGAAGCGTTACGCTCGTCGGTTTCTGCGCGGTGGCACAACGACCATCGAAGCGAAATCCGGCTACGGCCTCACCGTCGAAGATGAATTGAAAATGCTTCGCGCGATTCGCCGATTGAACAAAGAAACGCCGCTGCGACTTGTCCCGACCTTCTTGGGCGCGCACGAAGTGCCGGACGAATTCCGCGAGCGGCGCACAGACTACGTCGAGTTAATCATCGAAGAAATGCTGCCGCGCGTGGCGGCGGAAAATCTCGCAGCATACTGCGACGTGTTCTGCGAAAAAGGTGTGTTCGATGAAGAAGAGTCGCGGCGGATTCTTCTGACGGCGAAAGCGCTCGGATTCGGTTTGCGCATTCATGCGGATCAACTCTCGCGCGGCGGCGGCACGGCGCTCGCGGCGGAACTCGGCGCGACAACCGCCGATCATCTCGAACACACGAACGCGGAAGGCATCGCCGCCTTGCGCGCGGGCAACGTGCAGCCCGTGCTTTTGCCCGGCGCGGTTTATGCGCTCGGATCGAATCGTTACCCGCAGGCGCGCGAGATGATCGACGCAGGATTAGCCGTCGTCCTTGCAACAGACTTTAATCCCGGCTCGTCGCCGACCACTTCGATGCAGATGATTCTATCCATCGCTTCCACGCACATGAAAATGACTCCCGCCGAAAGTTTAACGGCGTGTACGATCAACGCCGCTTACAGTTTGAATTTGGGAAACGAAACGGGATCGCTCGAAGCCGGCAAGCGTGCCGACTTCGCGATTTACGATCTGGGGGATTACCGCGAACTCGCATACTTTTTCGGCGTCGAACACACGCACGCGGTTTACGCAAACGGGAATCCGGTGTTCAGGCGCGATAGTTGAAATTCAAGCAAAGTGATCCTGATTAACGAATGTCGAATCGTGCCGTTACCATCAGCAAATTCCTGAGCCTCGTGCTCAGACACAAACCGGAGCGCATTGGTCTTCGATTAGACGAAGCGGGCTGGACGGGTGTAGACGAATTGCTTCGCGACTGCCACGCGCACGGCTTTCCGCTCACGCGCGAAGAACTGAAAGAGGTTGTGCGCGGAAGCGATAAGCAGCGCTTTTCTTTCAGCGAAGACGGCGCAAGCATACGCGCCAATCAAGGCCATTCCGTTCGCGTCGAACTCGGTTACGCGCCCGCCACACCGCCCGGCGTTTTGTATCACGGAACAGCCGAAAGATTTCTGGCGTCAATCAAAGAAAAGGGATTGATTAAAGGCGCGCGTCATCATGTGCATCTATCATTGGATACGGAAACGGCGCGCGCCGTCGGCAAACGCTACGGCAAGCCCCTTGTCCTGAAAGTCTCGAGCGAACAAATGCACGCGGACGGCTACGTGTTTTATCAATCGGCGAACAATGTCTGGCTCGTCGAACATGTGCCCGCGAAGTATCTCGAGCTATAACAGTCGCGCAGGCTTATTCGATGCGAACACGATCAATTGCGCCGCGCCCGAAGGTTTCCGGGTGATACATTTCTTCTGCCTTCGGCGGCGGCACGATGAAGAGGCCGGGCGTCGTCGCGCGCGCCACATACGAGTAAGTGTAAACGCCTTCCCACAGCAGCGACGTGAACGCTTCGGCGCGGTCATCGCGCAAGTTCTGGTGCTCGAACCATGAACGCTGCGACCACCAATAATTACTGTTGCCGGGAGACGCGTTTTCAGTTTTATTGTCTTGCGGAATGCTGCCCGTTGTCGCGAGCGCAGGGTTAGAAGCTTTGAGTCCGGCGGGCAGCGGATCAACGAGCGCGACATGATAACGACGCGTCGGAGCAACAAGAGTCAAACGCACACGCACGCGCGTTCCCGCTTTGATGTGCCACACGCCGTCAGCATCGCGGCGCACGTCCGTCGGGTTATCTACTGCTTCGTAAACACGCTCGACGGCAAAGCCGTAATCCGCCGCGTTTAATTTCAGACTCGCAGGCGCATACTGCATCCCGATTCGATAGTAAAGCCTGCCAGCGCCTTCTTTGCTCAACACAAGATTCTGCTGTGCGGCATGTTCAGCGAGATACCGCATCGGCACATTGATTTGCTGCCGCTCCGTTGTGCGGCCTTTGTAACGTTGCTCTCCGGCGAAGCGTTCGCCGAGCCATGCGCGCGCGATCATGTTCGGCGTCGCCTTTTCGTAAGTCGCAAAATATCTGTCGAGCGCGAGCAGCACAAAGGCGTTCTCCTGCGTGTTTTCCCATCGCCCGCGCGTGCGATGCGCGAGAAGTCCGCGCACGATCTTCGGGATCAACTCACTGCGCGGCTGGTCGCCGATCAAGGCTTCGAGAATCACTGCGTCGGCGCGCCTGTCGGAGTTGAGCAAAAGGTAATCGTTGTCGGAATATGAACTGGCGAAGTGCGCCGTCGCCGCTTCCTCTGTTGCGCGATTGTCGAGATGCCTGCGAACGTTTGCGACTTCTGTTTGCGAGTTTGGGTCATTCGATAGAACTGGCAACAGCCAGCCGATTGTTTCGAGCGAAAGATGATCGAGTCCGCCTGCTTCGGCGATTAACTTGCGCGCGCTCGCGGCGTCTTTGTCATTGAAGCGATTGCGCACGTAAAGCGCGTAAGCGATGAGCGCGCGGCGTGCCTCGGCGTTGTAAGTTGACGGAATGCGTTGCTCTATTTCGCGCAGGTATTTCTTCGATTCGGTAAGCATGTCGGCAGGCACGTCGAAGCCTTTTTCTTTGGCGCGTGCGAGTGCGTGCGCGACGTGTATGCTGATGTAAGGCCATGATTCATCGCCGCGCCGCCAGAAGGCAAAGCCGCCGTCTTCGTTCTGCAATCCCTGCAAACTTTTGAGGTCGCGCGCAACCGCCGCCTTCATCGCTTCGGGCGCGGGCAAATCCTTCGCTTTGAAGGCCGTGAGCACATCGCGCAGGGCGGCAACGCTCATCACGCGCGAAGAAATTTGTTCGGCGCATTCGTATGGATAATTTTGTAAATAAATGAGCGCGTCCGTGAGTTCCTGTAACTGCGTGGAAGATGTTTCAAGGTCTAGGCCGCCGAATTCTTTGATGACGCCGTTGGGAAGTTTGATGGGTTGTGCGATGGCTCCTTCGTCTAGCTCGCCGTAGGTGGCGAAGGCTTCGGTGGTCGCGGGCGTCCAGACGGGCAACTCGATTTCGGCGGCATCGCTGAAGCTTCTTGAAGCGGCGGCAATCTGGAAACGCGCCGTACCCGCGCGCTGTGCCGCGACGGGAAAGCGCACTTCGACGCGATCATTGGCGGGAACATTGACGCTGCGTCCCGCGCCGTTCGTTAATAGGGCATTGCCAGCGCGCACGGCGACGTTGACTTGCACGGGCGCGGCGGTTTGATTCTGCACGACGACGGGTAATTCAAAGCGGTCGCCGAAGTTAAGAAAGCGCGGCGCAGACGGGCGCACCATCAAAGGCTTGCGCGCCGTGATCGCCGCTTCGCCCGCACCGAATTGCTTTCCGCCCGCCACCGCAACCGCCATTGCTCGATAGCGCGTCAAATTGTCTGGAAGTTTAACGGCAACCTGCGCCCGCCCGTCCGCATTTGTCGGTACGGAAGCAGCGAAGACGGCAAGGGCGTTGAAGTCGTTGCGAAGGAGAATTTGGTCTTTACCCTTTTGGAGTAATTCAAGTGACCCGACTGCTCTGCCATTTACAGGCAAATCTTGCACCTGTCTCTCCGTAACGCTCATTTGCATTGAAGCAGAATTCAAAACTCCTGCGGACGCTTCTAATTTACCAGCCGTGCCTCCGCCAGCACCACTTCTGCCGTTTTGCATCCGCGCGAACAAATCTTCAGGGTTTGCAAGTATTACTTTCGCGCGCGAGTGATAATCTTCCGCCTCTGCTTCGCGTTCCGCATAAAAGATTGAGAGCGGGTCGTCGAGTTTATAGTTCGTGAGCGCGAGAACGGATTCGTCAACGACGATGACGGCGGCTTCGCTGTTTTTGACAGGCTGATTGTTTGCGTCTCGCACCATGACATCGACAATCGTTTGCGCGCCGGGTTCGAGTGTTTTGTCGCGCGGCGCGGCTTGCACGTTGAGCTTGCGCGCGAGCGGCGGAACGGTCAGATTCAATTCGCCGGAAGCAAAGGCGGGACGCTTCGGCAAATTTTCCTTCAACTTGCCTTCGTCATCCGTGCGCACGGCGGCTCCGACGAGATCGACTTGCGCGTGTATGTTCGGCGTGTAAGCGTCTTCGATGGGGATTTTCAGTGTGAAGGATGCGGCGTCCATGCGAAAGCGCTTTGTTTTGACGATGCCGCTGCGACGCAAAGTCAGAACGCCTTCCGCCGGATAAAACGGCGCTTGCACTAATAGTTCCGCCACGTCGCCCGCCTTGTATTCCTTGCGGTCTGGAATCAACTCGATTGTTTCCTGCTTCACATCGCGTTGCGATTGATGCCGCTTGCCGCCCGCCACCCACAGCGTTAATTCGCTTTCGTTGCGCCGCTCTCGTTCGTCCATGATGCTCGCCGTGACGCGATACGTGCCGCCTTCCTTCGGATTGAAAACGCATTTGACAACATCGCCAGCGGACACGACGGTACACTCCTGCGGATTCGTTTCCTTTTGTTTGTATTCGCCTTTTTCGTAAACCCAATCGAGCAACACGGCGCGCATCTTGATCGAATGATTCGCCACAGCTTTACCGTCTAAGTCTGTCACAATCGCTTCGACATCGAGCGGTTCGCCTTGCTGCACAAACGTGCGCTGGCTCCGCAGACCGACGTACAAATCAGCCGGATGCACGAGCATCGTGGTCGTTGCGTTCAGAGTCTGGCGATTGACATCCTGCACGCTCGCTTCGGCGGTGACAGTCGTTGCGCGCGGCGGATTAACCCTATCGAAATCAATTCGCAAATGATGTTTGCCGGAAGCATCCGTGCGGCCTGTGAATTCTTTTGTGTTGGTTTCGTCGGAAGAAGAATCCGAATCGCGCCACCACGCGCGCCATGTGCCGAAAGTAAAATCGCTGCGATTCGGCGGCGTGAAGTTAGCGGGCGCAGAGGTGACTTCCCATTTAACTTCGGTGTCGGGCAAGCCGCCGCCTGCGTAATACTTCGCGTTGACGTTTACATCCGCGTGGCCGCCGACGATGTGCGTGCCTTCGCTTGTTTCCGCCGACACTTCAAATTCGGGACGACGAAATTCCTGTACTTGAAAGTTATGCGTATGCTCACGATCTTCGATGTTTTTGTCCACGCCCTGCACTTCTAATTCAAGCTGCGCCGTGCCGAGATTCATCGTGCCCGGCAGCTTGAAGGACGCATCGAAGCCGCCGAGCGCGTTTAGTCTTAGCGCGCCTTTCGTGATTTCGTTATCCTCTTCGTCCTTCAAAGTGTAAGCGACGCCGGTGGCCGCGCGATTGAGCGTTTCGACATCGCCGCGCGTGCCGCCCGTGATGCGCCTGATCCAACCTTTGATATGCACTTCTTCGCCGGGACGATACAGTTTGCGGTCATCGAAGACGTACCAGCCGAGCGCATCCGTAATAGTTTTTTTGTGCCAGCCGCCCGATGTGTTGTACCAATCGAAATGCTCCGGCAGGATGGCAACATCATCGCCTTTGCGCGCGACAAGCACATTCAAGTTTTCGTCTTTGGTCGCTGGCTTCAAAGCCAGCCGCGCGAGGCCGTCCGCGCCGCTTGCCGCTTTATCGCCGGAAGGCAACAAGGATAATTCGACGCCGGAAAGCGGCGCGCCGTTCGTAAGCGAAGTCGTCCAGCCGATTAAATTCGTGTGGTCAACGAAGGCGTCTAGGCCGATGTTCGTCGCCAGCACCCACGACGCCAGCACAGAGCGTTCGCGGTTATTAAATGGAGTGACGGGTTCGACGATGACGAGCGCTTGCCCAAGATGATTACGCAGCGCCGGGTCTAGATCAATAAACGTCTCGGTCAGTTCGTCGGGCGACGATTTTATTTCGAGCGGCTTCGAGAACACGAGGCTTCCGGGCGGAGTGTCTTGCCCTTGTTTCGCCAGAATCTTTTTGGCCGCGTCGCTATAGTTATAGACATAGCGCATGTAACGAACATACTTGTTCCAATCTTCGGGCGCGACGCTGTAAAGACTGACTTTGAGCTGTGAATAGTTGACGCTGTAAATGGAAATTTTGGGCGGGCTGTTGGCGGGATCGAGCACGGCGAAGCCTTCGCCGGAGAGCGCGGGCGTGGCTGCGCCGACGTTGAAAGTAATCGTTTGATCTGTGCCAAGCGTTTGCCCGAACGCGTCTGCGATTGCTTTGTCGAGAGTGACTTTGTAAGCCGTACGCGCTTTCTTGACGCCTTCGATACGCAGCGAATCGCCGTAGACGTTTATTTTTAGCCCTGAAAGTTGCGGCTCGATGCGAATGCTCGATGGCTGAAAAACTGCTGTGTCGAGACGGTTGCTGAAAGTGATGCTCCACGAATCGAACGGCGAGCATTCTTTATTGTCGCCGCCGCAATTATGCTCGACGACGCGAAGCGCGCCGTAAGTGCGAAACGAAAAAACTTGTGCTTTGTCGGTTGTGCGCGTTCCTTCGGCAGACGGCGCGCCGGGTTTCAGTGTGACGACAACGCTTGTGTCGGCGGGCAGCGCGAGACGCGTGTCATTACTTGCTTTGTCAACGGCACGAAAGGCGAGCCAGCGGTCTTTGACGGCGGCTTTGACAAGCTCGCTTATGCTTGCGTCGGCTTCTATTTCGGCAGCGGTAGCGAGCCGCGTTGACAAATTTTCCCCGCCCGCCGCGACGCTTATGTAATTGAGCACCGCCGAAGGATCGATGCGTTGATCGAATTCTATAAACATCAGCGCATCGCGGCGGTTCGATTCGCCGGACGGATAACTTTTTTTGATGGTGAGCGGCGGCGTTTTGAAACTCCACGACGAAGACTTTGCGAGCGTGCCGCCAAGCGCGGACTTTGTGCCAGCCGGAATTGTTACTCGATATTCGGTTGCCATCGGAAAGCGCCCGTCGGGTTCAAAGAGCAGCGTTTTAGTTCCGACCCAGCGCCATTTTCCTTGCGGTTGCGGCGTGATTCGGACAGGCAGATTCTCCGCAATTGCATCTCCTTGCGAAGCGACGGCGACCATCGGCTGCGAAAACGTCACGCTCAACTGCGGCGCGAGTGGCACTTCGCCTTCCGGCGTGTGGTGTGTCACTTCGAGCGGGCGCGCTACTGCTGCTGCTGCTGCTGCCGCGTTATCAATCAGCGCGGAAGACGGTGATTGATCGGATGATTGATCTGGCGGTGGAAATGAAGCGTTGAGGACTTTGCCCGTGCGCGGCGGCGGAAGCGAGCGTTCGCGCAGGGCAAAGTTTTGTTCGTCGCTCGCTTCTGTTTTGATCGGCGGCAAGCGGCGTAGAACGTTTTGCGTTTCGGCATCGGAGAGCGGCGATGTTTGAGCGAGGCGCTCTCTCTCCTGCGCCGGCGTCGCTTGTTCCGCGCCTTCGCTTAATCTGAATTTTAACCCTGTCTCTTCATCGTCCGTTTCATCGTCGGCGTCGTTCGCCTTCATGCCGCTGTTTTTACCGGCGTGCGGCGCGGCGTTTGCGAGCGCGTGCAGCGACGGAAATGGAAAAATGGATAGCGCCAGCATCAGGCAGAGCAGTTGTTTGCAGCGAGTCATAATCTGTTGTCTCCAACAATCAAGGTCAACGGAAACGAGTGAGCGCAGCCGCGAAGGTACAAAAGTTTGCTGTCTTTAACGAACGACGAAAAGAAAGATTCTTGCATCACTGCCGGATTATCCGTTCATCGTTGAACGAAAAACTACGCTCAATAATTCAACCAATAGACGGGCAGCGATGAAGCGCGTAGCGCCGTGTGCGATGTCGCTTGACGCCTTTGATGCCGCATTGCTCGTTACAGTTGGGACAAAGTTTATTAGACACGCGGCAAATAAAAATGTTCCACACCGCGCTCAATTAAAGCTATATTGATTTTGATCGAGCGCGGCGCTTCGTTGATAATCGCGCGGCTTGCAGAAACTTTCTCAGCCGCATAATCGCTCGAATGTATGACAGTAATTTAAGTGTCATAGCGCAGACGGTTATGTTGTTTACGCTTTCTTAATATGGATTCGTGATCGAGATGAGCAACGTCTGGCACACACTGCTTGAGACCGCTGCACGCACGCCGTCGCCTTGCCGGACGCCGCGACGCTGCGCGATGTTTTCTTTGAAGAACTGCGCCGCGTCAATCAGGATTTCAGGGAAGTGACGAAAATGTTTGGCCGCGAATCTCTCGAAATACAAGTCCACGCGTTCGAGACGGGGCCGTTTCAAGGCCGCGACATACGCATCAAAAACAGATACGTGGACACGACGACTTGAGCATTCACTGTGCGGCGCTGCCTGTGCGTGTAAGCGAATGAGAATGGTTTTGAATTATGTTGTCGCAGCGGCTTCCGCGCGACTCTTCATGTACCTGCGCATGACGGCGATTCGCGCTTGCGCATCCGGCGTTCGCAGCACCAGCGGTTCAAGATTTTTCAGAAACAGATACGGCGGCGCACCGGGCACGGCGCGAATCTCCGCGAGAAACGGCTGGAGTTTGGCATAGATGGCGACGTGCTCTGTGTTGATGTCATTGAACATCGCTTCATCAATCGCGCCGTGATTGACGAACGCCGCCGCCATATCCCAGTATGACGCGACCATCCGAAAATCCGCGCTGTGCTCGCCGACAAGAACGCTAAAAATGTCCTGCGCGCTTTGCGGATTGAATTCAGTGGTGAACCAGACACGCGCCCGCCGCATTGTTTCTTCGCGCCTGATTTCATAAAGCCGCAGAATCAAATTCGCGCCTTCCTGTTTTTCGCTCACAAAGGTTTCTCCCTTTCATGTATCGGTTGAAAGCGGCACTCATAGCGCAGCACTATACTGCCCGGCCAAACAGCCGCGCAACTACCTTCGTCGAGAGAACGATTGATCGACAGAGTGCGTTATAATCGCGCGCATGTTTCGAGATCAGTTATCAATGCTTGCCGCGCCCGCCTGTTACTTTCCGTTGGAGAAGGGCGTGTATGAAGTTGTCGCGGGGCTACGCGCTCTCGGCACGGATTTCGGCAACGGCGCGGCGGACGAGCGTGTGTTTCAGATAGATCGGGAGTTTCCGGGTTACAGAAAAAATAAGCTGCAATGCCGCGCCGAAAGGTTGGGGAAGTATTATGCGACGGCGGATTACGCGACGGACGTGGAGCAGGCGGTCACAAGGTTTTTAGTGAGCCGTTTGACGTGCGAATATCCGCAGCTTTTTTCGTTTGATAGGCAGGCGGGCAGCATGTCTGTGCTTTGTTGCGCTTTGACTTCGGAAGAATTGATTTTTGATCGAGAGATGCGCCTTATCGAAGTGCGCGGCGCAGAAGATGTTGTTGTTGATGCTGCTGATAAGGGTAAAGAAGATAAGGTTGCCGTCGTGCCGCCTTATGCGTCGGCCTTCGATGCGTTGTGTTCGCAGGTACAGGAAGATGTCGCCGTCGTCCAACGTGCGCCGGATAGAACGGATCATCTGTCGGCGATTTATTTGTGCAGCCCTAGCCACTGGGCGGCGGAAGACAAAATCGGCAAAGACTTTCGTTTCATTCACCAGCCCGTTCCCGGCATTGAGCGCGTCAACCAAACTTCCGCTGCGCTCGTCGATGCGATGATAAAACGCGGGCCTTATGTTCGGTTCGCGTGGGGCATCGCGGCAGACGAGCGCTTGAATCAGCATCCGTCAATGCCGTCCGCCGGTTTAACTTCCGATGACTGGCGCGGACAGATATTTCAAAGCGAGCAAACTGATGCGCCGTTTGTGTTGCGCGTCGAGCGGCAAGTGTTGTGCGGCTTGCCGGAAGCAAACGCGGCAATCTTTACGATACGCGTTTACTTTGTCAGCGGCGCGTTGATTCGCAGCGATCCACGCAAACGCGATTTGCTTCGCGCGGCGCTTTTATCCATGACGCCGGAAAGTCGTGCATACAAAGGTTTGAAGAATTGCCTGCCGGAATTGATCGCGTGGCTTGATGCGGAATCGTGAGGAAGTTGCGCGGTCAAAGTTAAAAACCGTCCGCGTTAATCCTTCGTAAACTTCCAGATTGCCGCTTCGAGTTCATCGAGCGTCAGATGCACGGCATCCGGCGCGAGGCGCAACGCATACTTGCGCAGATTGCTGCACTCGTACAGCACTGTCAGCAGCATCAACCGTGCGCGCAAATCGAGATTAAGCTGCGCTTGCGTGTAACCGTAGGCGAGCAGCAACGCTCTTTGCAGTTCGCGGTTGCCCTGCGCCATGAGAACACAGGGCGCGACAAACTCGTATTCGTGGTAACCGCAGAGCGAGTCGCCGAAATCTATCAAGCCCGCGATGCGCCAGCGTCCGCCCTTTTCCGACAGCAGTAGGTTGCCCGCGTGAACGTCTCCATGAAGCAGCGCGGATTCATATTCGTTCGGCAATAATTTTAGCCGTGCCGCGATGTACGCGGGCAAACTTTCCAGCCATTCAGAATTAGCATCGCAGGCGCGTTGCCGCGCGATGGACGTGCGCGCTTGCCGTTCGATGAATTCAGGCCAATCGCGATTCAATGCGGTTTGTAAAAGCGCGGCGGCGGAGTAATTGTGCAACTCTCTCATCGCGACGCCGAGGTGCGAGATGATCTCAAGCTGATTGCGCGGCGATGCGCTCTCCCACACTTCGCGCGAAGCATGACCGATGATCTGCGTCATTACTATGTACGGCCAGCCTCCGAGTGCTCCCGTGTGCGCAATCTCCGGCGTCGCGATATTCAGTTTGCCATGAACAAATTCGAGCGCACAGAATTCACGCCGGTAGTTATCGCGAAGGAGCGCGTAAATTTTAATGACATACCTATCGTCAATAAAGAAAAGTAGGACTTACGCAAAAAGCTAAGATGTAGATAATGGCAGCATGATTACTGCCAACCAACGAGCGACTCGTCTTGATTACTGCCAGTATCTCTTGAGCAGTCAAA
>JAABUK010010825.1_pt1 | contig 12060 bp, 15 predicted proteins | sample 5559141 | NCBI WGS metagenome assembly JAABUK01 (sample SAMN10711869, study PRJNA513367) | rock metagenome | isolation source: Antarctica rocks | place: Antarctica: Victoria Land, Pudding Butte nord | collected 2016-01-03 | reverse complement strand
GAACCAAAACCGCTTGCGCAACTGCAGGCGGCCGGTCAGACGCAGGGCACCGGCACCGGCCACAGGCAGAGCAACTCGGGCGGCAACGGGCAGCAGAGCGACGCGGGTAACGGTGGCGGGTACACGTGGCCGTCGCCCCGCAATGCGGCGCAGGCGGCAATGAATGCCTTCGGCACGCAGCGCGCCGGCAGCGGCGACGGCGGCGAGGCGCGCAAGCAGCGCTGAGGACTCGTCAGGGGTCGAGCTCATAGGCCATGAGCTACGACTGCGGAGGCGGGGGCAGCAGGACCAGGCACTGCTGAGTGTCGAAGCGAGGCGAGGGCACATGGGGGGTCTGCGCACTGGCAGCCTATGATACTGTAGTGCCCATTCATACGAGACAGGTGCAGGCGACATGCTGCACTGCTCGATCTTCTCTCTGTACCTAGGTAGGCGGGACCGAGCTCCGTCGCCAGACTGTACGTGTTTGATGTGGGCGGTTGCCAGAGTGCGTTCAGGATATATAGCGGGAGGTTCTAAAACCATGTGCACCAGAAATACAGAACGTGATGTCAAAGCGTGTTCCCGTCCGTAATGCTGAGGTGCAGATCATGTGCATGCTCCTTGATGTGCGGTGGCAAAACAGTGTCTCTATACGTTAAAGAGACGCAATGAAATTCTGATTGTCATGAAGACCCATGCTGGCAGAACATCTCCAAGCAAGGCACTATCTGCGCACGCACAAACCCACTCGCCGACATGGGATTCAAACGACCTTAGACGATCGCCTGTCATTGTTCATTGCCTCCCCCACCGCCGCCTCCTCTGAGTCCATGCCGCACCATGTCGGAGGCACTGCGCATCCTGTCGGCAACGTCCTCTTCCCCGTGCCAGGGGCGCCAGGCCTCGTGCCGCTTGGCCGCCTTCTTATCAAGGGGGATGATGCTAAGCGCCACCACGCCATGCGCCTCCACAGCCGCGGTGAAGCTGCCTGCGATTGGTCAGCAATTAGATCCATTACATCACTAGATGCTGCCGCTGCATACAAATGCAGGACCTTTGCAGCAGCCGCTCATTGCCAGCCCTGCCGTTCATGAATTTTCAGTGACAAATGTGTCCTCTGGGCAATGCTTTCCTCCATCTCACCGGAATGTGTCCCCAGGTCGGAGCGCCTGTACAGGTCCCGCACTGCCGCCTTCTCATCACCACTGTAGCCGAGCATGGCCCAGCCCACGGTGACGTTGTTGAGCGGGTACTCCGGGTGGTGGCGGTTGAACAGCACGACCGCCCGGCCGCCGCCCGCGAGTGGCGCCGCATACACCTGGGCAGGAGCAAAGTTCAGGGCTCGTGCCTTGCGCCAGCTGGAGCTGAAAGTAAAGCAGCTTTGCATGATCCGTGGAGCTCGGTGATTTGCCGCACGACACAGCCTGCAACATCAAGGTTCTCGGCAACACCCAGCAGAAGCTGAGGATCATCCAGGGATGTAGATATTAGTTGCTGGCCTGTTGACGGAGCCAGCAGCCCCTCTCACCTCATTGGGGCCTTGCTTCCAGACCAAATCGCCAGCAACGCCCAGAGCGTCCTGGTTGATGCCGATCACCTGCGTGGCATGACGAATCGCATCAGTCCCACAGCACCATAGGAACAGCACCATATGACAGACTGCAGCAAAGTGTCACAAAGCGAATGACATCAAGACTCCTTCTGAGATCCCTACGACCAGAACCCACCTCCTCCGCCAGCAGAATGCCCTTGACGTCCTGCGATGCTGTTCGCAGGTCAGTGCCGACGAGCAGCGGCGCCTTCATCAGCGCCCACAGTGCAAAATGCGCCCGCTGCTCCGGCAGCGACAGCTCCCCGTTGCCCACCTAGGAACCAAGACGGAAGCGGTTGAACAAAAAGCCGTGTGCTATGCACCCACAGCGCAAAGTGCGTGCGCAGCTCCGGCAGCAACACCCGCCCGTTGTAAGCCTGCAGTGAGGCAAGTTCAGGCTCTGTCGGGTTGGTGTAGATGACGAATGCGCAAAGCGCCACAGCGCCCGCTGCTCCGGCAGCGGCTCAACAGCGCCCGCTGCTCCGGCAGCGACAGCTTCTCATTGTCCACCTGGAACCCAGATCAGTGTTTCCTTCTTGTATTTGACATTCAAAAATATCTTGTGAAATCCATGTGCCAAACAGTCAGCGCTGTCGCGCCTCTGTAACGTCTCCGGGTCGTTTCACACGCCGGGCCCCAAGAAATGCGCCAGGCTGACACTGTCTCTATGTGCTTTTATGTTTCAATCTGATTGTCAAGTCAACTTGGCAGTAGCGCACCTCTAGCATGTCGGGGTCGTTCCACGCGCCGGGACCCGCAAAGCGCGCCAGGCCGATGTTGTTGTCCAGGCACCGCAGTATGGAGTCCCAGTTGGGCGAGATGTCCGCCGTGGTGCGCCAGCTGTTGCCCACCTGCGTGCCAGTAGGACCAGTTGAGTGTAGCGCACTCTGCTGTTTCTTCACTTGATCAATGCCAGCCAGCCTCCTCCGCTGATGTCTTCGCAGCTTGTAAGCCGGCAGTGACGCATTCGAGTTGCTGCTGAGTGTTGGCATTGATGTGGGCGACATGTGTTTCGGTGCTGTAGGTTGGGGAAGGAGGATGGTCGGATGTCACAGACAGTCGAAAGTATATGTTTTGCGCGCCAGAACCTCTGCGCAGGCGCACCTTGGGCGCCCACAGCCAGGGGTCGGCGACGCCCCACTCGCACATGGAGAACAGGATGGGGCGGCTCGTCGCGTTGAGCGAGTTGCGCATCGCGGTGTAGCGGTCGACCACCCAGTCGTCCTTTGCCGCCCTGCAGACGAATTCAACAAAATGGATTTCGGGAGCTGTGTATCCGCTAGACCCGGAGCTCAAGGCCAACTGCCAAACCAGCATGAGCCTGCGCAGGCTCCAGGCACGCCACACGGTCCACGAGGAAGGGCATTTGGAGGGTGAACGGGCGTCTGAGGTTTCGGATCAAGCAGGCGCGGCGGGCCAGCGTGCGCAGGTGGCAATGGCGGCTGTCAGCAGGGAGCGCGCCGATGCGCGAAGGTGGCAGTACGGGCTGTCGGGGAGACCCGGCCAATGTGCATAGATGGCAGGAGCTGTTAGCAGTGGCCATCAGCAGTGGCAGTCACACACAAAAGCTGCCCAGACCCACCAGCAGTTGTCGTACTTCAGGTAGTCGATGCCCCAGGCCGCAAAGGTTTCCGCGTCCACCTTCTCATAGCCGCGACTGCCGGGGAACCCGGCGCAGGTGAGGTATCCAGCGTCACTATAAATCCCTAGCTTCAGGCCTGCGTAACCGTGGCAAGACAAATGAAGTGTGGGGTGTGTCACCAACAGCGAATCCAGTTGCATGCTTGTGCTGTGCATCGTGACCATGCACTGTGAACACACTGCACCATGCACACCGCGTTTTTGCGCACACAGGTGTTCATCCCAGGTGTCAGCAGTCTTGCTGTGTGAGCGGCCGGCCGGCCTACCGGCGCACCTCGCTCATGCACGTGCTCAGCGAGCGCAGCAATGCCGGAGACAAAGCGGATCGGGTGCGCCTCCAGCCGACCGTCCTCCCCCCGCTCGTTTCTCGACCACGCGTCTGCATCCAGGCAGTCCTACGATGGTTGGAGGAACGCAGATGCCTCGGATATGGCATTGCAGCACGGCTCAAACACACATGTGTGCACTGAGGCAAAAGCTGTCTGCGCCGATGTGCAGGCGCACCATCCAGGTTGAGGTAGTTGTAGCCTGCATACAGGAAGCCATCATTGACCATGTGGTCCGCCATGTCGCGGATGTCCGACTCGTTGACTGCGGCGGCACAATGCCGGGATCTTCAACATTGGCGTCCCGATGCATCAAACCCTGGCTTGGTGATCTGCAGGAACTTGGTGATGCGTACTCCTGCATCAGGTTTTCTAGAGTGATGCGACCATCGGAATCATTGGAATGGACAGCCTGCGGCGCACTGTTCGTGCCGAATGCGTTCCAAGTATTGAAGCCCATCGCGGGCGTTAGGCCGAGTCCGTTGTCCAGGGCGTCGCACGCTGGGGCTGCAAACACGGCCAGCACAGCTAGCACAAACCCCCTCCACATGCTGCCAGCGCTGTGCACAGCTGACTACCCCGCGCCGATTGAAGTCACGCGCGCATGTTGGATCAACCACGCTCCACCAAACGCTGGAGTTCAAAATGCTGCTCTTTGCTTGAGTAAAATGCTCCTGACTACAACGTGGTCTTGCGAAAACAGCAGCACGGAAGGCAAGTCGTCAGAGACAGGCTGCTCAATCAACTACAGGGCGAGCCAACAATCAAAGTGACATGGATCGAGTCGCCCACCTTTGTGAGCTGGTCGATCCATTGTCCAGCATGCTGACGTGTTTGTCAGTTTCGTCATGACTCCACAAGCAGCTATCTTGTGAGCAGATCAGCTTTCACTGGAAAGGTACGCTTTCCGAGTACACAGACTACTTCCGGCGCGGCAGGCTCTGCTGTCGATCGGCAGCAGGTTTGCTTCCGGAAAACTGGCTGCACTAATCGCACAGAACCCGGCACTGCCGCGCAGCAGTGCCGACCTGTGCTCGCGAGCGCGGAGTGCATCGCTGCTGCAGAGATCTCTGAGACCATCAGGTCGCGCACACGGTGAGAGGCCACTGCCATTGCTGCACCTGCATGCACTTCTGCAAACGGCCCTGTCAGCGGCGGATTACTCACGCGAGATCGCGAGTCATCTGTTGCCCGTCTTCCGCACGCAGCCGCCTTGATCGTCTGTGCTGTGGCTTAGTCCGACTGGCCTTGATCGAACGTGTAGAGTGCCACACTGACGTCACGATTCCTCTTTCCTGTACCAGCGAATGGCTTAGCGTTCCAACTGGTTGAGATCTAGCAGAGAAGGGCGCACCATTGTGCCTTAGCAAATCAGACTGAATAGCCTGCGCATGGTGTCGAGGGCGTTGATCGGCAGGCTGCCTGCGCCTGCTGCAGGCTTCAGACTGCGAGTCAGCGCGGCGCACACTCGCCTGAGCCCGGCACACCCCGCGAGCAAGCACAGCATGGGGTCCGATGAGCTGCAGGGATTCAAGAAGGGCGGTGAAATCAAGTATCAGGTGCGCTGCCGCTGGAAAACCAGCGCACACTTCTATCACCTCATGGCCGGCCGCCAGCAGCCCCTGCTGCACTTGCATGATCAGCTGAAGGTTGTGCACAGTACGCACCCTGACCATGGCTCTGTGACCTGCTGTACACATCTCAGAGGCAGGAAGGCATCCCGAGTGGCGTGCGACGGGCTCTGCACGGTGCTTGCTGTGCTAAGCCATGCATATAGCCAATCGTGTCGTCCTAGACTTGCAGCATTGAGATGCTGCATACCATTGCCTCATGCAGCGATGCGAGAACCACAAGGTCTAGCTTTTGCTGCAGGCAGACGCACATACTTGCCGTCTTAAAACCGCAGCGACACTTGGCGGTGCCATCCTGCACGGCATCGGAGGCATTTCGCATCGCCGCAAGGCCACACCCAGCTCACAGAGACAGCACGATGACTGACGTGCAATTTGTCGTGCAGCGACGTGTGGTGGTGCTTGCACAGGAGACTTGACATCGAGGCGGCAGCGATGTGCTGCGGTTATGCCATCCTGCAGCAGCCTGCAACAGGAACGCATCCTCAACATGCAGCTAACGCTCACACCGCAACATCCTTACGTCTCCGCAGAAGCAAGCGGCGGTGCCGCCCTTCACGGCGCCCGAGGAGTTCCGCAAGGCGTGCCAAGTGAGCTCGCGGGAGCAGTATGACGAGATGTACAAGCGGTCGATCGAGGACCCGGAGGGCTTCTGGGGCGATATCGCCAACGATTTCCACTGGGAGAAGAAGGCGCGGCCTTTAGTATTTCATTGCCTGCCTCTCTGTGTCAGATGTATCAAAGGGTTGTGGCAGGGCGCGACATTGATGAAATGCGCGCCACAGCTGCGGATCCAGCAGCTGGAAGGGCGTGTACAGATGCACCGCCACGCCTGGCCTGGCGAGTTGATTTACACCAGGCCATTCGTTGAAGACAGAAGGTGTGTGCTGGACCTGCAGTGGGAGCCGGGGCACTTCAGCTACAACTTCGACGTGCGCGAGGGCCCGATCTACACCAGCTGGTTCAAGGGCGCGACCACAAACATGTGCGCTGCACTGTGCTGGTCACTGCCGTCTGCAGATCCTCTTTCGCGAGTGTGTTATTGAACCGCAGCATCTGTGCTCACAGCAACCTCATACCTTCGAACCCACGTGCCTGGGCGCCGCTGTGTGCCTGCAGCGCTGTGTGCCGCCGAGGCGATTTGTGAATGGGCGGTGAAGCAGGGCTGAAGCTGATGTTGGTGAATCAGGCAACTTTGTGTTTTTTGTCCTGCCGTGGCTGCGCCGCGTCTACAAAGCTGCCTGGACAAGCATGCGAAGGAGGGATGTGGCGACCAGCCGATTCCGCATTGCTGTGCTGATTGTCATGACAAGTGCACTCAAGCTGACATCCATGCTATCATGGTGCGCAGCGCCTACAACTGCCTGGACAAGCACGTGAAGGAGGGCCGCGGCGACCAGACATGCATCCTGTGGGAGGGCAACGAACCGGGCGCCGACAAGGCTCTCACCTACAAGGAGGTCCTGGAGGAGACCTGCCGCCTGGTGCGCTTCGGTTACTGAAACAGAACAACTTTCCGACCAAACCCTCGAATGTCTTCCTGCTCTGTTGGCCAGCAACGAGCCAAGGAGGTCCTGGACGAGGCCTGCCGCCTGGTCCACTTCATTACTTGATTTTCCTCACCATGACACCAGAAATATACCAGTCTGATAATCTATTGAGAGAGGCGATGAGCTGCGGCGCGACAAGGCGCTCACTTACAGTATGGTCCTGGAGGAGATCTGCGCCTGGTGCGTTGTGATTCGTTGAGGTCAGCCATGCCCTGTTTAGCTTGACCCTACACAGATACTTCGCCACCCGCAGGCCAACTACCTGCCCTCGGTGGGAGTGGAGAAGGGCGACGCAGTGTGCATTCACATGGCCTCATTCCCCATGGCCATACAGCAGTTTGATTGGTCTGTGGTCTCCCCTGCAGGCCAACTACCCGCGCTATCTGAGCGTGAAGCAGGGCGATGCGGCGTGCATCCACATGTGCCGATGCTGTAGTTCGGTTGACTCTCGTGTCACAAAACTGCAGGCCAACTACCTGTGCTCGGTGGGGGTTGAAGAAGGTGATACGGTGTGCATCTACATGCCCATGCTGTAGTTTGATTGACCTTCATGTCACAAACATGCAGGCCAACTACCTGCGCTCGGTGGGCGTAAAGAAGGGCGACGCTGTGTGCATCTACATGCCCATGCTGCCGGAGCTGCCGGTCGCGATGCTCGCGTGCGCGCGCATCGGCGCAGTGCACTCCGTCGTCTTTGCCGGCTTCTCCTCCGAGTCGCTTGCGCAGCGCATCGAGGACTGCAAGTCCAACGTCGTCATTACCTGCAACGGTGAGTGAAAATGCAGGATCTACCACCCTGTTGATGGCAAAACCTGGCACCAGGCGGATGGCGCCCCCGCAGGGGCCGGCACAGGCCTCTGGCTGGGTCGTCCAGCAGGATTCACCCGATGTACTGAGAGCTGACACCTGGAGATTTGGCAACCTTCGGACGACGAAAGGCATATACTGGCGCTGGCTCGTCTCAATGGACATGTTCTTGGGGCCGCCTGGCAGGGCTGTACACGTAGTGCCCTGGAAAGTACGCCTTTTGTCGTGGTGGTAGACTCGCATGTACGATGGTCACCTACTCGATCAGACAGTGATAAGCGTTGGACATCTAGCCTCCAATCCGAGTCCCTGCTGTAAGGCCTCTGCAAAGGCCTCTTCATGACCTCTGCACAGACGCCTGGCAGCAGGAAGGACCTTTGTTTCTGACCCTGAGTCCTGTGCGCCGCAGCAGTGATGCGGGGCGCCGAGCGCATTGCCGAGCGCATTGCAAAGCGCATCCACAATCCTATTGCTGAGAGACATGGTAAATGACGGCAAGCCAACAGTCATGTGTGCTGCCCGCAGCGGTGATGCGGGGCGCCAAGCGCATCGACCTCAAGAAGATCGTGGACAAGGGCCTCAACCTCGCCAAGCGCACCGCCGAGGCGCGTCTTCGTTTCGTGCTCTATGCAAGCCTTGACACTATCTCGCCGACCGTCTCCATGGCTCTTGCGTGACAGGGGCATGCAACAGCCGTGGCGCCAAGCCAGAAATTGGACCAGGCGCAGCGCGCAGCAACTCCTGCTGTGTGCGCGGGGTCTACATAACCGCGCCCTCTGGCAGAAGCGCGCTGCGGCACGGCGTCAGCCTGTGCATCACAACCCCTGCCGAAGCTGTCTCCTGTTGACCAACCTTATCTGACAACGGCAACTATCACGATAGCAGTGTTTCTGGGTGGATCGAGCTTTTGCGGGTGGGTCATGTGCTGCTGCATGAGAAGACAGCGATGCGCTGGTTACGCGGCACATGCCAACACCGATATAACGATTCACACACAAGCACAAACCTATGAAAGAAGCATGTTATAACACCCATATGCCCCACCTGCAGGTGGAGCATGTGCTGGTGTACGAGAACACGGACGCGCTGGCGGCCAGGGACACGGACTGGGAGGAGGGCCGCGACAAGTGGTACGGCGCAGAGGTGCCCAAGCAGGCGGCCGAGGCGGAGGTGGAGTGGGTTGACGCCGAGGATCCGCTCTTCCTTCTGTGAGTCGCTCTTGTCTGTGCTCTCCACGTCAAAATTCCCTTGACATCTGCGGCAAGTTGCCCAAACGGCGAGGAGTGGCCCAAGCAGGCGGCCGAGGCGGAGGTGGAGTGGTTTCGACGCTGAGGACCCGCTCTTCCTCCTGCGAGCTGCTTTCTAGCATTCTGCGCCCTGATCCAACGCGTCAGGATGTCGCCTGACTGTTCACCTGCATGAGGTACTGCATACGGAGTCCATGCTGAGCACGCACCAGTCATCATGTGCGTCCTCTGTCCGTTTTGGCGTACTTGTCACCTCACCGGCCATGCTGTGCGGGACCGGGCCGCTCATGCTGTGCCGCCTGCTGTTCTGCAGGTACACGTCAGGCTCCACCGGCCGCCCCAAGGGCGTGCTGCACAGCACTGGTGAGCTCCCGCCGGTGTTCATTCATAACTACTACCAGCACCTCGGTTGCCTTGCACCGCCTCTGCTGCTCCTCCTTGTGTCGTGTGCTGCTTCCCATGCCGTGTTGGACTCCCTACCGCCTTGCACCGGCTGAGAAATCGAACATGTGCAACACGTGGCACCCTATGGCCATGTGCCTTGTTTGTGCCTCAGTGATGTCGTGATTCACTTCGTGCTGCGCCGCAGGCGGGTACATGCTGGCAGCGGCGACGACCACGAAGTATGCCTTCGACATGCGGCCTGGAGACATCTACTGGTGCGCCTCAATCCTGAAGCAGCAAGGATTTTATGCTATCGTGCATGTGCGCCGTCGTCCAGATGTGTGCTGCCGCACCGAGCATCAACAGAGATGCCCTCCTGGGGAGGTGAGCCTTTAGTGGCTGGCCTCGCAGGTGCACGGCGGACTGCGGCTGGATCACGGGACACACGTACCTGACGTACGGGCCGCTGCTCAACGGCGCCGTCAATGTGGTGTTCGAGGGCGTGCCCACCTACCCGTCGCCCTCCCGCTGCTGGGAGATCGTGGAGAAGTACCAGGTGCGGCTGCCCTGCTTGAGGATTTCGCCCCAGGGTTCTACCTCGTTTGTTGGGCTTTCCTATTGTGCCCTGGGAACTGGCATGCATGCTTCCTGGGGCGTGTTACGTTCAGATGTCAGGTGGTGGCGCTGCAGATACCGACGCCAGCATCCTCGTATATTTGATGTGTATCTGATCGTGCTGTGCTTAAGGAGCAGCCGCCCCGAGCCCCGGCCTTCACTACTGATCAGGCTGCTGCGTTTTGCACCGATGTGGCTGACATGAAGCTCGTGACGTGCCGCGCAGTTCCACACGGCAGACGCTGACCACAGCCTGATGGGAGCAGCAGCTGAGGACATAATCTCATCTAACATCTACTGCCTGTCGAACTCTCGCAGGTCAAGCAGTTCCACGCGGCGCTCACGCTGATCTGGAGCCTGATGGGCGCTGCATTCTTATTATCTATGATGACGAATGAATATGAATGTCTTCAACCATATTTTCCAGCTCCTGCAGGTCAAGCAGTTCTACACGGCGCCGATGCTGATCCGCAGCCTGATGGGCGCAGCCAATGTTGGTTGACGTCTCTTGATATATATTCGCTCTGTACCTCTCGCAGGTCAAGCAGTTCTACACGGCGCCGACGCTGATCCGCAGCCTGATGGGCGCGGGCGCGCAGCATGTGACCAAGCACGACCGCTCCTCCCTGCGCGTGCTTGGCACCGTCGGCGAGCCCATCAACCCCGAGGCCTGGCGCTGGTACTTTGACGTGAGTTCTTTCTGATGTATCTGGGAGTGTATTCAGATTTCAATGCTCATTCTAGCTGGATTGTCGTTTTGGGGCTCTGTGGGCGAGCACGTCAAGTCCGAGGCCTGGCGCTGGTACCTCAACCTGAGTAAACCCCTTAAATTTTTACATGGACTGCCCTGGCTTGGTGGTTTTATAGCAGCCGTGTTGTGTTTGACACCGCCGGCGAGCCTATCAGCTGCAGCACGAACATGCTGGGTTCTGTCCTCTCTGTGCTTCGTGATATTGCAGCACACACAGGGCGAGGAGACACAATCCAGACACTCGCAAGAGCATTGCACAGAAGACCGTGCACGTTCGCCTGCCAGCGTTCTACTCTCTGTCGCGCCAGGCACTGTCAGCTGGCCTTCGCGCCTGCTGCAAGGCCTGAGTTCGACTATCAAGTCGCGCTCTGGCAGCATCAAGCGCGATAGGATTGCACGATATGATTGCTGCCCGGATTTTGCGCGGGCAGCATTTAAGGGCAGCAACTCATCGCAAGGACTTGGCGAGCTGATTTCATCGTACGCAGGCGCAGTTGCAGCGCGCACACAGGCACTGCCGAGTCGTCTCTTCCCGGAACTCAAGTCGCCGATGCACCGCATGCCTGCCTTGCAGGTGGCAGACGAGAGACGAGAAGCGATGCCATATCGTGGACACCTGGTGGCAGACAGAGACGGGCGCGCACATGATCATCGTCGTTTCAAAAGAAGAAAGACAGGGGAAACAAACTTGGTTTCAGACATACATAATCTGCACATGCAGGTGGTGGGTGAGAAGCGATGCCCCATCGTGGACACCTGGTGGCAGACGGAGACGGGCGCGCACATGATCATGCCGCTGCCTGGCGGCTGGACGCAGAAGCCCGGTAAGTTGCCCACCCGCATCGTGTTTGGCTGCTGACCGCTATGATGTACCACGTCTGCATGTTCCCCTGAAGAAGCCAAATGAATGACGATGAGGTAGGTAATTCTCTAACTGATAACTTTACTAGCTTTTGGTTCATATTAAAAGGTGAGACACAAGAACCAGTGACACCAACGAAACTGCAGGCTCTGCCACGCTGCCGTTCTTTGGCGTCGTGCCCGCCGTTGTGGATGAGAAGGGAACCGAGCTGGAGGGCGCCTGCGAGGGCTACCTTTGCATCAAGCAGGCGAGTTCTCTTGTTTTGGGTTTTCACATTCTTTCAGCACCTTGCCGCCATGGACTGTGCGTCAAAACAGGCGGTGCCTCTCTTGTCTCGGTAACTACCTGCCAGCATGTTCCTGAGGTGGTTCGAGAGGAGCTTCACAAACCGGGCATTGGATGCCAGCGCAGCGCAGCTTGAGAGCTTGCCAACATCTGCAGGCGTGGCCGTCCACCATCCGGACCGTCTACGGCGATCAGGACCGCTATGAGACGACCTACTTTGCGCCCTTCAAGGCGCGCGCCTCCTCAGTGTCATCCTGCATGGTCCGTCTTGTCATCAAATGGAGATTTGTTTAGGTCCGTGGCTCTCCTGCCCCAATGACTACTGTCTGTTGCCTGCAGCCCTGTGCCATACCGGGCACAGGGCTGCAGTGTCACACAATGTGCCGTG
>JAABUK010010823.1_pt1 | contig 12061 bp, 12 predicted proteins | sample 5559141 | NCBI WGS metagenome assembly JAABUK01 (sample SAMN10711869, study PRJNA513367) | rock metagenome | isolation source: Antarctica rocks | place: Antarctica: Victoria Land, Pudding Butte nord | collected 2016-01-03 | reverse complement strand
GCAAGCAAGCGGCCCGCGACCATCCGCCGCTACGTCAGCAGCATCGCCCACCTGCACCGGGCCGCCGAGCTGCCCGTGCCCTCGGACAGCAACACCGTCAAGCTGGCGCTGCGGCGCATGATGAAGGAGGACGGCGCCGCCCAGCAGCAGGCAGACGGCCTGACCCGGCGCCTGGTGGACCGCGCGCTGCATGCCGGGGGCAGCCGGCTGCGCGACCTGCGCAACCGCGCCCTGCTCGCCGTCGCCTACGACACCCTGTGCCGCCGGTCGGAGCTGGTGGCGCTGCGGCGCGGGGACCTGCAGGCGGGTCCGCACGGCGACGGCACGCTGCTGGTCCGCCGCGGTAAGACCGATCAGGAGGGCGCCGGCATGGTCCGCTTCCTGGCGCCCGACACCATGAAGCTGCTGCACGGCTGGATCGAGGCGGCCGGGATCACCGAAGGCGCGCTGTTCCGCTCGGTCCGCAAGGGCGGCCGGGTGGGCGACGCCCTGGACCCGGGCGACGTGGCACGGCTGTTCAAGGCCATGGTGCGGACCGCCGGCCTCACGCCCGAGCAGGTCGCGCGCATCTCCGGCCACAGCAGCCGCGTGGGCGCGGCGCAAGACATGGCGGCCAGCGACCGCATCGAGATGCCCGCGATCATGTAGGCCGGCGGCTGGAAGTCGCCGCAGATGGTCGCCCGCTACACCCAGCGCCAGGCCGCCCGCCGCAGCGGCGCCGCCAAGCTGGCAGAGCTGCAGAACCGGGTGTGACGGATAAGTTTGCTGAGCCGCCTTCGCCCACCACCCGTATTCGACCCCTGACGCTCCTGCCGCTACGCGCGCCTGCTGCTGCCCGCCTTGTGGTTTCGCTATTCTTAGTCCATGTATGTGCGTCTTGTTGAAACCACTGCCGTTGGAGATTGGCATGGCGGCTCCCTACCGTGCAGACCATGCGGTCAGGCGCCGGACCCGTGCGCGCGCCGCTGGCGCTGAGGGCGCCAGCAAGGGCGCGCCCCCCGCGTCCCGGTCGAGCGACGACCTCGTGCAGGCGTTTGTGGCGCGGACCGGGCGGGCGCTGGCCCGCATCGCCGAGCGCATGCCGCGGGAGCGCCTCGTCGAGGCGGTCGGGGCCGAAACGGACACCGACGTGCTGTTCCGCTCGCTACAGCAGGCTGCTGCGATCGGGTCCGAGATCGGGACCAGCCCGCCCGACCCGCTGACCGCTGCCTTCCTGCGCGGGGCCGAGATGAAGCGCGCCCTTCTCCGGGCCGAGGGCGGGGTTATGTCGGGGCCGGAGCTTGCCAAGCATCTCGGGATCACGCCCCAGGGGCTCGGCAAGAAGCGCGGCAAGGGCCAGGTCTTCTGGCTGGAGGTGGGCGAGGGCTGTGTCTACCCCGTCTTTCAGGTTGGCCCGGATGGTCTGCTGCACGGCGTTCGCGAGTTGCTTGCAGCCTTCCAGCAAGGCGACCCTTGGGCGCGGGTGAACTTCATGCTGACCGGCGACGCGCGCCTGGGCGGCCGGCGGCCGCTGGACGTGCTGCGTGCGGGCGACATCGCGGCCGTGGTGCGGGCCGCACGCGGCTACGGCGAGCATGGCGCGTGACCCCCGGCCATTGCCGCCGCCCGACTTCGCCCGCCGGGACCTGCCCATCGAGGCCGTCCCAGTTGGGGCTAGTCTTGTCCGCATCCACCGCACGGCCCTGGGCGCGCTGCATTTCGGCACCTCAGGCGACAACAGGTTCGATGATCCGGACGGGAAGTATGGCGTCTGCTACGCGGCGCGAACGCTGACCGGCGCCTTTGCCGAAACCTGCTTGCGCCAGGTCGGCGCAAGCCTCGTGCCGCTGGCGAACCTTGCCGCGCGCTCGGCCACGGACCTCCGCGTCACCGCCATGTTGCGCCTTGTGGCGCTGCATGGTCCAGGGCTGTCCCGGTTGGGCGCGACAGCGGCCGCGAGCAGCGGGGCCTACGACATCTCGCAGCCCTGGTCGCGGGCCATCCATGCGCACCCGGCCGCCCCTGACGGCATCGTTTACCGCTCGAACCACGACAACGGCGAGTTCTGCGCCGCGCTGTTCGACCGGTGCCGTGATCGGCTACAGGAGGGGGCCATCCGCGAACTCCTGGCAGACCGGGCGGCGCTGGCGGGCCTGCTTGACCATTACAAAGTCGGCTTGACCTGAGAATTGCACCCCACTTTGTGGCGCGGCTCAGAACATTAACCCCGCCCACCAAGCCGCTAAGTTTCTGAAGTTCCAAGGGAAAATGCACTTTCCTTGGGTAGATAACAGACTTCCAACGCTGACCCCGGCTTAAACCCGAAACAATCAAACGGAGCAGTCGCTTGTGACCATTGTGGGCGGGGTCAAGCTTGCAGTCCGATCCACAATCATCACCGCCTTCGAGGCATTCTTCCAGGCGTATGGCGCGCTTGTCGTGCTGTTCGGCGTGATCGGGCTGCACCACGTCATGCAAGGTAACCGGCAGCACGGCGCGAGCAAGCCGATCGTGCAGATCGTGTTCGGCATCGCCGTCATGAACGTGCTCTCCATCGCCACGACGGTCATGGGCTACTTCGCCTGATGCAGCCGGCTTCCTGCTTTCTTCAAATTCCTGCGCTGCGTTCGCAAGCTTGGCCGTGATCCTGGCGGGGAGGGGACGACCCCTCTGACCCGCAAAGGAGCCCACCCGTGAACCGCACTCTCACCCGCCTTACCACCTTGCCGGCCCGCGTGCCCCGCACGCTGAGCCGGGCCGCGGCGCTTGCCGCACCGGCCATCTTCCTGTCCCATCAGGTCTTCGCCCAGGCCACAAACACCCTGGGCGGCCGTATGCAGGCCGCCTCGACCGACCTGACCAACGGCGGCGGCTACGTCCTGACCATCCTGGGCTACCTGATGGGCGGTGCTGCCATGCTCGCCGGCGTCTACACCATCTGGCAGCACTCCAAGAACCCGAACGGCCAGTCCCGCTTCGGCTACGGTCTGGTGTCCCTGCTGGCCGGCGGCGCCTTCCTCACCGCCAGCCTGTTCGCCACCTTCGCATCGCAGACCATGGCCGGCGCCGGGCCGTCGAACACCGGCACCGCCGCGAAGATGACGTTCCAGTAAGCCGGAGCTGGAGCATGCTTCTCCTGCCGCTCGTGCCCTCTGCCCACGCCTCGGCCCGCCTTGCCGATGCGCCAGGGGCCGGGCGGCAGGACCTGTGCGAAACCGTCCTGCAACGCGACCGCCACACCTGCCGGTTCTGCGGCCTCCCGGCCGGGGGCTGGCAGGACGTGTTCCACCTCGACGACGACCATGAGCATTGGGTGCCCGCCAACCTGGCGGCGTCGTGCCCGCTCTGCCACGGCGCCCAGCACATCGGCGCCCCCAATGCCAACGGCGACATGCACGTCATCTGGCTGCCGGAAGTGGAGCAGCCCGTGCTCAACGTCCTCGTCCGCGGCATCCACCTGATCCTGCACGCGCATGACGCGGCCACCACGCTCACGACCCGGCACATGCCGGACGAGCCCGAGCTGCTCGCGGCCTGGCGTGCCTACGTGGCCCTCGACGCGCGCAAGGCCGCCGCAGCCCGCGTCATCGACAGCCATCGTCCCCGCGACCTCGCCCATGCCCTCGCGGCCATGCCGCCAGGCGACTACGGGCGGCGCGACAAGCTGCTGGGCGGCCTGCGGCTGCTGCACCGCGGCCAGCGCCTGCGGCAGGGCCAGGACCTCTATCCCGCCCAGCTCGCCGCCTGGGCGAAGCGGGCCACACTTTCCCCGTCCTAGATCGGAGACCCCCATGTTCGGCAGCATCGCCAAAGGCTTCGCCGCGCTCTCGCTCATGCTAAAGCAGCCGATCAGCTCCTTCTCCGACCTCGACACCGTCGATGACGGCAACCTGGTCGGCCGCCGCAACGAGCGCGTCACCTTCGTGAGGGTGCATGGCCTGCGGTGCATGACCCTGCGCGCCGACGTGGAGGCGATCGCCAACGGCCTGAGAATGGAGATGTCCGGCTCGCTGGAGAACCCCGGGCACGCCATCCAGGCATGGTATTCCTGCGACCCCAGCCGGTCGGCCGCCGAGATCGAGCGGCACCTGCGCGGCAGCCGCAGGATCGCGCGCGAGCTGCGGCTGCACCTCGCCGACATCTTCGCCGAGCGCGAGCGGCTGTGGCCGCGGATCATGCGCTGGGAAGCCTGCTACTTCGTCCTCTGGTCCAAGCCCTCCCTGCTGACCCGCGAGGAGAGCAAGCAGGCCGCCGAGGAAGCCAGGAAGCTGACCGCGGGTGCGCTCGCCATCGGCGACGCCATGAGTCCGTTTCGCGAGAACGAGATCCTCTCGGCGCGGCACGCCGCCTTCGTCCACCGCGTCGTGTCCGCCTTCAGGAACCAGGGCATCGCCGCGCAGGCCATCACGCCGGGCGACGCGCTCGTCGCGGCACGCGAGGCGGTCTATCCCGAAACCGCAAACAGCGACTGGCGGCCGATGCTGCCCGGCCAGGTTCCCATGCCGCGCATGCCGGATGGGGAACCCGCGAAGGGCGACGCCGGCCTGGCGCTGTGGCCGCCGATGTCCGAGCAGATGTTCTTCGCCGATGCCCAGACGCACGGCCAGTCGCGGGTTTCCATCGGCGCGCACGAGTGGGCCACGGCCGACATGATGCTTGGGCCGGAGGACCCGCGGCCCTTCGCGGAGATCGCCGCCCGCCTCAACGCCACCCACGTCCCGTGGCGGATGTCGATGCTGATCGAGGGGGGCGGCCGGAACATGATGGCCTTGAAGAAGGCGGTCTCGACGCTCCTGGGCTTCGTGCCGGCCAACCGGCAGATCTTCACCGCCTTCGAGGCGCTGGCGCAGATGCGCCAGAACAACGAGGACGTCTCGGTCAAGCTCCGCGCGTCGTTCGCCACCTGGGCGCCGGACGGGCAGACCGGCAAGCTGCGCCGGCAGTCTGCCACCCTGCGGCAGCGCATCGAGGGCTGGGGCAACTGCAGCGCGCAGTCCATCGCCGGCGATCCCCTCGATGGCGTGATGAGCAGCGCCCTCGGCCTGGCGGTTGCCTCCACGGCCCCCGCCGCCGCGGCCCCGCTGGGCGAGGCGCTCCGCATGATGCCCTTCGGCCGCCCGGCGTCGCCGTGGGACACCGGCTCCGCCCTGTTCCGGACGCCTGACGGCAAGATGTGGCCTTACGATCCCGCGGGATCGAAGCGCACCATGATCGTGGACCTGTTTCAGGCGCCGCCCGGCTACGGCAAGTCGATGCTCGCCAACTCGATCCTGCTGGCGCTCTGCCTGTCCTACGCCTCGCTCGGCCCGTCCGGTGCCAAGCTGCCGCTCATCGGCAAGCTGGACATCGGCCCCTCGGCGGAAGGCTTCGTGCGCCTGCTGGTGGAGGCGCTGCCCCCGGAACGCCGGAACGAGGCAATCTACGTGCCGATGCAGCTCGCGGACGGCTACGAGGTCAACGTCTTCGACACCCAGGTCGGCTGCCGCGAACCGCTGCCCCTGGAGCGGGCCTTCATCCAGAACTTCCTGTCGCTCGCCACCATGCCGATCGACGCCGACGCGCCCTTCGAGGGCATGGACCAGCTGATCGGCTTCGTCATCGACGAGGCGTACCGGATGCTGGGCGACAGCGGCCCCAACATCCGCCCAAAGACCTATCAGCGCGGCGTGCTGCCCGAGGTCGATGAGGCCCTGCGCCACCTGCGGACCGACCTGGAGGATGACGCCTGGTGGTGGGAGGTTGTCGATGCTCTCTGCCATGCCGGCAGCTATCGGCTGGCCGAGCAGGCGCAGCGCTATGCCGTGCCGCTGCTGCAGGACCTGATCGAGGCAGCGCGCAGCACGCAGGTCAAGGATATGTTCTCCAAGGTCAAGGCGGCCACGACCGAGGAGACCTGCGACCTGTTCGAGCGCTACATCAAGGCGATGATCCGCAAGTATGCGACGCTCAACCGTCCCACCCGGCTCGACTTCGGCCCAGCGCGGGTGATCGTGCTGGACCTGGACGCCGTGGCCCCGACCGGCAGTGCCGACGCCGACCGGCAGACCGATCTGATGTACTTGCTGGGCCGGCACATCCTGGCCCGCAACTTCTTCCTGCGGCCCAAGTACGTGAAGTTCGTGCCCGAGCTGGTGCGTGACTACCATGCCGCGCGCTTCACGGAGATCTGCGAGGCGACCAAGCGCCTGGACTACGACGAATATCACCGCACCAAGGGCCGACGCTTCGTGCGCGCCCAGGTTGAACTCGACCGCCGCGAGGGCCGCAAGCACGGCCTGCAGCTTGGGCTGAGCAGCCAGCGCATGGAAGACTTCGGCGACGATCTCGTCAGCCAGTCCACGGGCCGCTTCATCCTGGGGGCCGGCGACGCGAGCGAGGCGGAGGAGATCATCACCCGGTTCCAGCTGAGCGAGGCCGCTGCCGACGTGGTGAGGCACAAGCTCAAGGGTCCGGACGAGAACGGCTCCGGCTCGCCGTTTCTGGCCATCATCGACGCCGACCAGGTGAGGTATGAGCAGATGCTGGTCAACAGCCTTGGCCCGGTGGAGCTATGGGCGCTGTCCACGACGCCCACGGATGTGGCACTGCGCAACCGGCTCTACGACCGGATCGGCTTCTCGGAAGGGCTGCGCCGGCTGTCCCGCGTGTTCCAGGCCGGCACCGCCAAGAAGGAAGTGCAGCGCCGCAAGGATGACCGCCTCCGCCGCGGCGAGGAGGAGGGCCGGGCGCAGGCCGGGGTCATCGACGAGTTGGCCGACGAACTCATCAACGGACGCGGCCTGGGCATCGTGCTCCGCAGGCACGAGGCGGATGGGCAGGGGGAGCGCCAGGAGCGCAAGCCTGAAGCTGCCGCGCCTGTCCTCCTGCCGACCTCCTGAAATCGCGGAGCGTGTCAGGCTCTGGCTCCCTCTGATCTTTTCTGCCGATAGCCTGGCCGCGTTCGCAAGACGGGTCCGTAGCCTTGCACCAGAAGCGAGGAGCAGACCGATGATTGGACGACGTTTGTTGCCGCCGGTGGCGATCGGGCTTGCGAGCCTGCTCTCGGCCTGCGCCATCCCGAAGATCGACCCGAACGTGGACGCCTACGGCATGCCCAGCGCCGAGCTGGCGCTGCAGCGGAGCATCGGCCAGGTTGACAGCGCGATGCTGAGCCTTGGCGGCATGAACGTCGCCAGCCGCCTGCCGGGTGCGCCAGTGATGCCGGCGGAGCTGCAGCGCCCCGAAAGCCTCGCATGGTCCGGCCCGCTCGACGACGGCGCCAAGGCCCTAGCCGACCGGATCGGCTACCGGCTCGTGGTGACGGCACCTGCGGACACCACGCCGCTCAGCGTCGCCGTCAACCTTGCCAACGTCCCCATCATCGACCTGTTCAAGGCGCTCGGTGCCGCCGCCGGCACGCAGGCGACGGTCATCGTCGATCCCGACCATCATCAGGTCCAGGTGCAGCATCATGTCTAAGGCCCTGCTGCGCTCACTCTTGGTGGCGGGAAGCGCCCTATCCGGCACCGCCTGCGTGGCCCCTGCCCCGTCCCTGGCCGCCAGTTCGGCCGACCATGCCCTGGCTGACACGCCCTTCCCGAGCTTGCCGTCACCGGGCCAGGTGGACGAGGCCGCCCACACCCTGGGATCGCCGCTCAACAACCCCGTCACCGGGTCCGCCATCAGCCCCCTGGTGATCGGCGGCGACCGGCCTCCCTCGCTGGAGGCCCTGCAAGCCGCCCGGCCTGGCTTCAATCCCAGCCAGGGGCTGACCGGCCCGCGTGGCGAGGCGCTGCATGAGGCTGCGCTATCCTTTGGCGCGCGTGGCGGGCTGGCGGCGCGGGGCTTCGCCCTGAACGAGACTCTACGTCGCCACGAGACCCGCCTAGATGCTGCCTACGACTTCCGTGCGCTCGTGGTAGCGGTGGGACAGGGCAAGACGCTCATGCGCCCGCCCATCGTCACGGAAGCCCAGATGGCCTTTGCGCTCGGCGACGGTGGCCAGGTCGCCCGCGAGACCGGCCGCGTCTATGAGATCACCCGCGAGGCGCAGCTTTCCTCCGCCCCGCCCAACTGGCGCAGCTACCTGGTGCGCGCCTGGACCAGCCCGACCCCGCCCCCCGACGATCTGCGGCCCCGCTCCAAGGAGGAGGTCGGATACTGGGACAAGTGGGTTGCGGAAGGCTGGGCCAAGGGCGAGCGGCAGGCTGTCGAGATCTTCCTGTCCGACCTGGGCCGCCTGGACCGGGACATCATCGGCATGGCGCGCTACCGCGTGCTGCTGCGCGCCGGGCTGGTCGAGCAGCCCCGGGTGACGTTCGCCAACCGTGCCGTCCAGGGCGGCCGGGACATGATGCGGCTGAACGACCGCACCATCACCATCACCAACCAGCCCGGCCTCAACCCGAACCGGCGCAACTGGCGCGGTGGCCCGCCGGAGATGCGGTTGCCCTCCCAGGCCCCGGCGCAAGGCGTGCAGCCGACGTTCATTCCAGCACCGGGCGGCTATGGCGCCGACAGCGGGAGAGGTGCGCTACCCAGGTCGGGCGACGTGCTTGGGTCTGCTGATCCGCTTGGGCCGAGGGGTTGAACCCATGAACCATACCACGCCCTTGGCAATCCTCGTTGCCCTCGCCCCCGGGGAGAACAGTGATCGCGGCTTCTGGCCTGGGGAAGGTCCCGTGTTTACGCGCGAGAGCCTCGACGGCCTGCTGGTCTGGGCCTACCGGCTGGGCGCGTCCGACATCCGGCTGCAGACCAACACGCCGGTCTTCATCCAGCTGCATGGCCGGATGCGCCAGGCCACCTCGCGCGGTCTCACGCAGCCCGAGCTGGAAGAGGCGGTCAACCGGCTCTACGGCGCGGACGGCCAGGCCAGGCTCAAGGGCGGCAGCGACTTCGACGTGTCCTACGAGGTCCGGCCGGACCGGCGCACGCGCATGCGGTTCCGCATCAACGCCACGGCCATCTTCAGCGGCGGCAACGACGGTGGCGCCGTCACCGCCCGTTCGCTGCCGGTGAAGGCGCCGCGGCTGGCCGACCTTGGCGTCGAGGACGCCATCATGGCCGCATACAAGCCCGACGACGGCATCGTCATCGTCGCCGGCGGCACCGGGAACGGCAAGAGCACCCTGCTCGCAGCGATGACCCGCGACATGCTGGAGGACCCGGACAGCCACCGCGCCCTGCTGGACTACTCGTCCCCGACCGAGTTCGTGTTCGACGACATCAAGAGCGTGTCGGCGATGATCTCGCAAAGCGAGATACCGCGCCACCTGCCGTCCTTCCCGGCTGCCATCCGCAACGCCATGCGCCGCGCGCCGGATGTCATCATCGTCGGCGAGTGCCGCGACGGCGACACCATCACCGCCGCGGTCGATGCGGCGATCACGTCGCACGCGGTTTACACGACCATCCATGCCGGCCGGGTCGCGGAGACAATGCAGCGGGTGGTCAGCCTCTGCCCGGTCGCTGCGCGCACGGCTCTGACCGTCGCCCTCGCGCAGTCGCTGCGGCTGATCGTCAACCAGCGGCTGGTGCCATCGACCGATGGCCGGCGCACGCCGCTGCGCGAGTTCCTGGTGTTCAACGCCGACCTCCGCCGCTGCTTCCTCGACACCAGCCCGGATCGCTGGCCGACCCTGGCGCAGGAGCTGGTGGACGCGGGCGAGCACGGCCAGTCCTTCGGCGCCGCCACCCGCACGGCGCTGGCCGAGGGCCGCATCACCGAGGAGGAGGCGCACGCGCGCCTGAAGGAGTGGGGCTATGTGGCGTAACACCATGATGCCGGTCCGCATCTACGTCGTGGACGCCCGCGCGCTGATCCCGGTGATGATCTTCATGCTGCACTGGCGCCTGGGCACGCTCTACCTGGCCGGGGCGGGCATCGCCCTGTTCACCGTCCTCGAATGGTTCGGCCTGACCTTCCCGGCCGCCCGCCGCACGATCCGCCGCCTCCTGGTCGGCAGCATCAGGCCCGCCATCCCGTCCTGGAAGAAGCGGAGGTATGCATGAGCACGCGCCCGATCGACGTGGCCAAGGTCAGCGCCGTGCTGCAGGCGCTGCTGAAAGGCGGCGGCAAGCCGGTGGTCATCGCCGACCTGCAATCCGGCGAGCTGCAGGATGTCAGCCCCGAGCTGGCCGCATCCCCAGCGGGGCTGCTTCCGCTGTTCCTGGCCGCAGGCGATACCGTCTGGCGCGAGGCGACAGGCCGCCGGCTCGGCATCACCCAGGTCGCCGATCCCAGCGCGCTGCTCGGCCTGCGCACGACCAGCATCGCGCCCGGCCCGGTCGTGCCGGTCATGGTCAGCATGATGGAGGCGATCGCCCATGCCGAGCGGCCGAAGATGCTGCTGGTCAACGACCTGAACCACAACTGGAAGGCGGCGACCGAGAGGATGCGCCGGGCCAAGCAGGGCGCTGCCACCCTCGCCGCTACAAGCAGCCCACACCCGGTCCAGCGAGGCATCCGGCCATGATGCGCTCCTTGTGCCTGGCCGTGGCTCTGGTCGGCGCGGTGCTGCTGGCCGGCAATGCAAGGGCGTCGCAGTACCGCGACTCCCCCGTGCCGGTCGGCATCCCCGTCAGCCAGCCCGGCACGGCGGGGCGCGTGATCGAGCGGTGCATCCTGGCAGCGGCAACCGCCTACCGCCTGCCGCCCGCCGTCATCGTCATCCTGCTCAACGTCGAGGGCGGGCAGCTTGGCCGCGTGAGCGGCAACAATAACAGCACCGTCGATATCGGGCCGATGCAGGTCAACGAGACCTGGCTGCCCGAGCTGGCCAGGCACTGGCACTTCACGGTCCAAGGCAGCTTCCTGGCGCTGCGCGACAACTTCTGCGCCAACATCGAGGCGGGTTCGTGGATCTTGCGCCGCGGCCTCGACGAGGCCCACGGCGACTTCTGGACCGGGGTTGGCTACTACCACTCCCACGCCCCCGAACATACGACCGTGTACCTTCGCAAGGTGCTGACGCAGGCCCTCCGCTTCCAGGCGGGCGCCCGTCCCAGGCCGACGCCGCCGGCCATCGTCATGCCGTTCAGCGCGTCCACCATGGCACGGGGGAACTAGCCGATGTCCTACTCCAATCAGCGCGGCAACTCGCGGTCGGTCGAGGAGGGAATGATGCTCTGGGGCGTCATCCTGTTCTTCATCGTCGCCGGCTGCTGCTTCGCCTGGTGGCGGTTCCACGGTGAGATCGCCGCGGCCGTCATGGCGCTGCAACGCTGGCAGATGTACCAGATCGCCCACTTCACCGGCAGCTATGCCGGCCTCGATGCCCAGGTCGCCCGCACCGATCCGTCGTCGGTCAAGATCGGCGCGCTCTGGCGCCTGCTGCACAACGTCGGGGCCTTCTTCCGCTACCCCGCCGCGGGCGTCATTGCCGCCCTCGCCCTGGTCAGCCTGTTCCGGGCGGCACCGTCCCGCTTCACCCGCGACATCAACCTGCCGCGGCTCATGAAGATCCAGTCCGAAGTGTTCCCGTCCGCCGCCGCCTTCGTCGGGCGGGGATTGAAACTCACTAAGATCGAGAACGGAGCGCCCCGCCCCTCCGATCCGGCACTGCACGCGAACGAATGGGTCCAGCGTTTCGCCCTGGGGTCTGGCGGCTGCCTCGACATGGACAGGGCCGCCCATGCGCTGAGCCTGCAGCTCGGCCCGGTCTGGCGGGGGCCAGCCGAGGCGGCGCCGCAAGTCCGCTGCATGCTCGCCGTCTTCGCGCTGCACATGGCGCGTCGCCGCGAGGAGGCTCTGCAGCTTCTCGGCATCCTGGCGCGGTCGCTGCCCGTCAATCCCGGTGACGGACCGGGCGGGCCACCTGCACCCCTGATCTTCGGCCCGGCGGCCGTCGCCGAGGCGGATCGCATCCTGCTGGATCGCGCCCTGGTCGCACCGTGCAAGGATGTGGCTGGCCTGCACGCCTTCACCGCGCCGGCACTGATGTCGGTTCTGACCCTGGCCCGCAAGCAGGCTGGCCCCTTCGTGCCAATGATGATGAGACATCGTCCCCCCGGAAGTTTAGCCTTGAGGGTGCTGAAGGATCATCTTGCTCATGCCCATGACACAGACCCCGATCGACGCCGAGGCGGGTGCTGCCACGAA
>JAABUK010010821.1_pt1 | contig 12065 bp, 10 predicted proteins | sample 5559141 | NCBI WGS metagenome assembly JAABUK01 (sample SAMN10711869, study PRJNA513367) | rock metagenome | isolation source: Antarctica rocks | place: Antarctica: Victoria Land, Pudding Butte nord | collected 2016-01-03 | reverse complement strand
TCAGGATTTCCGCAACCGAACTTTGATACAGTGTGATGCTGTCCATATGACAGCTAGCTTGTGTGAATGAGTGGCAATGGCTTGTCACCCTGTTTTTACAACCTCCATAATCCTGCGCAATCGGATGTCGTCAACTCTTCGACGGGATACTTCCACCACGTCGGGTTCGGAGAGATATGCACTGGGTAACGAACGAGCTCTGCATGACCAGGGGACATAGAGACCTTCCTGTTCAGCTACTCTGTGCGAAAGAATAATGTATCTTCGAGAAGATTCCTATCGCGATCCATACCTTACATTGATGGATTATCGTACAGGAGTACCGAGGAGGTAATCGAGTGGTACTTTGTCACCTATTGTGGCAGTAATCGCGAGCTTGAGACCTCAATCTGTCACTAATTCGACTTATACCTGCCAAAGCGAAGAGTCTTTCGCATTGTCACACACAGCTTTAGGGGTGGCCTTTCAACGGTCTACCAAACCAGCTTGAGCAACGGGGATTTTCAAATCTACCCACAACATGGGGATAGGATCACAGCAACTCATTTTTTTTCTAATTCAGGATGAGGACGTTAAGTTCTCAGGTATTGGTGACTTGTTGCTAGACGGGTTGAAAGATCGAGTTAACGGCCAGGCTAAGTGACATATACTTCACAGCCAAAAAACCGATCCAGCTCTACAGATCTAGAAAGAAACAATTTCTGCATCGCAGGCATCTGGACTGCCAACCAAGCCTTGCTTATTCCTGACAGCACAGGGATTACGCACTCTTGCATACGCATGTACGCATTAGGACACAATACCAGCCACGTGCCTCTTGGGGCGCTATTGATTATTAAGGTACCTTAGTAGCAAAGTGCCCCCACAGGTTCGTCTTTCCGGTTCGTCTTGCCTTTTAGTCAAAATGGTCTCGTTTCTCTTCTTGTTCGCTTGAAGACAACCACACAGCTTACGACTTGCGGCCAATCGTCCAAGCCACAAAGATTCGGATGGAGTGCGAAATGCTTCAAATGGGGTGGTAGTGAAGGAACGTGCTTGTTAAACTGTATCCATAAAGTTTGTACAAGTACAAATACCACCTCGCAGGCCGTCTATATGGAAACTTAGAAACTCATGCACCTGGAGTAAATACCTCTACTCCAGCAATGACTTTCTTCGGGAGTGCTGTAATTCTTTTCTTGACTCTCGCAGCTGCAGTGTGCTCTTCGCCTCTCAACAACTTCAATCTACTCCCAAGGGCACTTTCCCCGGCCCAATGTTCCAGTCTCGTCTCTGTCGTTAGCGTTTTAAAGGTCTACCAGGCAACTTCCTTCTGTGAATCATTTTTATCTGTCAAGACGCAGACGTCCGTTTCAGTCACGTTAGTAAAGAAGTGTTGTAACGTTCATTCTACATTCTTAATGTTCGGACAATACTACTACGAAGACTGTGACTACGACAACTGGGACTGCATCGTTGGTCTACCCCTACGCTGATTGTCTGATTATGATAACTGAATCATCATCTAGCACTTCAGTTCTCTTCAGAGCAGGCCAACCCCCGGCAAAAGCCCGTAGAGAGATCTACCGTGCAGTGGAGGCTCGAGATGCCGATTCCTACAATGCGCTGGAAAAGCGCAGCCCCTTACCGAGCTATCTTACGGCATTCGCCAGCTCTGCGGTCTCTAGCGCTTGTCAATGTCTCAGTGTACCAACGCCGCTGACTACGGTCAAATCCATTTCCACGGCCACAAGCACAAAATCCGTGCCATATCCCGTCAAGACGAGGACAGTATATCGTAAGTTTAATCTGGTTCGCTGTTTTTCGTTATCAACCACGATTTGGAATCTAAAATGCTATATGGACCCTTTTCATTCAAGAAATCCTTCTCTACCTTACGTAGATCCGTTTCCGAACCTAAAAACAAAATCCCTTCCCCAAATACCATACCGTCCCTCAAACTAACTTCGCGCCCTTCCTTAGCCTGCGCAACCCCCATCACCCGCTTCTCCCCGACCCTCCCCTACGGCCTCAGCTCTGGCGGCCCTGGCGCCTCAAACAATCTCAATAACAGCATCACCAGCGTTGAAGCCTGCTGCGACCTTTGCTACTTCGGTCTCCCTAATTGCATTCAAGCGTACTATTTCTCTTACGAAGGCTGCGTTATCAGCCAGGCGAATCCCGGGAGTGTGGGCGATGGCATTGGTATCAGCAGCGTGTGCCCGACGGGACAGTTTGGGGGATTGACTTACCGGAACGATAGTAATCCCGATTTCAGGAGTACGGGGGACTTTGCGGGGCCTTGTGGAATGACATACAACAATCTTTAGGTCTGCTTCTCAAATGGGGAAAATTGATCAGAGGAAGCAGATCGCAGTATGAAGGATTTGGGAAACGAGATGTCACAGGGAAACGCAATTGAAAACGGTGTAGTCAAACTTATCGCTGTAGCCACTAGGCTTGAGATATCCAAAGTCCGCAAGAAACGATATGTCGAGAGAGATAATAGGAATGGTTGTGAAAATTAGATCGGTAAATGTAGGTATCGTAGGTGCCGGGTAGATCAGCCCTATGAATCTTTCAAATGCCAGTCCATGTTCTATTCTGACTGAATGTTTCCATACTCTATCCAAGCACATCCTTCATGACTATATTTAACTTAAAGGACCCGACCATCTGGCGTCAGCTTCCTTTTGTTCTTTTACCACTTATAACCGAGCACACTGCAGATCTGGAAACCCTTCGAAATTGGTGTCATGTTACGAAACAGAAAGATTCCACCTTTCTAAATCGTATTGCAATTAGAGAAACATATAAGGTAGTAACTGTCAACAAAGATTCTCTTCTGCATGCACCTGGTGGGATTTGGAATCCTAGCGATAATGACAGTTCTGAGAGTAAAGAGGAAAGCGAAACACAATCGACTGCAGAATCTGGCAATGAGTCTCATAATGGGTACAAAGGTGAATGCCCAGATCTAAACGCACCCACTTTTTTCAATGGAGGATCTGGCCGCGTGCAAGATACATCCGGCCTTCAACATGATGTCCGAAGAAATATTCGTTATCGAGAAATCAGTCAGCATATCAGGAAACTTATATTTGATTTCGTATTCCCACGCAAAAGGAACCAAGAAGGCGAAGAGGAGCTGATCGCCTTGGAAGACATCGAGATTACATTACAAGCCCTGATATCTCAGCCATTTGTCGAGGAGATAGAGCATGATGGGGTCCTATATCAGCAGACGCTTGATCGAATCACCAATATACTGACGCTGAAGGTTTTGAAATTACGCGAAACGCCATACTGGAATCCATGTACTCTAAGATCGGTTGTGGTGCCAGACGGAGAATACCCTGGACTGACGTTCGTCAAGTTACAACACATGCATTCGCTCAAGGTTTTGCATGTGTCTCAACTTCTTGCATCCGAAGGCTTAGGCCTAGGACAAGCAGTTCGGAGCCTGAGTAATATAGAAGAACTATACGTAGGAGCGTCGTCATGGAGAGAGGAAGCACAGGCTTTACCCAGTTTCCTTGAGTCACTCTTCATACCGAATAAGGCGAACAAAAGAAATCCTCCTCAATCTCCAGTATCCTCGCTGAAAAGCTTTTCCTTGGTCGATTGCAATCACACGTAGGTACTTCGATTGCTGCTTGTTGCGAATGGTAGTGACCGACCGTTGTGTAGGGTGTATATTTCCACTATACATCTCTTTGATCTCAAACCTCTTGCTAAATTACAGAACCTATACTTTGACGTTCCACTGAGCGAAACTTTCATGGCCCTCTTCCTAGAAGCAACCAGTACGCACAATCTTACCGATCTTACATTCTCTATGGATCCGTCGCGGAGTGGCGAGCCATTTTCGCGAAGCCTTCATACGATACTGAACCGATATCATCTCACACTCCATACACTTAAATTTTTGAACGCGTGGCGGAATTACTTCGATAGAAAGCGGGATATTTTTCAGCATTTGGTGCCGTGGATGCACTCATGGCAGGTCTACCTTTCAAGCCCTCAGCCACCATCTTCAAGGCATCCCGAGCTTTTCGTTTACGATGAGGACGATAAGTACGACGAATTGAAGTGGAAAGTATTCGGCCACGATTCCTAACCATATATGTGGGGATATAGAGTGAGGCACTTGAGGATTGACCAAATCGACATCAACCAACTTAAAGTCAACAAGATCGACGATGATTCTAATGGCTTCCGGCAGCTCAAAATTCTAGTTCTCCGACCTGTGGCAGAGCAAGTGGTTAACCAGGTCTACGGAGTTGGTATCCGGTCCTTACCATATCCATTCGAACCTTTCGGACCAGATCTTCCATGACATGAACACATTGAGAGAAACCCAGATCGCGCAGGAAACTGCTGCTCAAGACCTTCCAAGTCTGCGGATAATAGCGATTGGCCGGTACAAGTACTGGGTGCAAGAAAAGCAATGTAAAACGAGCTCCCGGAACCTCTGGTTTTTGCGTCGTGCGCTGGAGTATCCGGAGCAAGAAGCTGAGATCCTGCGCATAATGGACCAAGACGATTGGAGTTTCTTGGCCGACAGATCTATCTGCCTTCCCCAAATGTTCTTCGTCGAGCAGGGGCATAAGGCGAACAGGGTGGTATATCGTAACGAAGATGTTGCTCGTGGGTTACAATCAGCCGATGTCTGACTCAGTTCGGTCATTCATCCGTGCCTCAGATGGCAATGCTCAGACAGTCGTTCAGCTGTTTGAAGTTGCGAGCAGCTGCTAGCTCTCTCCAGATGACGGACATCAAAGGCAAAATCGATGATCCCTCAAATAATCCGCGCTCCCACATCTCAGCACGAGTCTATTCCACCGGTTCCTCTTCGATCGATTGTCTCGATTCGTGTAAATCATCTCAGATTCTTCTCTCCCTCCTCGAATTTTCATATTACGCGTGTTTTCAAATATACATACTTTTTCCGGAGATTGATAGCGTTATACATCAAACTCGAACCGGATCGTGCGTAGATTTCTATCTTTGGGGCAAACAAGATCAAAGCATCGATCACCTCATATGGTACGTCTCACTCTATGAACGTTTACTTTTACTAGTGCATTCTCGATGTTATCTCTATGCACACCAGCCCTTTATCAACCATCTCCATTAAACCGCCGCCATCCCCCATCTTCCGGACCTCCCCAACGCTCCCCCGTCCCACCACCCCAACCAATCTCACCACCCCACCATCCCCATCACAACTATTTAAAACCCCTTCACAACTTCACTATCTATCTAGCTTGAAGCATCTCTTCTTATGAGAAAGTCACTACTTCACCATCCTATGGAATAGAATAAAATAAAAGAGTAGTGCTGCTAGACATGAAACGTTTGACTCAGTGATGATGCTAGGGGGTTATCTAGGGTTTGGTCCTTGGAAGGGTGGGGATTGTGGGGCTGGGGATGGGGATGGGATTCTATCGTGTATCTCTGGCATCGATGAAAATATGAACGATTCGACGAACAGAACACTCGAATCTCGCAATTCGAGAATGCGACAACGAAGAAGTCAGGATAAAGAGAACCATCTACCCATCCGATACTACCGTTATGCAATTCGTTATTCACAAGTCCGTGGGTTTAACAAAAATATGTACCGATTCAACGAGTCGAGCAGTCAGATCTCACGCCTAAAGAAGCGGTTGAAAGTTTAAAAAGTGAAGAATGAATAGATTTGTTGTCAGTCTCCTCGGTACTTCAGTTAGATATCCTGCTATTATATCTCTCGTTAATCTTTGTAAAATGTTTTTGGTTTAACGAGTTGAGTATTGAGATGTCACGAGTGAGAATGATAGAGATGAAAGGGAAATAGTGTATCTTTTTGACGTTTTTGCGTGTTGAAGAGGAAGAGGCATATTGAAGAAGTGTTAATGAGTTATTGTGTAATAAAAATCGTCGGATTCACAAGCCAACGAATTAGAAAGTGAGATCTTACGAGTGAAAGACGTAAATGTCAAAGAAAAAATCCGTATCTGATTAGTGTTTTTGCAAGTTGGAAAGAAAGAGCATACTACCCACTATCAACGACCTATCGTACAAAAACAATCATCGACAACCCCTATCGTACACCTATCCAACCGCCCCACCTAGTAATACCCCACCGCCGCCTCCGCCTCCAACCCCACCCGATACATCCGGTCCTCCAAACTCTCCCCCATAAACCTCTGCACCCCCCTCGACCCCCCCGTCCACGGATCGTTCTCCTTGTACACCAACGCCGCCTCCAACCCCTCCACAGTCTCCGCCTCGTCGCGCTCGGGGGCCCACTCGTTGACCCGGCCTTCTTCCCCCTCCATCATTGGACCGGAGGGGTCTTGCTCCCAGAGCCCGTTGCGCCAGCAGAAGCGCATGAATGCGAGCCAGCAGGGGTCGGTGGCCAGGACCCAGGGGTTGCCGAGGACGATGAGGCCCTTTTTTGCGCGGGTGACGGCGACATTGAACTTTTTGGGTTCGCCGATGATGCCGATTCCGCGGACTTTGTCGGGGTCCAAAAAGCGCGAGCGTGCACGCGTCGTGCAAATGATGACGAATTGGCTTTCGAGCCCCTGAAAGGCCTCCATGGGTCCGATATTCAGGCCCCATAGCCCAAGGTCTCTAGCTGCTGCCCGGAGAATGCGCACTTGGGCGCGGAATGGCGACATGATGCATATATCCGGTTGATTTTGGATGAGCCCCGAAGCTAGCAGGTCTTGTGCATAATGGATGGCCATGTGGGCTTCACGGACGTTATACCAGCCTGCCCCACCGGAGGCTCGGAGGTCCTCGCAGTCATCTATGCCACCGTTGCAAGCGAACAGAACGGGCCAGCGGCGGCCGCGCCACTTGTTCCAAGGTAGCAGTGAGTCACAATCAGTGGCTTCCGGTATTAGAGTGTTTTTGTAGAAGAGGGAGGATGGTACGGCGAGGATGGCAGTGTGAGACCGGTAGTTGCGAATCAATGTCACTAATGGAGGCCAGTGTGTCATAAGGGGCAGATCTTTCTTTTTCCGTTGTGCCTTGCCGCGTACTAGTGGGTGGCTAGCGTAAAGTGGGCGGGTTGAGAGGCGTTCGAATAGTGAGATGTGGAGGGTTGTAGCTTTGCTGTACGTTCGAGGACTAAGCTGATGTTGGTCGCCGGCCATCACGAAAATTGGATCCTGGACGGCATCTTTTCGCTGACTTGAAGCATCGTTGATCCATAGATTGTGGCCTGAAGCAGGGGCTACGACACAGAGAGGTATAAGGGTCTCAAGCTCCGTGGCTTGAGCAGCTTCGTCAATAATTAGAGCACCCCAGTGCAAGGCAGTCCCTCGCATGGCTTTAGATTCTTGATCGGGGTTGACTGGATGGATCATAGCTCTAAGACTCCCTTCTAGGTAGGCCAGATCGCGATTGGTCACAGAAGCTTGGACCAGAATATCAGCGCTTTGGCAAGTGGTTACGACGACCTTGAAGGCCATGAGATTTGGGAAAGGAGGGAGGCCGAAGAAGTCTCTCTCAACGTAGCAATACAACAGAATTTCTTGCGGCACCTCAGCAAAATCCCTCGTGAAACTGTTCAGACGGAAGAGAACTCTTGGGCTGAAGTGGGCGCGTAATCGCATAACTAGCATGTCTGCAGCTTGATCAGATGGTGCGCAGAGTAGAATTGAGCCTTGAAATTTCGGATCCTTGGCCAATTGATTGACGGCCTCGCAGATTGTTTTCGTCTTCCCAGTGCCAGGCGGTCCGTGAATGAGGAATGCAGTATGGTGCTTCATGCTCTGGATGACATCGGCAGCTTTCTATTGAGACATCAGAAATTTTGATAACAAGGAAATGTGATGGTCACGTACCCTCTGCTCGTAGTTCAGACTCTGGTCAACCCACTCTTGTGCAAATACACCGGGTGGAAGCTCGTTTTGTAAGATTCCGTCAGCGTCCTGCGGGAAGAGCATGCGCTGCAGCCATGTCCTATTTTCTGCGCTCACTAAAGTGCTCGCATGATGCTCTGAAAACTCCTGAGCAACACTCAAAACCGCTCTGTGTAGAGATTGGATCAGGCCAGAGGAAATGACGAAGGATACATTACATCTGAGCAGCTCTGGTATGAATTGATTAGCTCGAATTATTAGGGTCTCGGCTTTCTTGTCAATCGTTACTACGACTGCGTGCAGCACGTAGCCAGTAAAACCCGGGGCTGTTATATTCCTGGCGAAACCTCCCCATGCCAGCCATATATCCATCCCAAGTGGAAGACCTGTATTTGGGTCAAACACAAGCTGGCGTAGTAACACTGTGTTTCCCAAGGCGATCTGTGGAGTACCCTCTCGAATACCTGGGACGTGGACCTGATATGTGGGCACTGAAGGATCCACGCTGACTAGTTGGACCCCGAAAAGATCGTAGCTCCTCATTTCTGGTGCCTGAGCCTTCAAGTCCAGTGCCATACAATCCAAAAGATGTTGGCCGTAATTTTTTGGATCTATCTCCCTGATAGACATCATTGGAATCTTTCCACTGAAGGAAGGATCTTGCTTCAGCTCTTTCACGGCCGAAAGTAGCTGTGTGCCGGCAAAAGTCAGAATGTACTGAGGAAAATTCACTCCCTCAAGCGGTGCGCTGAATACTGGCATAGCCCGAGATTGATTGATAGCTAGAAAGGAATCTGGAATGAACGCATTGACGTAAACGTCGGGTCTCCATTTAGAGCCACTTGCAACTGTCCCTCCCAGTAGAGCATCATTGGTCCTAAGTTCACTAGTCGTTGGCTCTTTGGACATATAATCTTTTGGTCCTATAGTAGACTGCGTAGAGTCAATGGCCAAAGGACTGATTTTCTGCGGACTAATCGCTAGTGGACCGCTCGCCAGAGCGTTATTCGCCTCAGGGTTGATCGCCTGGGAAGGATTCAATGACGCAGTAGACTTGGCTGTCTTCTCTTGTGCTGTAGAAGATATCCGGTCTTTTGAATATTCAGTCAATATAGGCGCGGTCTGTGAAAAGTCTGAGAAGGCCTGCGCATCCATGTTGTCAGTGGTATCCATGCCACGATCACCTCTTTGTCCAGACTGGTACCATCCAGCTGCAGAAGTGGGCGTTATTAATAGCTGATACGACTTCGGATCTCTGATAGACACACCTGATGCCTGGGCTGATGCCTGGGGTCGCTGGAATATTGTAGAGTTCAGGACGGAGGCCTCCCACCCATGCGGCCCATCTCTCGCTTCTTGCGCCTCCATCATGCAGAGTAATATTGCACAAAGAAAATTAGGTACTGAACAGATGCCACCTGTAGTAAAGTAGCCGGAGCTGATCCTTAAAAAGTGTGTACTAGATGGTCGTGTTCATAAGCTCTGTGCAAAGTAGCTTAGGATCCAAGCCAGCAAAGAAATATTCATATCCACAGCAGATCTTGGAATTACTAAAAGCGCTTAACCCTATTCTTGATAAACAAAATTACTCCTCTTGTCATCGTACACTCGTCTCCAGAAATGCTGAGAAATAGCAGCATCAGGACAACATCGCTCCCCCAGTCGCACCCAAAAGCAACAATTACCCACTTCAATACATTCTAAGACTCCAGTACCTTGATTAAATGCCTGCATTTTCACGGGTTCTCTGTCCCTGTTCAAGATCTTCTTCGATAGTCGGTAATGCGCGCTTCAGGCGCTTCGGCGCCTAATAGAGTTCCGCTATCGCAAGTTGGTCGTTTCTGTCTTTGACACTCCCGCTCTTGACATTTGCTTCATGAGGGCCCTTATCGTTGTGAGACGTTTTAAGGAGATTCCTGATTGCTTGTTTGTCGAAGATCTTGAATCTGATACATGAAAGTAGGCTCTGCTGCTTGGGATTTTCGAATCGAAAATTCACTGACAAGTCCTAGCGCGAGACTACCAAGAAAATACAGAGAGAATCACGCAAAGGTACAGTCTGGCAAGTTGTGTGAAACTTTTTGACTTCTGCTTGCTGCGGTAAATGTTTGAGCCTAGACCCATACCCACAAAGATCTCAAGACAGTGTGGGAAGAACGCTCATCTTACGCTGCATGTAGTTATGCTCTGCAGTGTGCTACCTTTGAAGCCAAGTTTTGAATTAATAGACAAGGCTGCTCAACGACAACGAGGGAACGCTGTTCACTGTTGAATATGGACAATTCTAGTTGCGATTAACGAAATGAAGGGACAGATTTTGTTCTTGCAGAATCTATATGCAGCAACCGTCGAGTTGTACTTGCTCTAACCTTCACTACAAACGTTGGTTGACCGCTAATGTTACTTTGAGAGTATTGATTTCTAATAATTACTGCAAGATTCACTGAATATTCATTGAATCAGAACTCTCTAATATCGATTTCTAGCCATGCCTGACATAGTGCACTCTCTCCCCAAAGCAATGCAATATTCGAATAGCGCAATACTCATGAGTAAGTACAGTTGAGTATTATTGCAACCCTCAAGAATTGGCTATTTAATTAGTGGAAGTATAAGGTACATCATAGAAGGTGCTATTGGTGTAACATGTGTGGAGCAGAATCGAGAACAGCAATACACGTAACCACAATAAGAACAGAAATCAGAATGAAAAGCGAGACATTTCAAGCCGCGTAGGTTATCAACATGAAACTCAGCCTCAGAGATCCTGTGTGAAGGGGCAGCTATGCCAAGTGAAGAGGTGAATGTGTTCCCAATCGGGTATGAAAAGGCCTGACGCATCCAATAAACACTTCACGCTGCGCTTTGAGAGTCAACATTTCTGCCTGGTCTGCTTCGACTATAAGAATGCCATTTGATCTTCAACAGTTTATCCTCGTTCTTTCAACACCGTTCTCCGAGTTCTGGCAGCTCTTCTAACATATTCTCGAACAACACCATCAACACTGATTGTTCCGATCACCACATATTCTCATTGTCAGTTTTGGAAGATTCTATGTCGCAAGACATCCCTCCTCTTGATTCACCTATAAAACCTCCCATCCCAAAGTACTCCTTACCAGAACCCTACATACATCTAAACAACGCATCGATGGCTGGAACTCCTCCTACGCCTGGGGCCTCGAAGAGCGCTTCTCCCGAGTATCCCGAATATCCGTGGCTTCCAAACAAACACCGCGACCGACCGACCCAACTGTCGGGTAGGCAACAAGCGGACACGCACCCACGACTGAGCGAGACTAATCTTCCTCTCAACATGACTCCTGACAGTCCCAGCAACCGAGATCCTCTGCAGCGCTCTTTCAAGCGTGAAGCTTCCCCAGACGACCGTGAGTTGTATCGCAATATGCCTGCGTTCAGACAGGGGCGGGAAGCTAATGAGGCATCTGCATCAGTTATCGGACCAAATCTTCAATCTCTTTACGACCTTCCGGCTGAATCAGCTGACGATGAGAGGGATGAGGATGATGATGATGTCCCCGAGAGTGCACCGGAAGTTGTAGACCCTTTTTGCACGGCTGTACCAAAATGTGTTGCGAATTCAGGCGATCACCGCAAGGTGGTCTCCCACATCTTCGGTCGCAACAAGACATGTACGAGTCAGATCCCGCCCGAGTGCTGGATCCTCTACTGCCGGAAGCATTACCAACGTCATCGGTACCGCGCCAAGAACACCGGCTGGAAGCGCACGCAGTTCGACGTGATCAAACGGCAGCTCACGAGGTTGGAGAGCTGGGGAGGGGTCATTGACTGGGAAATAGCATTAAGGAAGAAGGAGCGTGACGAGTTGGCCATAGAAAACCGAAAGGCGCTTCTGAACGGCACCCGACCAACATACCGAGAAAGCTTTCTTGAACCACACCTGGGTAGGGGAAAGTCTTTTCGTGACGTTGATCGCATCTTGACTGTCATCGAGAACGAAACCAGATCATCCGACGCCGCAGACCTCCCTGGGTTCGAAATCCTCCCCAATATCGACTCAAAGCTCCACCCCCCTATCAAGGCAAGTCAGAACTGCACAGCGCGGGGCGGCAATACGCACACCTCAAAGTCAAAGATCTCCAAGAAACGCAAACGTGCTGCCAGTACAACCGCCGCCGCGAAGTTACCTGCCGCTGTAGCAAGTTCACCTACCGCTGACACAAGACCACCTCGAAAGCGACG
>JAABUK010010819.1_pt1 | contig 12066 bp, 12 predicted proteins | sample 5559141 | NCBI WGS metagenome assembly JAABUK01 (sample SAMN10711869, study PRJNA513367) | rock metagenome | isolation source: Antarctica rocks | place: Antarctica: Victoria Land, Pudding Butte nord | collected 2016-01-03 | reverse complement strand
ACCTCATATCCGCAAACGCCATCCCCTCCATCCTCACATCTTTACAATCAGCATGCGCAGCCACGGGATGGGAGGAAAGGCTGCAAGAGCGTGTGTTGGAGATATTGAGGGAAGGGGAGGTGGGCAGTAGGGCGGAGGTTTTGAGGAGGATCTTGGGGGAGGTGAGGGGGGAGGGGGAGCGGAAGGAAATGGGGAAGGCGGAGGGAGATGGGGACGCGGACAGCGAGGGAAGAGGGAAGGGCAACGAGGAGGGAGGGGGAAAGGAGAACGGAAACGAGGAAGACATTAAGAAAACGGATATACGAATACCGGAAAAAGGCATCAAAGAAGGCACGCGTATCGTGTGGGACGTATTAGAGACATGTGTCAAGATCGAGCCTGAGAAACCGGAAAAGGATTTCTGGGCTTGAACAAGCGGGGTGAAGGGGACGGCTGTCTTTCGTCACGAACTTGGAGGGGGAATGGAAGGAAGAGCTAGGCTTTTGCTCCAGGGAGAGCGGTTGCTGAGGAGGTGATGGGCGAGGAAATGACGGATGAGGAAGTGATGGTGCCGGATCCGATTCGGTCACTGGACACTACTCTCGAAGATGGCAGCATTGCTTGCAAATACGAATTCGTATCATGAAGCTCTAGCAGACTTCGTATGCAACCTATCCAGACTAGGAAAATTAAGCGTGATATTACTGGATCCAGTCACTGAACACTACTCTCGCAGAATGCAGCACTGCTTGCGTATATAGTGCGCATCACAAAGCTCTAGCAGGCTTGGTATGGGATTGTTCAGGCTACCGAAACTGAGCGTGATGTTATGCTAGGCAATTCATCTAGAGCCACTCGGACTTGGCTGCGATTGAGTGGGAGGTTTAGGCTGGAAACTCAGGCTGAGGGTAGATGGGAGGTTGAAGTTGTTAGGGGATTAGGGATGGTGGGAGCATGAATGACACGTATAGGTTGAGACACAAATTGTTGGAATCAAAGACCTCGTCGCATCAGGACTCCGTGCATGGAAGCGGCTTTCGATTTGTAAACTACTCTTGTAGTGCGTAGGGTACATGTGAACGAATTGGAATGAACCCTCTATTGATTATTTCTCTGCCAAACTTATCCGATGACAACACAAACGCCTTATATGCAATACTGTAATGCATTCCGAACCATCTTCGACCAAAGTCCGGCCGATGTAAGCACCTAATCATAGAGGCTGTCGTCGTTTCCAGCGTCACCGAAGCCATTGGCGTTTCCTGCAGCGTCTGCTGCCGCGTCCGCGTCCGGGAAACGGAAGAAATTGCTTCCACTGGAATTCTTCATGCTCTGGGCAAAGGCCTCATATCTCCGGACCTCCACATCACTGACGGATCTCCGAGCGGACTGCATTGCCTCCTCAAAGTGGGCCTTGGTGAGCTCTGGTACAGGGTCTTCAGCATCAATATCTTCCTCCATCTTGACATCCTCGCCGGCAGCCTCGCGCTCTTTCGTGCGGTCGATATCAATGGCGATGGCCTGCTTGATGGCGAGCTTGACGGCACGCTGGGTGACGAAGCCAAGATCGGCACCGGAAAAGCCGTGGGTGCGGCTGGCAATATAGTTGATGTCGATGTCGTCCGCGATAGGTGTCTTCCGTAGTTGAGCCTTGAGAATACCCGCACGTGAGGATTCGTCGGGAAGTGGGACGTAGACCAGGGTATCAAGGCGGCCGGGACGGCACAGGGCATTATCGAGCTGCTCTGGACGATTCGTAGCTCCAATGACGAACACGTTCTTCTTGGAGGTCATCCCGTCCATTTCTGTACAAGAGTCAGTAAAACGTAGAGGAACGGACTAGAGTATATCCATTGAGCTTACCTGTCAGAAGTTGATTGACAACACGATCCGAAGCTCCACCAGCATCACCATTAGATCCACCTCGTGACTTGGCAATGGAGTCCAATTCATCGAGGAAAACAACACAAGGAGCAGCCGCCCGGGCTTTGTCGAAGATATCTCGGATGTTGCTCTCCGACTCACCGAACCACATGCTCAGTAGCTCAGGCCCTTTGATGGAAATGAAGTTGGCTGCACACTCGTTCGCCACGGCCTTGGCGAGCAGTGTTTTCCCGGTACCAGGAGGCCCGTAGAAAAGAACACCGCGGGAAGGCGAAAGACCAAACTTGAGGAACTTTTCGGGGTGGTCGACTGGGTATTGCACGCTCTCGATGAGCTCGCGCTTGACATTCTCCAGACCACCAATATCGTCCCAGCGAACGTTGGGGACCTCCACAACAGCAACTTCGCGGAGAGCTGATGGGTTCGAGACGCCCAGAGCGAAGCGGAAGTTCTCCATAGTGACTCCTAATGAATCGAGGACCTCAGCATCAATGGTATCCTCGTCCAAATCAATCAAGTCCATCTTTTCACGGATTTGCTGCATGGCTGCTTCCGAGCAAAGAGACGCAACATCTGAACCAACATATCCATGTGTTTCCGCAGCGATCGACTCGAGGTCGACGTCTTCGCCCAGCTTCATGTTCTTCGTATGAATTTGCAGAATCTCAAGGCGGCCGGTAGGATCTGGGATACCGATGTCGACTTCGCGGTCGAAACGTCCGAAACGACGAAGAGCAGGGTCGATTGAGTTGGGTCGATTCGTGGCGGCCATGACAACAACGTTCGAGCGAGCCTTCATGCCGTCCATGAGGGTCAAAAGCTGGGAAACGACACGACGCTCAACTTCTCCGTTCGTCTTCTCCCGCTTTGGAGCTATCGAGTCAATCTCGTCGATGAAGATGATTGCGGGCGAGTTCTTCTCAGCCTCTTCGAAAGCCTTGCGGAGGTTTGACTCTGATTCTCCAGCCATCTTTGACATGATTTCGGGACCGTTGATCAGAAAAAAGAAGGCCCCAGTCTCATTGGCCACAGCACGTGCCATCAGCGTTTTCCCGGTACCCGGAGGCCCGAACATGAGTATACCACGGGGAGGCTTGATACCGATCGACTTGAAAAGCTGAGGATGTCTCAGGGGCAATTCCACCAACTCCCGAATCTGTGCCATTTGTTTTCGGCATCCACCAATATCATCGTAACCAACCTCGTTGAGGTTGCCCTCCTCATCTTCACGCTGGATTGGTTCGCCTTCGCAATGAATGACGGTATCTTGTGCAACGATGCCAAACTCTGGTGGGTCCACTTCTACAACCTTGAACTCCACTTGTCTCATCCCGCCACGTACTGTGAAGAGATCGCCTTGTCGAACGGGTCGGTATGCTTCACGGAAATATGGAGCAAGGAAAACATCGAAAAGCGAGCCAGTGAGACCTTCGACGGTGTCGGCAATAGGGAGCACAGCAATACGCTTGGCCTGTAGAGTTGTCAGCTACAGTCGTATAGACACAACCACAAAAGACTCACATATTTGATATCAGGACATGAGTGTACTGTGACAATGTCGCCGTGCTTGACTCGGAGATTGTGCCGGACCACACGGTTCATCCGGGCGCTTCCATCATCAAGATCATCGTCCGCCAGGACGATCAATACTGTATCTTTTCTCTTCTTGCCCTTTACAAGGACGGTATCTCCCCGAAAGAGCTGCAGCGTCTCCATAGTGTTGTTCGAGAGGGCGATGATCGAATTATCGTCGTTGACTGCATCTGTAACGCTGTTGCCACCAAGTCAGTGAATAGCACATTGGAGGGGAGAAGTGAGAACGTACATCAGAGAGTTTGGCTTCTTCTTTTTCTTCAAGATGGCGGTCGCTGTGTCGTCAACCTGAGAATAGCTGTCAGCAAAACAACTCGGCGTGTATTTGTGGAAGCTGCTCGAGCTTACCTCTTTCTTCTCTGCGCCGGAGGCATCACTGTGGCAGCGTCAGTATCGACACATGTGGGAGCTGGAGCTTTGGATAAGCTTACTTCAAGTTGGCCTTGACCTTGGGTTTAGACCCGACGTGCTCGGGTTCTGCAGACATGTTGGGCGTCGTGAGAAAGCTTCGAGTTGGAGGTGTCCTCTATTTTCTAGATTGATAGGGTTGGTGGATGTCAAGTCCAGCAGCTTATTGTTGAGTATGGTGTAGAGCAGGCAAGCGTGCGACCTGATAACAGAAGAGAAAGATGGTGTCGAGAGGTATGTGGTGATGGGAAAGGTTGCAGGCTGTCATGAGCAGGCCAGAAAGAATGATGATTATCGAGATCTACGCTAAACGTGTTGGTACTAGTGCCGGCTTACGGCATACCAATGGCCGGCTGGCCAAGCACAAAGAACCAGCTCGAACAAACTGGAAGCTGAAGCTGGCAACACTTCACTTGACATCAGAACGCTCATTGTTTGGCGGATGAGAGTGTTAGCTATCATATGGAGCCGAGAAGACCTATAGTAGGAAGGGGGAACAATTTGTGGACAGATCTCTGATCGACGGGTCGTAAAGCAACGACATGGCATTACGCAAGTACAGCTGCCTGCTGTCATAACACAATAATGCTTTACGCTGGCTCCGGCATTTGCCTTGCGCCTTCTCGATCCAGGCGCCGGTCCTGCGCGAATACGTTGACTTTTGGTCAGCCTACGCTAATCGTGGTGCTGCGTGTGATTGCAGTAATGGCCGACGTCTTGGGCGTCGCAGCGAGCATTGTTCTTACAATTCCAATATGGTGAAAGAGGTGGTGTCAATGAGCGGAATTTTGCCGAAGAGGCTGATCTACCCTGCTGCTCCTTGAAAGTACGCTGCGCACTTGTGAAAGCCCTGGGATCCCAAGGTTCCGGCCACTGCTCGAGCAATTGGAACAGGGTCACATCTACTTAGTGAGGATTATGTAAAGCAAGCGCAGAACATTCACCACCATAGTTCAGCCTGCTATAGCAGTGTCATCAATTGGAAGGAGGTGGGCGGATTTCGAACGCAAATCTCTGCTCAACATCACCTTAGGGAAGGGTCCTTGCGTTAGGCAGAGACTGGCTGCTCGGGGACAATCATCGCTCTGCATGCTAGCTCCCACAGGCTGATATCAGACGATGGCCTTCGGAGAGCACGAGATTCACGAGATTCACAACATGGGAGGTGGACCTTATCCAAATTTCTGTATACCTGACGTTTTGGGCAACAGAAGCCAATATGCAGGTCTTCGTTATGAAAAGCTGGTGCTGGTGAAACCTTTCTATCGCAAGGTCCTAGATTGCGGTAATACACTAGCTGTTGCTTTTCTCTGTTGGCAAACACTACGGTCATTCCTCACCTTATTAGCAGTCATACAGATGCTAACGTGGCCTACCATTGTTCCAAAATCACAGATAGAGCCTCGGAAGACGCATTGATTCTTTCAGCTTCTTTGGATTGCGTAGCCTGCACCCACACTGAGACCCTTACCAAAAGCTTTGATTAAGTTGTACCCACGATATGCCACATCACCTTTCCACTCGATCATGGGGACACTATACCCCGGCTCCTCATGCTGGTCACGCTATCGTTGAGATAATCAGTCACCCTAGAAAACATCGATCTAAACACTCCCGTCCACCTCTCATTGTGTCCACTATTCCAACTCAAGCTCTGCTTCCGAGATGGCATAGATGCAAAATTACTATGCATCTGGTATTAGGTATAATGGCAGCCTTGCAGACTCAGAACCAAAGTGGAGAAAATGTGAACCTGCATAAAGGTTTCTCCCTTGATCTTCCGATTCAAAATCGAAATTGGCCTCCTCCCATGCGCTTCCTCCGATGGCTTTGCATGCTGAGTTATTTTTGGAAACCCTCCTTTACCAAATATTGTCTTTACTGTACTTCTGTAGCTGCCATGCATGCGTTTCGGGGGTTAATATATCCAGGATATACCAAGCTAGATAAATTCATTTCCCAAACCTTCAATGGTACTTGGCGATGCTATTGTACCTATTGTAAACATAACCCGGGTCGTCTTGTGAGCGAAAGACTGTTTTTCGTTTGATGCAGCCGATTTCCCATGCAGTAAGTGACTGCAAATACATATTGTGGAACCAGATCTTCTAGACGATGATATGGGACTGTATCGAGAGGAGAAGAAGCATGTGAGGGAGAAGGAATGTATTGATTACCCAATTGCAACAGCTTTTTCTTCTGGGAGGCAGTATCCAACAAGACTAATCGAGAATTACGTTGGGACTTCTCCTTTAAGGCTGAAACACATCTTGCCCCTTGGACTTCTGCTGTCTGAGATCCTGGAGGACAGTTTCCTCTGTACTATCGACATACATAAATGGCCTAGACAGTCTATTTTGACATCGATCTTGCCCAAGAGTGTGGGCAAATCCCCTACAAAGAGAGCAGAAACTCCGTACTTCAGCTGTTTCTTCCATCGTACTACTCTTTGATTCGAGCTATCTTTCTTGCCACACCTAGTCTGAGCTTGTGCTCGTGGCAATTCTTATGATCGAGTACTCGGCATACATAAGGTCTTCGTTCCATTATTGGCTTTCCAAGTATTAAGGATCTTCGGAAGTAGGGTCTAGAGTATATCTTTTGGCTCGAGTTAACATACCGGATCTGCACCTTAAGTCCTTTCATAAAAACTATTAGGAGAACACACGACTTGAATTGTGACAACCTCCGCCGCTGTCTCAAACCCGAATTAACCAGCACAAAATTCAAAATCCGTGGGAAGACAGTCTTTCCATCGTTCAAAATGATCTGAAAGACTCTATTCGATCAAAGCGATGAAAACAATCTTCCAACCATTCTCTGTCCCAAATTCATAGTGATGATCAGATCATCAAGTTCTCATAATCTACAACTTTCTCGAGAGATCTGGACTAGGTACGTTAGTAAAGACGAGTGTCATGGCGAGTTGAGGATGTGACGTGAGACTAATGGATCTGCGTCTTAGTGTGTGGCATCGCCTTACAGAGATAATTCGATGAAAAAGGAGAGACGAAGTTTGGTGGAGAAGGTGTTGTTGTGGGACTGGGAATGTAGGATGGGAGTTGCATGAAGGGAAGTCAAGGTAAACTATAAATTCATCACGAGTGATAGGGGAAGGGATGCTGGCGCCGGTGAGCGATCTTTCAAATTGTACAATTGATTCCTATCAGACCGATGGCGCGATGGTTCAAAATTGAGAGTGTATGGAAAAGAGGCGTGGGAACGGGAAGGAGCGCTTGCTGTTGGGCGAGTTCGTGGTGTTGCTGGTTCATAGGGCATCTCGATGGTATCTATAGGTCTAGAGGGTGGTAGAAGACGTCGGAAAGGTTGCTCAAGGATAATTCTGGCGCCCAGGCACTCGGTACTATAGCGCGGAGGGCGGTTGCATGGAGTTTGATACGCAGCGCGACTCAGTAGGTTTGTTTTGAAAGAGAGGCGGACCCAAGATCGAGTCTCTTGAGAGGAGACGTCTGATATTAAGATGAGCCTCTAATCAACCTATCTGAGGATGATCATGCAAGACAGCTTCTCATTGATGTGTGCTACTGATGCATAGAATTTTGTAGCTGCTCGAAAATCATCAGCTCCATCTCTGCTGTTGCGCCATGTAGAACATGACGACCACTCGCTAGTCGTTCACTCATCTCGCAAGCTCATATACATAACAGGCATCGTCTCAAAAGCAGCTACATAGTTCCTCGATTGCGTTCCGAAAAGTGTTCGTTCGAAGACCACTCAGTCCCCAAAGCTGCCCCACCCACTCTCGTCAGCAGGAGCCTCTTTGGCATCAGCAGGAGCTTCGCTAAAGCCACCACCCCAGCCTTCGTCTGCCTCAGGAGCAGTATCAGGAGAAACCTTGTTGTCGACCTTCATCTTCTTGAGTCGAGCCTCAACTGACGTTTCTTCCTCAGACTTGGGTGGGTCGGCGACGCTGACCATGCAAGCTTGAAACCCTCTCCCACTACGGGCTGGCTGCACGATGTATGAAACGCCAGTCCCGGGTTCTATTCCACCATTATCGTCGGGGTCCTCAAGCTCAGACATGTGGAAGTAGTATTTCTTGGGTTGTCCATAGCCTGCTACGTTAAGAGGCTCAATGAAGCCGTAGCCGTTGGTAGAATCTGCGGTAGGTGGGTCCGAGTAGCGCTCAACTTTGCCATAGTGACGCTTCGCAGAGACGCGTGCAACGCGCACAGGATCCTCTTCACGGATGTCTTTGGCCAGAGGCCCCTTGGGGCCTTCCTCAAACACAAAGGAGACGGTCATGTCTTTCGTGAGCGTGAGTCCGTTGCACTGCTTGTCGAAAGCGATGGCACTGTTTGATCCTGTATTAGATCGCCGGACTAATCCCATCACATTAAACACCACTTACGGGTCCTCGCCTTTCCAATTGATGAAGCCGAAGCCTTTGTCAGCCATGAAGTTCTTGAAATTCGTCAGCAGATACGCAGTCAAATGGTTTACCTGGGCAGAACAATCCCATCTATTCACAGCCAAACAAGGAAACGGGTCATGGAAAGACTGCGTTCTTGCGCTTCAGAGCGCTACCGAGGGTACGAGAAAGGAGAACAGTCCCTTAAAAGCCGGTGCTCTTGCTCTGATACACTTTGCTGTATGAAGGAAGAACATTGGCATACCTTGACTTTGCCAAATTCACGGCCTTCGTCCGTCAGCTTGGGTTCAGGAACGCTCTCTTCCTCGCGAACTTTGGTCGCCGCATCGCCTTTTTCGGTGGTTGTCCGGACGAACGATACTGGTTGCCCTGCGCGAGGCTCCACCCCTCCGAACTCCTTCTTGTGGCTGAAGAGGCTATTGAGTCTATATAAGCATGCTGACAGTACTCGGGTTGCAGGAATCGACGTACTCGTCACCTCCCTGGCAAGGAGCGATAAAGGCGAAGCCTTTGTCTGTGTTGTATTGCTAGACTATGTAAGCCGGTCCATATCAAGGGCTGCGACGGGGTCTACATGCCATTGACCGCCCGGGATTGGATGAAGCTTACTTTAACTTTGCCAAGCTCACGCTCTCTCTCCTCTTCCTCAGGTGCTGCTTGCTCAACATGCTCTACTCCACCCTTTTCCTCACGAACTTTCTTCGCCGCTGCGCCCTTGGCACCTTCTGCGTATACAAATGAGACATATTGACCGACCGGCAGGTCCTTGTCTCCGCAGTCTTTCCGATGGATGAAGGCGCTGAAGCACTATTGTTAGCTTACAGTCGCCCTGCGCGGTAGCTAAGATGACTTACTCGTCCCCACCAGAAGCGCGACCAATGAATCCGAAGCCTTTCTCCGCGTTCCAGCGCTGTATAAGATGGAGTTAGCACGATCCATTGACCAAGACTTGTTCCTATGCTGGGTTCCGTTCTTAAAAGAGACAGTACCTTGATTGTACCGAATTCGCGTGTCTCCTCGACCTGAACGGCAGCCTCCTCGACGCCAACATTCTTTGCGCTAGCGCCTTTCTGCCCCATCTCATAGTCAAACGAGACCCTTGATCCTGCGACTAGACCAGCTCTCCCTGGTGTGTCGCGATTGTGACAGAATACGCTTCAGACCTTGGTCAGCGACTCCAAGCTGAGATAAGATGAGCAGGTGAGCTCACCTGTCCGCGGGGTTGACATCCCGCTCAATGAAGCCAAACCCCTTTTCAGTCCAGCGCTGCCGATCTGTAAGTCTGGGGCAAAGATGAGGTTGAGAGTCTCTCGGGCAGGCGGACTTACCTTCACAGTACCGTACTGTCGGCCAACAACTTCTTCGGCGGCAATCTCGTCCACTGCCGCGGTTCCTTCATCCCACTTTGTGGCCTGCTCGCCTGCAGGCTCGTCCCAGCTGGACGACTGACCGCCAGCGGGCTCATTCCAATCGCTGGTCATGTTGGTCTTGGGACCCCGGTGACAGAATGTGAGGAATTGTGCTCTGGGTGGATCTGTTGTGGTGTAGATAAGGCTCGGAGTATGAATCAAAGCTTGAAGTAAAGGTTGGTGATGGGAGAAAGTGATGAATGTGATATGTCAAGGTAAGGATGTGACAAGTGATCCCGGGCTGCTTGTCAAGCTGGGCGTGTTGATTGGGAGCGCTCACTTTCTGGGCAAGCTTCTTGGACACCACCGGCTTCAGTATATCTGGAAGAGCTTCTCAGCAGGTCGGCAGAAGACGAGTGGAGACAGATTGGCTCAGTATGGGACAGGGCAAAGTTGGTGTTAAGGAAAGTGGTAAAGTGAGTGATGTTTGATCGAGGAAGAAGTTTGCTGATGATGTAGGGAGCCAAGCCGCATCATGTCTTGGCACGATTCTGTCATTCCAATTGCTTCTACCTCAACCTTCACATGATGCTGCATCTTCAGCTACCAATGGGCTGGGTTTGGGCTTTCGAAATAAGAATAGCCCTACGATGGACGTGTTTCTGCTTCCTCAGGATTCAAATCTCCGACTACTCGGGGAGGCTCAGTCCCTGGAAGGGCTGCATTCCTCATGCGATATTCGTCAAGCCTGATGGGTCCCCTTTCAGGACGTAGTATCAGAGTCGGGGAGCTGGCAAACTGGAAGCGCTGTTGCGACGACATCGAACGAGCGGACGAACGCACGCTAAAAACCACACGCCACTGATATGGCCTTGCGTCCGCAGCGAAGGAGACCGATAGCTAAAAAGCGGCCGTTATTCTTGCTCTACCATGGCCGGCTATGCCTTGAATATAGCCATGAGTGGTGAAAACTCGCAAGGAACAGAGAACACTGCGCGTATTTCTCCAAAAGGAAGATTGCAGGAGAATCACCACCGTGTCCCACGACAGCGTAGCCTCGCACGTTGCTCACCAGGTGTCGGCCACTGGTGCTGAATGATTACCATTGCAGCGCTACATCCCTGTCTATAAGTACTTTAGGGAAGATTGAAGGAGCAAGCAAGCCATCGCAACGCAGCGACACAATGGGCCACAGTGAGACTCTGTAACTAGTGTAGATGTGAGAACAAGATGTGATCATTTTTATTGTACTTGCGAGCTTCAGAGGAGTACTTATTACTTGGGCGGGATCACCACAATTTGAGACGAACAGGGGTGGCGGCAAGCGCGCTTACGGATTTAGCATATGCAAATTATCTAACAATCCTTGGCACAGGTAGTCAGCACCCCATCCCCGCGGATTTGTATAGGGGCTACATACAAATATTTAGAGATATAGTATTAACGCGCTATCAACGTCTATATTATTAATTATATTATTAGTTATTAATTAGGTAATTATAAGGCTATTAATAGTTAATATTTATTATTATAATGAGATAACTAACTTAAAATAGTATAATAAGTAACTATACTACTACTACTAGGACTTCCTATATACTATATTATTATATCGCTTTTATAGAGGAGTAAGGTAATATTATTATTAAATAAGTTAAGTAGAGAGCTAAGAAGGCTAAGAGGAGGAAGGTTAAAGAAATAATTACTACTTAAGTTATTAAGAGAGCTACTTAATAGGAGTAATAAGTTATAAAGAGAATTACTTATAAGAAGTAATAAATTATAAAGAGAGCTATTAAGGAAGTAAAATAAGTTATAAAAAGAGCTATTAAAAAGGTAATAAATCTTCCTAAGATAAATTTAAAATATTATAAAGAGGAGTTATAAAGTTATAAGTAAGAGGTAATATAATATTATAAAGAAGATACCTAATAGATAAAATAATATTATTAAGATAAGGTAGAGTATATAAATTATAAGAGATAAGTTTAATAAATTATAAATAAGGTATTAAAGGAAGATTATATTATTAAAAACTTTAAAGTCAAGCTAATAACTTTATAATTACTTAAAAAAATTAGGTGTTATTAGAAGCTTTAATAAGGACTATTTAAATGTATTATTAATACTACCTTAAAGGTCTAAACTAGCGGGACTTAAATTATAATTAAATAGACTAATAAAATTAATAGTACTTAATAAATAAATAATTTTAATCTTAATATTCTGAATCTTGATATTTATAAAGTTATAAAAGATTATAAGGTATCTAATCTATTTATAATAAGAGGATAAGTTAAATTTATAATATTATAAATAATTTATTAATATTTTATCCTTTTAATTCTAATAATTAAGGAGTAGAAATAATAGGTTAAGATAATTATTAGATAAGAGTAGAAGAGATTTATTAATTATATTATAAATATAAATATTAAGTATATTAATTATTTAATATTA